>JAEEGL016680829.1_pt1 | contig 15933 bp, 3 predicted proteins | sample 9134231 | NCBI WGS metagenome assembly JAEEGL01 (sample SAMN16246548, study PRJNA631951) | gut metagenome | biome: gut microbiome; feature: rumen; material: fiber-attached | host: Bos | place: Iran: Karaj | collected 2018-10 | reverse complement strand
ATCTTGAAATTGCTTGCGCTGTCGCGGAATCCCTGCGCCTGGAAGTCGAGGTCTTCTGCGCTTGTGGCAAGTGCGCCACATTCGTCTGCGTTGCCTTGTATCGAATGGTTCAGTTGCTTTACCGACATGTCGATTGCCTTGATTGTGTTTTTCTGACCTTCGGCAGACGACTCTATCTCGCCGATGAGCGCGGAACATTCGCTCACTTCGGGCAGGATGTTGTTGATGAGGTCGGCGGATTTGGCGGTGGCCTTCACGCTTGTCTGTGCGCCGGCGATGATGTCGGCGGCGGATTTTTTGGATTTTTCGGCGAGTTTGCGGATTTCGGACGCCACTACGGCAAAGCCTTTCCCGTGTTCGCCTGCGCGGGCGGCCTCCACGGATGCGTTGAGGGCGAGGATGTTGGTCTGAAATGCAATGTCGTTGATGATGTCTATCTTTTCGGTGATGCGCTTTACTGCGTTGAGGCTCTCGTCCTGCGCGAGCTTGATGTCGTTGATGCCGGAGGTGATTTTTTGCGTGATTCTTTCGGCTGTGGACGTGCGCTCGGCGTTCTTATTGATTTCGTCAGAAATATCGGTGATGGACTGCACTATGTTGTCCGCGCTTTCGGTCTGGTAGGATGCGTTTTCGTTGAGTTTCTGCGTGGTGCCGTATATCTGCGAGCTCAATTCCTGCATGCTGTTGGCTCCGTCATAAATCTTGTGCAGGATGCCTTTGAGGTATTCTGTGACGGTGTAGGTGGATTTGAGGATGCCGGTGGCGCGTTCCATCTTGTGTTCGTCGGAGCCGGTCATGTCGCCCTCGGCTATCTTGTCAACGAGGTTTTTTACGAGTTTTGGCTCGCCGCCCACGTCGTTTATGATTCTGTTGAGCAGCCTGTTGGCGGCTATTATCAATATCACTGTCACTGCAACAACGGCAAGGAGCATCCATATAAGGTGGTTGGGCATGGAGGCGAACTTGTCGGAGGCGGGGTAGATGAACTGTATGTACGAATACACATTTTCGTCATAGACGTACACCATCTCGTATTCCGTGCCTTTGTGTTCAAATTCCATCGAATGTATCTCGCCGTCCTTGTGGCGGGTCATCTCCTGATATACATCGTCGGGCATTTTGGACCATTCCTTCTTCTTGTCGTCAGGCACTACGAAGCAGAAGTTGGGGTCTTTTGACCAGATTGTGAAGCCGTTTGCAAGGAATTTTTTGGAGCCGAATGTGCTGTTGGACGATTTCACCTTGTTTTCCTCCTGCCCCGAGAAATACATGCCCGCAAATTTCCCGTCGATTGTGAGCTGCTTGTATGTGCCTATGAAGGGCGTGCCGCTGATGAATGTCCTGTCGTAGAATACCTTGCCGGACTCCACCTGCTGTATTACGCGGCTGTCGTCGAGCCGGGTGCCGGTGATGTATTCGCCGTTTTGCTTGATTGTTGTGGCTATGATTACGTAGCCGGAGGGCGTCTTCTGGTAGATTGAAAACTGGTTTTTGGGCGCCGCCGCCGCCACTTTTTCTATGATTGCGTTGTTGTTGTTGAGGTTGTCGCCGCCGATTTTCCACAGTTGCAGTCCGTCCGGGGCGGTCTCGTCGGTGATTGATATACCGCCGTGGGAGTCGAAGTATATCTCGGCTGAGCTTATTATCTGCTTGTTGCGGGCGTCGCATCCGGCGTTGTGCGTGTCGAGCTTGTCCACGGAGCCACGGAGGTCGGATTTTACGTTTTGCTCGATGCTGTCGCCGAGGTATCGCTCTATGATGATGCCGAATGAAATGGTCATAATAACCACGGCCGCGATGCCAAAGGTGATTAGCATCACGTTCATTCTGCGTCTTGCGCTGGGCTGTCGTGGATTTGTAGCCATATTTGATGATTTTTGTTGGTGTCAATACGTCTATATTGCACAAATATAGTGCATTTTTAATTATTTACAACGTTTTTGCGGAAAAAAAGTTTGTTTTGTTCGTCGGATTGTGTTTTTTTGCTTGTCAATAGTGTAAATTCATCTACCAAAAATGACACTTCGACGCTTTTGGCGCGATTTTCGTTTTGTCCTTTTGAAAAACATATTTATATTTGCACTTCACAAAATCATCGTTCTGGAAAACAAAAAGTATAAAAAAATGAGAGCAATAAGATTGGTCATTTTGCTTGCTGTTATGTTTGGTGCGCTGCGTGGCACGGCGCAGACGCCCAAGGCATACGCCATATGGACGGAGGGCGACTGTACGCTGACGTTCCTTGTCTCGGTGCTTAATTATTATCCCGGCGATATGTATGGCAACCAAAAAATCACAAAACTTTGGAAGGGCGACGCCGTGCTGTACACTCCGCCCGACAATACCGCCCCGTGGTGCTCCACCGTCAGGGCGAAGGTGTCCAATGTGGTGTTTGACCCGTCGTTTGCCTTGGCGCGCCCCCATTCGACGGCGTGGTGGTTTGAGAATTATTGCGACACTCAGGACGCGGAGTCCAACGGCGCGTCGCTCAAATACATCTATGGCATCGAATACCTCAATACGAGCGAGGTGACGAGCATGTACAGCATGTTTTACGGTTGCTCCGGGCTTACGTCCCTCGACGTGTCGCACTTCGACACGCGCAATGTCACCGACATGCGCTGGATGTTTGCTGGATGCCGGAGCATAGAGACGCTTGACGTGTCGCACTTCGAGACGGCGATGGTCACCGACATGGCGTTCATGTTCCAGGGCTGCTGGAAGCTCCTGTGGCTCGATGTGGACGGATTCGACACCGGGAATGTCTGCGACATGAGCTATATGTTTTCCGACTGCAACAATCTCCGACTCCTGGATGTCAGCAATTTCAAGACCGCCAATGTCACCGACATGAGCAACATGTTTTCGTTCTGCTATTCGCTTGCTGACTTGGATGTGTCGGAGTTCAGGACGGGCATGGTGGAGGACATGAGCTGGATGTTCGCCTGCTGCTCGGGGCTTTCGGTGCTGAATGTCAAGAAGTTTGACACCCACAACGTAACCGACATGAACAATATGTTCGCCGACTGCACCAACCTGATTTTTGTGGACACGAGGCACTTCTACACGGCGCGTCGGTGCGACAAGGACGACATGTTTGCGGGCTGCAAATCGCTGGCGACATTAACTTATTGAAAAAATGTTAAAAAATTTGCCCGATTTTTGCAGGTAATTCTAAAAGTATATGTACTTTTACGACGAAATTTTTTGTTGAAATAATTAACAACACTAAACATACATAAAACATGAGATTAACAACATTGACGGGTATTCTTGCCGTGAAACACAAGGTGTTGCGTGCGCTGCTGCTCGTGACGGCGTTGCTGCTTCTGCCGTCCGCGCTGTTCGCACAGGGCAAGAACACATTCGCGCTGTGGTCGGAGGGCAACGGCTTGCTCGAGTTTCTCTGCACCGACGGCGGCAGCGGGTACACGGAAGGCGACTCGCGCAACGGCTATCGGATTACGAAGGTATGGAGCGGCGAAGAGGTGCTCAATACCCCTATTGGCGCGGCTCCGGGATGGGCGTCCATCAAGCACAGGATCAAGACTGTAAAATTCGACCCCACGTTTGCCGAGGCGCGTCCGGCGTCGATAGCCTATTGGTTCGACAACAGCGAGATCCGCTCCAAGTCCGCCAACACGCTCTCCCAAATCGAAGGCCTGGAATACCTCAATACCAGCGAGGTCTTGAGCATGAGCAACACATTCTACCGCTGCGCCGCGCTCAACAGACTCGACCTTTCGGGGTTTAATACATCAAAAGTAACCGACATGCAGAGCATGTTCATGGGTTGCACGTCGCTCACCGCGCTCGACATCTCGTCTTTCGACACCAGGAATGTCGTGAATATGGGCAGCATGTTTTCCAACTGCTCCGCGCTCGCAAGCGTCGATGTTTCGGGGTTCAATACCGAGAAAGCGACCGACCTTAGCGCAATGTTCAATAGGTGCAGCGCGCTCGCCAAGATTGACGTGGGCGGCTTCAGCACCGGGAGCGCGACCAACTTCGACAATATGTTCAACGGGTGCGCCCTCGTCAAGGAACTTGACCTTTCCAACTTCGACGTCGCCAATGTGGCCTCCGCCGTCAACATGTTTGCGGCGTGCAGTGCGCTCTCCACCATCCGCACCGGCGAGACAGCCGACTGGCGCAGCATCAGCGACATCAGCAACATGTTTTCGGGCTGCTCCAGGCTCATGGCGGTAGGCAAGGACGGCTCCACCTGCAAGTATCAGTCGGGCAAAAACCTGCCTTACGTCTGCACCGCCGGCGACGGCTACTTCACCTCCATCGCGGGCTACATGATTACATTTGTGGGCTTCGACGACGCCGACCTCGCGTACCAGATGGTGGACCGCGACGCCGCCACCGTCAAGCTTAACCAAAACGCATTCACCGACCCGTCAGGAATCAAGATTTTCGGCTCTTGGAACACCGAGAAGAACGGCTCCGGCACTTCATACAACGACGGCGAGACAATCGAAAACCTCGGCAACGTTATCCTCTATTCGCAGTGGGGCAAAGACATCACGCTCTGCGACGTTACCGTCAACCCAATGTCCTATACTTATAGCGGCGGGGAGTGCAAGCCCGTTGCCACCGTGGAAGACGATTCAAAACTCACGCTCAACACCGATTTCAAGGTTGAGTATTCCAATAATGTCAATGCCGGCGAGGCTGCCATTACAATCCGTGGCATCAACGCTTATGCCGGTTCGGTGACCAAGGTGTTCACCATCAAGCCCGCCAATATCGGCATCGCGAGCGTATCGCCGCAGCGTCTGATTTTGGCTTTCAACGGCAATGTTCAGGCGCCCACGTATGTGCTCCGCGACGGCAACACAAGGCTTGTGGAGGGCGTTGACTACGAAGTGGGCGGGCTTGACGGCAATTCCGCTGTCGGCGACTACACCGTCACTTTCACGGGCAAGGGCAATTACACCGGCTCCACCACCGCCACCTACACCATCTCGGCGCAGAACGCTTACGCCGTGTGGACCGAGGGCGACGCCACGTTGACCTTCATGATGGCGGAGAAAGAACCCGTCGTCGGCGGCAATTATGAAGGCAGCGAAGTGACGGCGTTCTGGAAGGGCGACGACGTACTCAATTCTCCTCAGTCGGGCGTCCCCGCGTGGAACTCCACGGTAAAGGCAAAGGTGAAGACTGTCTGCTTTGACGCCTCTTTTGCCGAGGCAAGTCCGAAGTCTATCGCATATTGGTTAGACAATTCCGACGGCGGCGACAATGTTGCGTCTGCCGGCACGCTCTTCCAGATCAAAAACATCAAAAACCTCAACACATCTGCCGTAACGTCGATGCGGGGCGCGTTTTATTGCTGCTCCAAACCCTCGATGATAGACGTCAGCAAGTTCAATACCGACCTTGTCGCCGACATGAGCCATATGTTTGAAGGCTGCTCGGGCATCAAGACCCTCAATGTTTCGGGCTTCAATACGGAGAATGTCGCCGACATGAGCCATATGTTTGACGGCTGCTCCTTGGTTACGAAACTCGCCACCGACAATTTCGACACAAGGAACGTCACCGACATGTCGCATATGTTTGCGGGCTGCAAATCGCTCTCCGAGGCTGCCGTGGGCGGTTTCAATACCGAGAATGTGGCCGATATGAGCAATATGTTCATGAATTGCGCTGCGCTCAGGACCATCGATTTGTCCGGCTTCATTACTTCCAGTGTGACGGGCGGCGGCATGGAGGGCATGTTCAACGGCTGCAAGTCGCTTACGGAACTTAATGTAAAGGGCTTCAAGACCGACAAGGTGACGTCGTTGTACGCGATGTTTGCCAACTGTCCCAAACTTGCTGCGCTTGACGTTTCGGGTTTCAAGACCGCCAGTGTCAATAATTTCAAGGAAATGTTTTTCATGTGCGAGTCGCTGACTTCGCTTGACGTTTCGGGGTTCAAGACTGACGCCGCCACCACGATGCTGTCGATGTTCGATGGCTGCAAGAGTCTTTCCACCATCAACGTTTCCAAGTTCAAGACCGACAATGTGGAGGATTTCGGCAATATGTTCAACGATTGCGCCAATGTAACCGCATTGAAGGTGGACGGATTCAATACCGCCAAAGCCAATTCCTTTAAGAACATGTTCCAAGGCTGCTCTTCCGTCCAGGAACTCAACGTGGGCGGATTTGAGTTCAATGACCAAATTCGTGTAGACGGCAACATGGACGGCATGTTTGCCAACTGTACGTCGCTCGCCACGATCCGCGCCAAGGCTGGCACGGATTGGAGCGAGTCATGCGTCTATAATCACGACGGAATGTTTGAGGGCTGCGCCGCCCTCGTGGGCGTTGGAGCCGACGGCACGATCTGCAAATACGATGCGTCGCTCTTTGCGCCTGTGTCATGCAAGGACGGCAGCGGCTACTTCACGCCCGACAATATTTATGTAATCACTTTCGACAACAACATCGACAACACGCTCGCTTATCAGGTGGTCGCCAAACCCGTGACCGCCGACGTTAAGCTCGACAAAAATCCCTTCACCAACGATTCGTTCAACTTTGTGGCGTGGAACACCGCATCCGACGGCTCCGGCACATCGTACAAGGACGAGACAGAAATCCGCGTCGGCCAGGACATAAAACTCTACGCGCGGTGGGGCAGGGACATAGAACTCTGCGGACCAAATTCGTCGATTCAGCCATACACATACACCTTCACCGGCAAAAATCTTTACCCCACCGACAATGGCGGAAGGGTCATCGTCAAGGACGGCGAAACCACCCTCACGCCCAACGTCGATTACACCATCAAGTATCCCGCCGACAATATCAACACCGGCACTTATGACGTGGAGATTGTGGGCAAGGGCATTTATGCCGGCTCGTTCAAGTTGACGTACCAAATCGCGCCTTACGACCTCTCTGACGTTACCATCGAGCCTGAGAACGCCGTATTTATATATAATGGTGAGCCGCAATGCCCCGACTTTGTCCTCACCGACGGCAACGGCAACAAGCTCACCAAGGGCACCGATTTCCAGTTCGCCACCGACGTCAGCAACAACGTCAACGGCGATGAATATATGGTGGAGATTGAGGGCATCGGCAATTACAAGGGCTTCAACTACGCCTTCTATTCCATCAAGAGCGCGTTTGCGGTATGGACCGAATCCAATTCCGCCCTCACCTTCGTCCTCGACGAAAACGGCTACAAGCCGGATGTTTCGTACATCGATGGGCACAAGGTTACAAAGGTGTGGAGCGGCGACGCCATCGCCAAGTCGCCTGTGGACGGCAATCCCGCATGGTCTGAAATCCTCGGGAGCCTCGCCACGGTCAATTTCAAGGAATCATTCGCCGACGTGCGCCCGGGTTCCACGGCACATTGGTTCGAAGGAGCGGCGCAGCTCAAGACCATCCTCAACCCCGAAAACCTCAATACATCCGAGGCTGCAAGCATGGCGGGCATGTTTGCCGGCTGCAAGTCGCTCGCCGCTATCGACCTCGCCAACTTCAATACCGCCAATGTGACCGACATGAGCAAAATGTTTGACGGTTGCGAGTCGCTCACAGAAATCAACGTCAAGAAATTCAATACCGCCAAAGTTGCGAAGATGGACGGAATGTTTGCCAACTGCACCAGCCTTGTGTCTATTTGCACCGAGGTAGGCACCGACTGGACAGCGTCGCAACCCACCTTCGCAGGAATGTTTGCCGGCGACAAAAAGCTCGTCGGCATTGGCAGCGACAATACTTCGTGCCTCTATGCCGACGGCGAGGATTATCCCTATATCTGCACCAACGGAAAGGGTTATTTCACCGCCGACAATTTCTACATAATCACATTCGCCGACAACGCCGAGGGCAAGAAGGCGTACCAGTCGATTCCTAAGAGCAACACCGCCCCTGTGCCGCTCAGTGCTTTCCCGTTCAGTTTCATGAGGGACGGCTACGTGTTCATCAACTGGAACACCGAGCCTGACGGCCTTGGCACGGCGTACGCCAACCTCGCCGAAATAATGGTGACTGAGGACGTGACGCTCTACGCCATTTGGAAGAAAGACATTGCGGCGTGCAAGGCAGAGTTTGACCTCAAGAACGCCATCTACGACGGCACGGCTCAAGAACCCAAATTCACCCTCACATTCGACGGCTACACGCTCGTGGAGGGCAAGGATTTCGTCATCGACGCTTACAGCGACAACATCAACGCAAGCGACACCAAGCCTTACGCGGTAGTCAGGGGCAGGGGCGATTTTGCAGGCAACGCCGAAAAGCATTTCTCCATCCAGCCGCGCAACCTTGCCGAGGTGGTTGTGGCTATCACCGTCGGCTCCAAGGCTCTCGTCTACAACAAAGCGGCGCAGGCTCCCTCCTACGTGCTGATTTTTGGCGAACTCCACCTCACCGAGGGCTCCGACTACACCACGTCGTCCACCGACGAAAACATCAACGTAAACGACTATACGGTAACATTCACCGGCCAGGGCAACTACACCGGCACCAAGACCACCGATTATTCAATCACCCCGCGCGACATTGCCGTCGCCACCGTCAAGACCGAGCAGGAGGAGTACGAATACAATGGCGCGGCGGTGGAGCCTGTTGCCACTGTAAGCGACGGCGACGATGTGTTGACACAAGGGAAAGACTACGAAATCTCCTATTCCGACAATACCAACGCCGGCGACGCCAAGATGTCGGTTTCGGGCAAGGGCAACTACACCGGCACTTTGGACGGACAGACATTCAAGATTATCCCGCTCGACCTCGCAAAAGTTACCGTAACGCCCGACAATCCGCAGTTGCCATACAACCGTGGTTCGCAGATGCCCATGTTTACGCTCAGCGTCAACGGCAATACCCTCAGCTCCGCCACAGACTACACCACCTCCGGCGACCTCATGATGAGCGACATCGGCGAGTACACCGTGAAATTCACCGCCGTGGAGCCTGGCAACTACAAAGGCGAGACGTCGGGAAAATACACGATTACAAAACTCGACTTCTCCGACCACGCTTCTATCGTATTTGAGAACGGCAAGACCAACTTCACCTACACCGGCGAGTTGATAACGCCCGCCGTTTCGGTCAAGGACGAGTTTGGCAACACCCTCGTAGCCGGCACCGACTACACCCTCGACAATCCGGGCAACACCGAGATTGGCTCCTACGACATCAAGGCCACAGGCGCGGGCAATTACACCGGCGAAATCTCCGCCAACTACCGCATCTCCGAAAAAACTCTCAATGATGCCGAAGTAATCTTTGCGGAGACCGATTTCGTCTACAACGGCAAGCCCCACGAACCCGCCGTCACTGTCATCGACGGCATCACCGAACTTGTGGCTGACACGGATTACAGCGTTACATACGACAACAACACCAACGCATCCGACAAGGCTTTGGTGATAATCGAAGGTCTTGGCAAATACAACCAATCTAAAAAGGAAGCCGCCTTCACCATCAAGCCTTGCAGCATCAACAATGCCGACGTGACGGTTGGCGAGGCGGTGGTTTACAATGGCAATGCGCAAATCGGCACATTCACCATCGTTGATGCCAACGGCAATATTCTCACCGCCGCCGACTACACATTCGGCGACTATTCCAGCAACATCGCTGCCGGCGAATATACTGCCGAAATCATCGGCACGGGCAATTATTTTGGCTCCATCGCCGCCAATTACACCATCGCCGGACGCAGCATCGAGGATGTGGAGGTCGTTGCCAGCGAAACCCAAAAGATGTTCAACGGCTCCGAGCAGACCATCAGCCTTACAGTAACCGACGGCGAGAATACGCTTGTACTTGACGAGGATTACTCCGTCAGGTACGAAAACGCCATCAACGCCGGCACGGCAACCGCCTATGTGGAAGGCAAGGGCAATTATTCCGGCACTGCCAAAAAGTCTGTCGAGTTTGAGATTAAGCCGCTTGCCTTGTCGTCAGTGGATAAGTTTGAACTCGAAAACGGCGGCAGAGTGGCTTACACCGGCAGCGGCGTGATGCCCAAAGTGGACGCCACCGACCGATACGGCAACAAACTCACGCAAGGCACCGACTACACCGTCAGCGACTGTTCCAACAACATCAACGTTGGCACCGGCTACGACATTACATTCACCGGCATTGGCAATTACGCTGGCAGTGTGACAATGTTCTACGACATCAAGCCTCGTGGCATTGAGGATGTGGAACTCGTGTTTAAGGACGGCAAAAAGGAGTTCACCTACACCGGCGCGGAAATCGAGCCTGTAGAGAAAGTCCTCGACCTTGGCAAAGAACTCGCCAAGGGCATCGACTACCAAATCACCTACACCAACAACAAGGAGCCAGGCACCGCTCTCATCACCATCGTCGGCAAGGGCGACTATGCGGGCAACGGCAGCAAGGTGGAGACTTTTGTCATTAAGCGCATCAACATGGCGGACGTCTCAATCGCGATGTCGCAATCCGAATTCCCCTACAACAAGAAGGCGCAGCAGCCCGAGTTTGTGCTGACGGACCAGAACGGGCGCACTCTTGTATCGGGCGACGACTTCACGATGTCAGGCAACGACGGCAACATCAACGTCGGCGAATACACGGTAACATTTGCTGCCGTTGATGGAAGCAATTACGAAGGCGACGCCACACGAAAATACTCCATCACGCCGCAGCAAATCAATATCGACGACATCACCATCACTTACGGCAATGCCGATTTTACCTACACAGGCAAGGCGCAGGAACCTGAAATCACTGTCACATTTGACGAAGATGTCCTCGTGCGCGACGCCGACTACGAGATTGTTTTCTCCGACAATGTCAACGCTGGCACAGTTAAGGTAACAATCAACGGCAAAGCCAATTACGCTGGATTCACCCTCCCGGGCGACGATTATGTAATCAAGCCCTGCGCACTTGTAGGCGAGATGGTTTCGGCCGACAATACCACCTTCACCTACGGCGGCACGGTAAAATCGCCCAAATACACCCTCACCGACGCCAACGGCAACACTCTCGCCGCCGACACCGACTACGCCGTCGAAGGCAACGAGGGCAATTCCAACGCCGGCACTTACACTGTGAAATTCACCGGCAAGGGCAATTACACCGGCGAAATCTCCGCCACCTACACCATCGAGAAGTACGACATCAGCCGCGAGACCGTGGCAGTGGAGTTTAAGGACGGAGTAAGCGAATACGAGTACACCGGCGAGGAAATCAGCCCCACATTCGACCTCAAAATCAACGGCTATGCGCTCCAGCGCGACGTCAATTACACCGTGTCGGGCGCAACGTCCAGGGTCAACGCCGGACTTTACGAAATCATCGCCGAGGGCATTGGCAATTTCACCGGCACAAAGCCCGTCAGCTACCGAATCCTCCCGCGCAACATCAGCGGCACCGCGTCCATCGAGTTTTACGACGGCGAACTCTACATTGAGACCGGCGAAGAAATCAAGCCCGCTATTTTTGTAAGCGACGGCACCAGCACCCTCGCCGACACCGATTATGAGGTCGCATACGAAAACAACGTCAACCCCGGCACCGCAAAGGTCAACGTCGCTGGCATAGGCAATTACGAAGGCTTTGCAATGTCGAGGGAATTTACAATACTTCCCAGGAAGCCCGTGATTACCTTTGACGTGGACGACGAACTTGCATACGGCAATTCGCTTGTAGGCGAAGATATCAAGGCTGTCGTAGCCGATGTTTATAGGAGCAGGGGAGTCATCTCTTATGATGTCAACGGAGTATTGACTCCTGGCGAATACACCATCAACGCTACCTATACTCCCAACGACAACACCACTCAAGAATCGCAGGGCAAGACCACTGTGGTGGTCAATAAGCGCGAACTTATGATTGCTGGCGTGGAGGTAATCGAAACCAAAGACTTCGACAACACCACCGACGCCACCGTCAAGACGCAGCCCACCGAAATTGGCAACGTCATCAACAACGACGAAGTGACTGTGACAGCCACCGCGCAATACGAATCCGTAAAGCCCGGCAGACAGTCTATCACTGTCGCCTACACGATTTCAGGCAAAGACGCCGACAAGTACATCGCCCGCAGCACCAAGTTTGACGGCGAAATCAAGAAGGTGGAAATCTCCGCCGACGCGCCCAAGCCCGACTACGCCCACACCACTGCCGCCGACTTCTTTGGCGACAGCAACCCCACGGACGAGCACCACTTCTGCGCGGGCGACGAGATTGTGGTAACATTTGAGAATGTAAAGGGTAATCCCACCTTGGTCGCCACAGCCATCACCAGAGAAGGTGCGTCGGAGGTTATAGAAACGTCCTCCTCTGCATATCCCGCCGACAATACGGTGAAGGTGTCCATCCCCGGCACGCTCGGTTATGGCAGGTACGTCGCCACCATCACCCTCGAAAATCCCGACGGCGATTCCAAGGCAGAGGCCGCCAGGATTCCTTTTGTGGTGGACGCAGCGACCTCGGGCGACAATCCAATCGTGAGGACCAAGTGGGACGACGTGGTGTATGTCTCCAACGAGGGCCAGCGTTTTGGCTCCAACCCCACGTTCCAGTGGTTTAAAGGCTCCGAAAAGGTTATGAGGCCCAAAACTGGCGCCACGGGTCAATACTATCAGGAAGTTGGCGGACTTGAACCCGTCCACTACGCCGCGCTGATTGTCGCTCAAAACGGCGAAAAAATCTACACCTGTCCGATGGCGGGCGTCGCCTCGCTCAAGAAGTCGGTGGCAGTAAGGTCGGTGAAGGTATATCCCAACCCCGCCCTCGCCAACCAGGACTTCACCGTAGAAATTGATAACGCCAACGACATCGACGGCAACATCACCCTGATGATTTACAACGGCAACGGCACGATGGTCAAGCGCATAGAGCACGCCTCCGCCATCAGCCACATCACCCTCCCCTCGGGACAATACACCGGAATCGCGATGGTCGATGGCAAGAAGTTGACCTTCAAGGTGATAGTTTACTAAAATCAGAATTGCTTGATTACTTGGTTGACAATCCTCCCGACTGTGATAAAATTACAATCGGGGGGATTTTTTTTGCGATTTTTGCGATTTTTGCGTATCTTTGTCGAAAATTGATAAATCCATTACTCATTATGAAAAGACCCATCATCACGACAATTTTTGCCCTGTCGCTCGCATTTTCGGCGGCATCCCAGGTGTCTCAAAAATTCAATTCCGCTTGGCTTTTCGCCCGAAGCAACGACACCGCCAACGCCCCAGGCACTTGGCAATCCGTTGAACTGCCCCACGATTGGAGCATCTACACATTGCCCGACAAGGACGCCCCCTCTGGCAACGACGGCGGATACTACGGCACGGGCATCGGTTGGTACAAGAAAACCCTCCATATCGACAGACTCAATGACGGCGAGCGCGTAATGTTGGATTTTGAGGGCGTTTACCAAAAGGCGACTGTCTATGTCAACGGCAAGCGCGCCGCGTGGCACGGCTACGGATATACGCCTTTCAGCGTGGACGCCACCAAGTATCTCAAAACGGGCGAAAATACAGTGACTGTCTGCGTCAACAATTCCGAACAGAAAAACTGCCGTTGGTATTCGGGCAGCGGAATTTACAGGAACGTATGGCTGAGGAGGCTTCCTGCGGTGAGCGTCTCTGCCGAAAATGTGGTTTTCAATACCGACGTCAGCGGCAAAGTTACCGTGGAGGGCGTGGTAGAAAACAACGGCGCACAGAGCCACACGGCGAAGGTTTCCGTGATGATTTCGAGCGCGAATGGTCTGCCTGTTTCAGCCGAAAAATCGTTGCAAATAAGCGCAAAATCCACCGCAAAATTCAAGATTGAAATGCAAGTCGCCAACCCGAAACTTTGGAGTTTTGACGAGCCTAACATTTATTATACTGATGTCAGAATCGACGGTGCAAGCCAACTTGTGCGCCACATCGGTTTCCGCAAGATTGAGTACGACGCCGAGAATGGATTCCGTCTCAACGGCAAACAGGTGCTCATCAATGGCGCGTGTGTGCATCACGACAATGGACTCCTTGGTGCAGCGGCACCCGATGCCGCTGAATTTCACAAAGTTAGGATGATGAAGGATGCTGGATTCAACCTTTTGAGAACGAGCCACAATCCGCCGTCGGAGGCTTTTCTCCTTGCCTGCGATATGTACGGAATGATGGTGATTGATGAGGCTTTTGACGGCTGGCGCACCGCAAAGACCGACCACGACTATGCCGAAATGTTTGACAGCCTTGCCGTCCGCGACGTTACCAAAATGGTTGTCCGCGACCGTCATCACCCCTGCATCGTGGCGTGGAGCATCGGCAACGAGGTGATCGAGCGCAAGGACATCCGCGTAATCCACACCGCCAAAATGCTCAAAAACGCCATCTTGAAAGCCGACAACACCCGCCCCGTGACCGAGGCTCTCTGCGCCTGGGACAACGATTGGGAGATTTACGACCCGCACGCCGACGTTTTGGATATTGCGGGCTACAACTATATGATTCACAAGCACAAATCCGACCACGAGCGCGACCCAAAGCGTGTGATTTGGCAGACCGAATCCTTCCCGAAAGATGCCTTCCATAATTTTGAAATCGTAAAAAAATATCCTTACGTAATCGGCGACATTGTTTGGACGGGCCTCGACTACCTTGGCGAATCGGGCATCGGGCTTTGGCGTTATGAGTCGTGGCCGCAGGGTGAGAGTTGGCAAAACGAGCAATTCCCCGCACACGGCGCGTATTGCGGCGACGTTGACATCACTGGATACCGCAAGCCAATTTCATACTACCGCGACATACTTTGGAACGGCGAAAAGGCAAAATCGCCCATCCATATCTCCGTGCGCGAACCAGACGGCTACATCGAACCCATCAAGGCAACAATGTGGAGCACTTGGCCTACGTGGGATTCGTGGAATTGGCAAGGTTGGGAAGACCGCCCGGTCGATGTGGAGGTTTGCGCTGTGGGCGATGCGGTCAAGTTGTTTCAGGACAATAGGTTAGTCGGCGAAAAAACTTTGAAAAACAATATGGCGACCTTCACCGTCAATTACCGTCCCGGCACTCTCCGCGCCGAATGTAATGGCAATTCCGCCACACTCACCACCGCCGCAAAACCGTCAAAAATCTCCCTCAAATCGTGGAAAGCATACACCGACGCAGGCTATCCCGAGGATGTCGCTTTTGTAGAAATACTCCTCACTGACAGCGATGGCAACCCCTGCGCAATGTCGTCCGACGAAATCACAGTGTCAGTTTCAGGCGGCACACTCTTGGCATTTGGCAACGCCGACCTCCGCAACAACACCGACATTCACGACACCCGCCACGCCGCCTTCCACGGTCGCGCACAGGCAATCGTAAAAATTCCCGCCGGTGTCAAATCTGTTGTCATCAGCGCGAAAGGCAACGGAATCAAAGAGACAAAATTGAAGGTAAGGTAATCGTGTATTCTGGATGTCAATGCGTTAAAATGAAATTGGACAAATTTAAAGTGACGGTTTAAATTTGTCCAATTTTGTTATAGGGTGCTGATGTTCAGGTAATTGATATAACCATTTTCGGGAGATTGACTCTCTGAATTGCCGGTGTAGATGACCGTGCTGCGCGTGTTTTCCTTCGGGAACAGCGTGCGGAAGTATTTGAGATTTTTGTAAAAATCCGAATTGATTGCCGGAGCAATCTTCACTTCGTATGCGTGGTACTCATCACCAACTTCCTGAATCAAATCGACTTCCTTCTGACTCTTGTCCCTGAAAAAGTAAAGGTTGTTGTCCAATCCACGGTTGTATTGTTTTTTGAGGAACTCACACACGACGAGATTCTCAAAAATACTACCTCTAAGTGGATGAGTCTCAACTTGATGCGCCGTGTTGATGCCCAACAGGAAACATACAAGCCCTACGTCGTAAAAGTATATTTTGGGAGTCTTCACCAAGCGTTTATTGATGTTTTTGAAAAACGGCTGCAACTTGAACGT
>JAEEGL015323841.1_pt1 | contig 15933 bp, 11 predicted proteins | sample 9134231 | NCBI WGS metagenome assembly JAEEGL01 (sample SAMN16246548, study PRJNA631951) | gut metagenome | biome: gut microbiome; feature: rumen; material: fiber-attached | host: Bos | place: Iran: Karaj | collected 2018-10 | reverse complement strand
TACAATCGGAGTTATTCAGCACCGCGCAGACCTTCAGGCAGATATGCTTGTTGAGGTTATGAACGTGGCTACTGAGGTACGTGAGGGTGTTGGTCAGGCAATGGACAATATGAACAAGCTTGACGAGTCTACTCAGACTGTCAGCAATGCTATGAATGATATTTCAAACAGCACTCTTTCAAATGCTGAGAACATTCAGGAGCAGACTGTTATGACTCAGAATATTCAGGACCTTATCGAGGAGACTGTTGCCCGTTCTGAGGAGATGGTTGCTATTGCCAACGAGGCAAGCAATATCAATAAGGAAAACTATGATATGATGGCTGAGCTTAAGGCAAAGGCTGAGAATATTTCTGAAATCAATAGCAACGTAGGTACAGCTATGAAGGCACTTGTTCAGAAGGGAGACCAGATGAAGGAAATCACTGATGTAATTCTTGAAATCAGTGCTCAGACAAACCTTCTTGCGCTTAACGCTTCTATCGAGGCTGCCAGAGCTGGTGAGTATGGAAGAGGCTTTTCAGTTGTAGCAAACGAGATTAGAGACCTTTCAGAAAAGACAAAGGCTGCTACTGAAAATATTACAAATATGATTGTAGAGCTGGGCAATAATGCTCAGGATGCAGAGAACGCTGTAGCTCAGGCTTGTGAGGCTTCTGATGAGCAGGGACAGTTGATTGAGCGCGCAGCTTCAAGCTTCGTTCAGATGAATGAAAATGTTGAGAACCTTACTATCAATATTTCTGGTGTTGAGGAAATGGTTGAGAATCTTGCTACTTCAAACAACAAGATTGTTGAGAATATTTCACAGCTTTCAGCTACTACTGAAGAGGTTACAGCAGCAGCTACTCAGGCAGCTGAAATTTCAAGTGAGAACAGTAACCTTTCAAACAGCACTAAGGACCTTCTCACCAGAGTACAGGACACAGCAGCTGTTTTAGATAAGTACAATCAGGGAATCACTGCTGATGAGCAGATTGAGAGCAGAGATAATATCGTAAAGTTTGCATAGTATACATATTATGATAAAGGGACTGGCTTTTTGCCAGTCCCCTTTTTTGCGAGAAAATTTAAACCAAAATTATTATTTTAAATCAGCTGCGATATCGATGTTTTCGCCTGTGATACCAACCCAAGCGCCATCCTTAGCTTCTGATGACTCAGCGTGAGCAAGTAACCACTTGTTAGTAGCTGTGATGAGCTTGTCTTCCTGGTTAGCTGGTGTGAAGTCAGGCTTGCCTACGTTTGTACCCTTTGGAAGACCTACAAGTACCTGGAAACCAGAATCCTTGCTAGCCTGGCATGGAGCATAGTGAAGAGCAGTTGCGTAAACCTCTACCATTACACCTGCTGGTACAAGGAATGCCTTTACCTTGCTTGAATCAAGCTTGTAATCTACAATTTCCTCTCTCTTTGCAAGTAAGAGAATGAAATCTGTAGTACCCATGTTGATTTCGCTTGAACGATGATACTCAAGGCAGTTGAGCTTTGTGTTGTGACCGTTGCACCAACCGAACTGCATTGGAGAACCACCAAATAAAGAATTTGTAATTCTGTCAGCTGCAGCAAGAGTCTGAAGAGCCTTCTCCTCAGCTACATATTCTGTGCCCTCTGGAACAGGAGTCTTATCTCTGAGAGCTTCTAAGATTTCCTTCTTCTCTGCCTCGTAGCCTTCAATAATTCTACCGTAGTTGGTAAATTCAGGATCTGTTACTTTTAAGATTGTCATATTTTCCCCCTTTTTAATACTAAGATATTACTTTAAGGAGATTATACATTTTATTTTTTTTTGGATGGTTCCAATAATTAGCTAAAAGAAGTAAAAAAATTGTTTTATCTCAAATGGAGATAAAATTAAGAAATCAAATGCAGAAGAGGCAAACATTTTCTATACACTTAACCATAGTGTAGAGGACGAGCAGAAATTTGCATTTATTGAGTGCTGGAAGGATGCAGAGGCACTTAAGGCTCATGAGGCAACCGAGCATTTTACAAAAACATTCCCTATTCTGGGTGAGTTAAGTGAAAGCTCAGAACCAGTAGAATTATTTAATGAGTTGGAATACTAATTTTAAGTAAGCGGCAATAATAGACAGATGAGGCTTAACTGTACTACGATAAAGAAAATGCGTCATATTTGAAAAATATGTTGCAAAATAGACAAATATAGGGCATTATATTGGGGAACTAAATAGACGGGAGCTTGTAAACAGGCTGAGAGGAAGGTGTGACCTTCGACCGAGAACCTGATTTGGATAATGCCAACGTAGGGATGCCGTGTAAACGTATATTCATGGAGACCATTTGAGAAATCAGGTGGTCTCTATTTTTTATGCATTTTCAAGGAGGGAATAATGAAATTTGACAGTAGCCTGTATTTTATTACAGACAGTACCCTGTACATGCGGGAGACTTTTTTGTATAGGGTGGAGGAGGCTCTGCGAGGCGGAGTGACATTGATTCAGCTTAGGGAAAAGAATCTGACGACCCGAGAGTACATTGATATGGCTAATGAGGTCCATAAAATAGCCATGCAATATAAGGTTCCACTGATTATTGATGACAGGGTGGATGTAATGATGGCCGTAGATGCAGAAGGGGTTCATTTGGGGCTAGATGATATGGACTGGAAGACTGCCAGAAGACTTATAGGGAAAGACAAGATACTTGGTGCCACTACAAAGACTGTGGAGCGAGCTGTGGAAGCCTATGAAGCTGGTGCAGATTATCTGGGAGTGGGAGCAATTTTCCCAACAACCACAAAAGTAAAAACTATTCTTACATCAACAGAAACACTGGATAAAATCTGCAAGGCTGTACCTATTCCAGTCAATGCTATTGGAGGCCTTAATCCATCTAATATGGACGTGTTGAAAGGTATAGATATAGCAGGTGTCTGTGCTGTCTCAGCTATTATGAAAGCAGATTCGCCAAGAATTGCTGCTCAGGAAATGAAAAAGAAATTTGAGAAGTTAAAAGCATAATTCAAGGAGTGATAAATGAAAGTTGTTTTATCGATTGCGGGAAGCGATAGCAGTGGCGGAGCTGGTATACAGGCAGATCTGAAAACCATGACTGCTCATGGAGTTTATGGTATGACTGCTATCACAGCACTTACAGCACAGAATACAACAGGTGTAAATTCGATAGTTAATTCAACAGGTGAGTTTTTGGATGCTCAGATAGAGGCGTGCCTATCCGATATTCCTGCTGATGCTGTGAAAATTGGAATGCTTCCATCTCCAGAACAGGTAGAAGTGGTAGCTGAAAAGATTCGTAAATACGATATTTTTAATGTTGTTTTAGATCCAGTTATGGTGGCTACAAGTGGAGCATCACTATCAAAAAATGAAACTGTAGAGAAAATGACCGAGCTACTTTTTCCAATGGCACGTGTAATTACACCCAATATTCCTGAGACGGAAAAGCTTACAGGAAAAATGATTGGCAACAAGGCTGACATGGAAGAATCAGCCAAAGAATTAGGGGAAAAATATGGCTGCTCCGTATTGGTAAAAGGTGGTCACAGCATAGAAGATGCATGTGATGTCCTTTGGGAAGCTGGTGAAATCACCTGGTTTGAATCTGAACGAATAGATAATGACAACACCCATGGAACAGGCTGTACATTGTCGAGTGCCATAGCATCTAATCTGGCACTTGGATATGACCTTAAAGATTCCGTGAGAAGAGCTAAGGAATATATAGCAGCTGCTATTTCTTCAGGATTAAATCTTGGTCAGGGCTCAGGCCCACTTAATCATATGGTTGGAATTAACAGTAAAGGAGAGAAAGATGGTTCAGATAAATGGGGAAGAATTCGAAGCAGCGGGCAGGACTGTGGAGAGCGTAATTCAGGAATTGGAGTATGACATCAGAACTATAGCAATAGAGCTGAACGAAGAGATTGTGCCAAAGGCAACCATATCTCAGGTGATTCTGAAGGATGGAGATGTCTTAGAGGTGGTCAGCTTTGTTGGAGGAGGCTGATTTATGATTTCCAAAGAAGAATTTTATCAGGCTCTTATAGAAAGACACGGTGAGGAAAATCAATGGAAGTTTAATAAAGCCACAGTTGCTATTTGCGGACTTGGAGGACTAGGTTCAAATATCGCTTTTTGCCTAGCCCGTGTGGGAATAGGACGTCTCATATTAATTGACTTTGATGTGGTGGATGTGACTAATCTTCATCGTCAGCAATACAAATTTAATCAGGTGGGGATGCCAAAAACTGAGGCTCTTAAACATAATCTTTTGGAAATAAATCCCTTTATAAATATAGAGAGTCACCAGGTTAAGCTGACTGAAGAGAATACTACTGATTTGATAAAGGATGCAGATATAGTCTGCGAAGCCTTCGACAGGGCAGAATGTAAAGCCATGTTAGCGGATATCGTATTTACGAATTATCCCGATAAGTATTTGGTGTCTAGCTCTGGTATGGCAGGGTTTGGAAGTGCAAATGAGATAGTGACAAAGAAGATTACATCCAGATTTTTTATTTCAGGTGATGGAGTTAGTGATGTGAATTCGGGTATAGGTCTTATCTCATCAAGAGTGATGGCATGTGCGGCTCATGAGGCCCATATGGCAATTAGGATATTGCTGGGAGAGACTCAGCCTTAATTTAACATAATGTGAAAGGATTAAAAATGGAAAAGGACAAACTGGTAATTGGCGGTAAAGAATTTGACTCAAGATTTATTCTTGGATCTGGCAAGTACTCAATGAAGCTTATTGAGGCTGCTGTAAAAGATGCGGGAGCACAGATAATTACTCTGGCAGTGAGACGTACAAACACAAAGGATGAAGAGAATATTTTGGATTATATTCCAGAAGGGGTAACGCTTCTTCCTAATACAAGCGGAGCAAGAGATGCAAAGGAAGCGGTACGTATTGCACGACTTGCAAGAGAACTTGGCTGCGGCAATTTTGTAAAAATTGAAATCATGAGAGATAGCAAATATCTCCTTCCAGATAACTATGAAACTATAAAGGCTACAGAGATTCTTGCAAAGGAAGGCTTTGTGGTAATGCCATATATGTATCCTGATTTGAACGTGGCTAGAGAGCTTCAAAATGTTGGCGCGGCAACAATCATGCCACTTGCTTCGCCAATCGGTTCCAACAAGGGGCTTGCTACAAAGGAGTTCATTCGGATTCTTATTGATGAGATTGATTTGCCTATCATTGTAGATGCAGGAATTGGCGCTCCATCACAGGCTTGTGAAGCAATGGAGTTAGGAGCCGCTGCCATCATGGCAAACACAGCTCTTGCTACAGCAGGCGATTTAACACTTATGGCGTCAGCCTTCAAGGATGCCATTAATGCAGGACGTAAGGCTTATCTGGCAGGTCTTGGAAGAGTGCTTACTCGCGGTGCAGCAGCATCTGACCCACTCACTGGATTCTTACATTAGGAGGCAGTCATGGAGAATAATTTTCTTATAGATTCAGGGGAACTATCTGAGACAGGGCTTGCCAGAAAGCATCAGATTGAAAATGATCCGAGCGCCAGAATTAATCATATGGAATATCTTCCAGGAATGGATGTGATTGATTCGGATACACGATATAAGGTAATCAGTGAGATGGATTCCTATGATTACAATCAGTACACAGGCAAGGATGTCCTTAGAGCATTGGCAAGTGATAAGTGTACTATCGAGGATTTTAAAGCCCTTTTATCTCCAGCGGCAGAGCCATACTTAGAGCAGATGGCAATAAAAGCTCAACGAGAGACAAGTAAGCACTTCGGAAATACGGTATACCTATTTACACCACTTTATATAGCTAACTACTGTGAAAATTACTGCGTTTACTGTGGTTTTAACTGCTACAACAGAATTAAGAGATTAAAGCTTTCAATGGAACAGATTGAGCATGAGATGCAGGTTATTGCAGAAAGTGGAATGGAAGAAATTCTCATTCTTACAGGGGAAAGCCCTAGCAAGTCTGATGTGAAATACATCGGTGAGGCATGCAAGATTGCCAGAAAGTATTTCAAGATGGTAGGAATAGAAATTTATCCTGTAAATGTGGAGGACTACAAATATCTGCATGAATGTGGAGTGGACTATGTGACCGTTTTCCAAGAGACATATGACTCTGATAAATATGAGACTCTTCATCTTATGGGAAATAAGAGAGTGTGGCCATATCGCTTTGATGCTCAGGAAAGAGCACTTATGGGAGGAATGCGAGGTGTTGCCTGTGCGGCGCTTTTAGGCCTTTCGGATTTCAGAAAGGATGCTCTTGCATCAGCGCTTCATGTTTATTATCTGCAGCGAAAATATCCTCATGCAGAGATGTCACTTTCATGTCCAAGACTTCGTCCAATCATTAATAACGAGACAATTAACCCTTTGGATGTGGGAGAAAAACAGCTTTGCCAGATACTTTGCGCTTATCGAATATTTTTACCATACTGCGGAATTACAGTATCGTCCCGTGAGTCTGCCGAGTTCAGAAATGGTATAGCAAAGATTGCAGCCACAAAGGTGTCTGCAGGTGTTTCCACAGGAATTGGTGACCATGAGGAAAAGTATTCAGGGGAGCAGGCGAAAGATGCTGGCGACGAGCAGTTTGAAATTACAGATGGCAGAAGCCTTGGAACCATGTACATAGATATGACCGAGGAAGGCTTACAGCCAGTTTTTAACGATTACATATATGTTTAAGGAGAATGATTTAATGAGCAACTACACAACACAAATGGATGCAGCAAGACAGGGGATTATCACACCAGAGATGAAGCAGGTGGCATTAAAGGAGTACCGTACACCTGAGGAAATCAGAGAGTTGGTGGCAAAAGGACAGGTTGCTATCCCTGCTAACAAGCATCACAAGTGCATAAATCCTGAGGGCGTTGGAAGCATGCTTCGCACAAAGATAAATGTAAATCTTGGCGTCAGCCGCGACTGTAAGGATTACAACATTGAGATGGAAAAGGTTATGGCAGCTGTTGAAATGGGAGCTGAGGCAATCATGGATTTATCAAGCCACGGCAACACACAGCCATTCAGACAGAAGCTTGTGGCAGAGTGCCCAGCCATGCTTGGTACTGTTCCAATTTACGACAGTGTAATTCACTACCAGCGTGACCTTGCTACACTCACTGCTAAGGATTTTATCGATGTGGTGCGTCTTCACGCTGAGGATGGCGTGGATTTTGTCACTCTTCACTGTGGAATTACCAGAAAGACAATTGAGCAGATTAAGAAGCACAAGCGCAAGATGAATATTGTCAGCCGTGGAGGTTCACTTGTTTTTGCTTGGATGACAATGACTGGAGAGGAGAATCCTTTCTACGAATACTATGATGAAATTCTTGAGATTTGCCGTGAGCATGATGTGACAATTTCTCTTGGTGATGCCTGCCGTCCAGGCTGTCTTGCAGACGCCAGTGATGTTTGTCAGATTGAAGAACTTGTTCGTCTTGGCGAGCTTACAAAACGAGCTTGGGAGAAAGATGTTCAGGTCATGGTAGAAGGACCTGGCCACATGCCAATGGATGAAATCGCTGCAAACATGAAGATTCAGCAGAAGATTTGCATGGGTGCTCCGTTCTATGTACTTGGACCTCTTGTTACTGATATTGCTCCAGGCTATGACCACATCACATCAGCTATCGGGGGCGCAATTGCGGCTCAAAATGGTGCAGCTTTCCTCTGCTATGTCACACCAGCGGAGCATCTTGCACTTCCAAATGTTGATGATGTTAAGCAGGGAATTATCGCTTCAAAGATTGCTGCACACGCAGCTGATATTGCAAAGAAGATTCCACATGCCATGGATATTGATAACAAGATGGCTGAGGCTCGCCAGTGCTTCGACTGGGATATGCAGTGGGATTGTTCACTTGATCCTGAAACAGCAAAAGCTATCCGTGCAGACCGCTCGCCAGAATTTGATGATACATGCTCTATGTGTGGAAAATTTTGTGCTGTTCGTAGTATGAATAAGGCTCTTTCAGGCGAGTACATTGATATTTTAGGTTAGTATTTTATGTTATAAATTTTGTATGGATTATCAGTAATCTAATTAAATTATTAATTATTTATAAATTATTAGCACTCTCCCTTTACGAGTGCTAATTTTTGTGTTAGAACATAATTAATGATACAAAGGCTTCCCCTTGAGGGTTGAGACAATGCTTTAACGTTGTCTGTCACCCCGGCGAGGGAGAAGCTGTCACCGAAGGTGACTGATGAGGTGTATTAGTTCGGGAGAAAGGAGTAGTTTATGAATATACAGAAATTTACACAGAAATCTATAGAAGCGATAAATGCCTGCGAGAAGCTGGCGATGGATTATGGTAATCAGGAAGTTGAGCAGGAGCATTTGCTGATGGCGCTGCTTCGTCAGGAGAATGGCTTGATTCCATCTCTGATTAGCAAAATGAACATAGATGTTAACCAGTTTGAGAATGCGGTAGACTCAGCACTGCAGGCAAGAGTAAAGGTTCAGGGAGGACAGCTTAGAGTTGGTCAGCACTTGAACTATGTGCTTACCTATGCAGAGGACGAGGCAAAGGCTATGCGAGACAGCTACGTGTCTGTTGAGCACCTTATGCTTGCCATGATTAAAAAGCCAAGTGCGCCTATTAAGAATATTTTCAAGAACTTTGGTATTACAAGGGATGCGTTTCTTGCAGTACTTGCCACAGTTCGTGGTAACCAAACCGTAAATACGGATAATCCAGAGGCTACCTATGACACCCTTGAAAAATATGGTTATGACCTGGTGGAACGTGCCCGTGAGAATAAGCTTGATCCTGTAATCGGACGTGATGAGGAAATCAGAAATGTCATCCGTATCCTCAGCCGAAAGACCAAGAACAATCCAGTGCTTATCGGTGAGCCTGGTGTAGGTAAGACAGCAGTAGTAGAGGGTCTGGCACAGCGTATTGTCCGTGGGGATGTTCCAGATGCCCTGAAGAATAAAAAGGTATTCTCCCTTGAAATCGGTTCAATGATTGCCGGTGCAAAATATCAGGGTGAGTTCGAGGAAAGATTAAAGGCTGTCCTTGATGAAATTAAGAATTCAGATGGTGAGATTATTCTTTTCATAGATGAGCTTCATACAATCATCGGCGCTGGTAAAAATGGCAGTGGTGGTCTGGATGCAGGCAATATGTTAAAACCTATGCTTGCCCGTGGTGAGCTTCACTGTATCGGTGCCACAACCTTAGATGAGTACCGTGAATACATCGAAAAGGATGCAGCTCTTGAGCGTCGTTTCCAGCCAGTAATGGTTGACGAGCCAACAGTTGAGGATACCATTTCAATCCTCCGTGGTCTTAAGGAGCGTTACGAGGTATTCCATGGAGTAAAGATTACGGATGGTGCCCTGGTTTCAGCAGCAACACTTTCTAATAGATATATATCAGATAGATTCCTTCCAGATAAGGCTATTGACCTGGTGGATGAAGCCTGTGCTCTTATTAAGACAGAGCTTGATTCAATGCCGGCAGAGCTGGACGAGATGAATCGTCGAGTAATGCAGCTTGAGATTGAGGAGGCAGCTCTTAAGAGAGAGACAGACAAGCTTTCTCAGGATAGACTGGCAGACCTTCAGAAGGAATTGTCAGAGCTTCGAGATGAGTACAGCACCAAGAAGGCTGCCTGGGACAACGAGAAAAAGCTGGTTGAGGATGTAGCAAAGGTTAAGGAAGAGCTTGAGGAGGTTCAGGGACAGATAAAAATTGCCCAGCAGAAGTACGATTTAGAGGAGGCTGCAAAGCTCCAGTATGGTCGTCTTCCAGAGCTTCAGGCAAAGCTTGACGCAGCAGAGGAAAAGCTTAAGGATAGAGATGCAAGCCTTGTTCACGAAAATGTTTCTGAGGAGGAAATAGCTAGAATTATTTCCCGCTGGACAGGTATTCCAGTTTCAAAGCTGAATGAATCAGAACGAAATAAGACCCTTCATTTGGACGAGGAATTGCACAAGAGAGTAATGGGTCAGGATGATGCAGTTAAGCTTGTTTCTGAGGCTATCATCCGTTCAAAGGCAGGCATCAAGGACCCTAGCAAGCCAATCGGTTCATTCCTGTTCTTGGGACCTACCGGTGTAGGTAAGACAGAGCTGGCAAAGACCTTGGCACAGGCACTTTTTGATGATGAAAACGCAATGGTGCGACTTGATATGTCCGAGTACATGGAGAAGTTCAGTGTATCCAGACTTATTGGAGCACCTCCAGGATATGTAGGCTATGACGAGGGCGGTCAGCTCACAGAGGCAGTTCGCCGTAAGCCATATTCAGTAGTTCTTTTTGACGAGGTTGAAAAGGCACATCCAGACGTATTTAACGTATTGCTTCAGGTTCTTGATGATGGACGTATCACCGATTCCCAGGGACGTACAGTAGATTTCAAGAACACCATCATCATCCTTACCAGCAATATTGGTTCCCAGTATTTGCTTGAGGGCATTGATGAAAATACCGGTGCCATCACCAAGGAGACAGAGGATCTGGTTATGAATGATTTGAGAAATTCCTTCAGACCAGAGTTCCTGAATCGTCTTGATGAAACCATAATGTTTAAGCCTCTGACCAAGAACAACATCGGTGGCATCGTTGATTTGATTATGAAGGAGCTTAATGAGCGACTTGCAGACAGACAGCTTAGCATTGAGCTTACCCCAGCTGCAAAGCAGTTTGTCATCGACCAGGGCTACGACCCAGTTTACGGTGCCCGTCCACTTCGTAGATATATTCAAAAAAATGTGGAAACAATGGCAGCAAAAATCATTCTCGGTGGAGATATTCACGAGGGAACTACCATTACAATTGACAGCGATGGACAGACTTTAACAGCAAAATAAGACTTGATAAAATATGGACAGTGTGATTATTAAACCACATTGTCCATATTTTTGTATATAAAGCAATAATTAGTAAACAAATGGCAAGAATTGAAAAGTTGCGAAAATATTAAGTGAGTTACAATATTGTTACATGCGGAGAGTAATGATGGTTTTTGCTTAGTCAGCAAAGGGCAATAACCGAACAAAAAAGTACTATTATCTTGGGAGGATAATGCACATGAAAAGAAAACTCTTAAAGAACTTCGGAGCGAAGCTCCTTGCCGTTGCATGCGCTTTTACAATGCTTGCATCAGTGCCAAGTCTCAATGCTCAGGCAGCAGAGGCTACTCTTCTGAATACCTACGGAGCAACCTATGGTTATTCAGGAACCTGCATCAATCTCAGGTTGGGAAGCAGTTTATGGAAACAACAAGAAGAATGCTACATATGTAAAGAAGGCATTCAACTATGCTTATGAGACACTTGAGTACTTCAAGCTTACAGATTCAGTAAAGCTTTTCTACAACGACTACAATACTTACATGGAAGTTAGCGATGTAATCACGCTTGTGAACTACATCAACCAGGGCAAGAAGGTCTGCGCCGGCGTTGGCATGCAGTCTCACCTTGGAACAAACTATCCTTCAGTAGATTACTACACAACAGCCCTTAAGTCTTTCTTGAACGCAGGCTTTGAGGTTCAGATTACAGAGCTTGATATCACAAATAAGGGTGACAGCGATTTAGCAAATTATGCTTACAATCTTTTCAAGAACATCAACTCAGCTAAGAAGAGTGGTGGCAAGATTACAGGTGTAACCTGGTGGGGTCTTTCAGATCAGACTACTTGGATTAACAATTCTAAGCCTCTTCTTTTCTCTACACCAGGCAATGCTAAGCCAGCATACAGCAAGGTTATCCAGGCATACACAGAGGTAATTGGACAGCCAGGTTCAGGAAGTTCAACAACACAGCCAGTAAACCCACAGCCTTCAACAGGCGGTTCATCAAGCTCTGAAAACGTAAATACGAATTCAACAGCTCAGATTTCTGATGGCTGGTACTACCTGAAGAATACACTTTCACAGAAGTATTTAACTGTTGAGGGCGATTCAGCAAAGGCTATCACAAATGTTTGTATCAGCAAGGGCACAGGTGTTAAGGGCCAGAAGTGGTATGTTGAAAATAAGGGAAATGGTTACATCACACTCAAGTCAGGTCTTGGTGATTTCATGCTCGACGTAGCAAATGGAACTGATGAGGATGGAGCAAACCTTCAGATTTACAATGCTTATGGACATGATGCTCAGCAGTTTATCGTAAAGAACACAGGTACAAGTGGTGTTTACACAATCGGAACAAAGGTGTCTAATGCTACAAAGTACATTGATGTTTATGAGCACAAGACAGCTGACGGCACAAACGTATGTCAGTGGACCTACTATGGAAATCCAAATCAGCAGTGGCAGTTTGAAAAGGTAAGCAGTTCATCACAGGAACAGCCTTCAACACAGCCTGCTGAGGAGCCAAAGCAGGAGGAACCTGCACAGGAGACTCCAGCTCAGGAGCCAGCTACACAGCCTAGCGAGTCACCAAAGTCATCAGGACTTGATGTGAGCTACTCAATCAATAATTGGGGCAGTGGCTATCAGGTAAGTCTGAAGCTCGACAACAAGACTGGCAAGACCGTTGACGGCTGGACTATCAAGCTCAAGAAGAGCGAGGTAAATATTGACTCTAGCTGGAATATGACAGTAAAGACTTCTGGAGATTACTATGTAATCACTCCAGTTGACTGGAACAAGTCTATTGCCGATGGACAGTCAGTAGATATTGGCTTTATGGGCAGTGGAAATATTGGAAGTACACTTAATGTAGAAATAAAGTAAAAACAGTTTGCATCGAACCCCTAAATTGAATCCCTTGGCAGGAACCGCCTGTCAGGGGATTTTTTTGAATAGTATTCGTTTTTTATGTCTGTTTCAACCTGCTAGCTACAGTTTATCTGTTCAGCCTTTAGGTCAAGAGCAAGGCCTTCGGCGCTACGCCTCTTGACACTAAAGCCTATCACAGATAAAGGGTAGCCAAGCAGGATTGAAACTTGGGCTGTGGCAAGCCACGGTTCATAACTACTAGTCAGATGGTATTTATCTGTGATGATTATGTAAGTTCTATATAATTTCCACTCCCTTTATCACAAGAGAACGAGAGCATGCGCCTTGACGGCTTTGTTGCGATAAAATCATGACAATTCTGTAGGTATTTTATCGCATGAAAGTTATGAAAGCCTTTAGATTCTTTTGCTTGCGATAAAAATACTACAATTTGCATAAAAAATTATCACAAAGTGTAAGTTGAGACCGCATATGTTCGTTAGTTTGCGATAAATATCACTGCATATGAGGCACAAATTATCGCAACGCAACGAGAGTATGCCTACTGAGAAAGGCACTTGCGATAATAATAGTGCAATTTGTAGGAATAATTATCGCAAAAACATGAAAAGAACCCCATAGATTCGTTGATTTGTGATAAAGAGTGTGGCTTGCCACAGCCTTAGTTTCAAACCAGCTTGGCTACCCTTTATATGGCTTATGGCGCTGTGCCTAGATAATGCTAAAGCATTATCTCTACCCTCTCAAGAGGAAGCCTCATTATGAGTTAAAATCCCATTTTATTACACATATTTTTCCACATGTAAGATTATCTGCTTCAAAATTATTAACTAGTGTAAACATATAAATATACAAGTGTGATACAATTAATAGACAAAAATGAATGTGAAAGGTGAGGGATAATATGTTTGAAGCAATAGGGTTAAAAGAAATTCGTATAGACGATATTGGTAATGTGAAAATTGGCCAGGTGGAAGATCAGGAGGCAAAGACAGGTGTGACTGTTATTGTGGCTCCAGAGGGTGCTCCCACAGGCCTTGATATAAGAGGTGGCGGACCAGCCAGCCGTGAGTCTGGATTGATGGACCCACTTGCAGCAGCAGAGGTTATCCACGCTGTAGTTTTAGGTGGCGGCTCTGCCTTTGGTTTGGATGCAGCAGGTGGAGTAATGAAGTATCTTGCTGAGCATGATATAGGTTTTCCTGTAGGTCCTGTAAGGGTTCCACTTGTTTGCCAGTCAGATATTTTTGATTTGGGAATTGGAAAATGTGACGTTTACCCTGACAAGGCAATGGGCTATGAGGCGGCTTCAAAGGCATTCGAGGGAAGCCATGGAAATTATAAGGATGGTAGCTTTGGTTGTGGCTGTGGTGCCACAGTTGGAAAGATGCTTGGCGGAGACCGTTGCACCAAGACAGGTATAGGAAGCTATGCTGTACAGCTTGGAGATTTAAAGGTTGGTGCAATCATCTGCACTAATGCCATTGGTGATATTTACGATTACGAGACTGGCAAGAGAATCGCTGGTGTTATGAACGAGGACGGCGATGATATTAACGACCTTTCCTGCGAAGAGCTTATGTATGGCATGTACACTATGCCACCTGCTGACTTTGCTGCCAACACCACTATTGGTATTATCCTCACCAACGCTAAGCTTGATAAGTCAAAGCTTTGCAAGGTGGCAGGCATGGGTCACGATGGTTACGCCAGAAGTATCCGCCCTATTCACACCTCTATGGATGGCGACAGTATTTATGCCATGTCCTTAGGTGATGTTGAAGCCAATACCGATTTGGTTGGCACTCTTGCAAATCATGTTATCTGTGAAGCTATCAGAAAGACAGCATATTTTTAAAATAAATTTCTCTGGAGTATTTGATGAATATATTTGATATTATCGGGCCGGTTATGGTAGGTCCTTCAAGCTCCCATACAGCTGGTGCAGCCAAAATAGGCAATGTATGTTACAAGCTGATGGGTGAAAAAATAGAAAAGGCAGAGGTTTATCTCCATGGTTCTTTTGCAAAAACAGGTAAAGGCCACGGTACGGATAAGGCCCTTGTAGCAGGTCTTATTGGACTGGATGTGGATGATACAAGAATCCCTGAAAGCTTTGAAATAGCAAAGGAGCAGGGCTTGGATTTTTCTATCAATACCATTGATTTGGGAGATGCTCATCCTAACTCTGCAAAGATTGTCATGTACGGCGTCAGCGGTGCTGTTGTGGAGGTTATTGCAGCCTCACTTGGTGGCGGTAGAATAGAGGTGTGCCAGCTTGATGGAGTGGCTGTAAGCTTTTCTGGAGAAAGCCCTACCCTCATTGTTCACAATGTGGACCAGCCAGGCTACATCACTGAGGTTACCAGCCTTTTAGGAAAGCAGGGTATCAACATCGCTACAATGCAGCTTCACCGTAAAAACAGAGGTGGCGAAGCGGTTATGGTAATCGAATGTGATGATGAGGTTCCAGTTGCCACCAGGGAAGAGCTGGAGCAACAGGAGGGTATCCTTAAGGTATCCTATTATTCACCAAATTAAGAGAGGCAATTTATGTTTGAAGCGTTAGAAGATATTTATGAACTGGAAGAGGAAAGTGGCACTCCATTTTGGCAGATAGTGCAGCAGGATGACTGTAGGGAGCGTGCAGTTTCTCAGGAGGAATCCTTTGAGACCATGAGAAAAATGTACCTGGCCATGAAGGAATCTGCTCTGAATTATGATTCGCATATACGAAGTAACAGTGGGCTGGTAGGTGGAGAAGCTGGACAGCTCAGAAAATACTTAGAACAGGGTATTGCTTTAGTAGGTGAGTTTACAGGTCGTGTTATGGAGCTGGCTCTTAGAGTAGCTGAGGGTAATGCCTGTATGAAACGTATCGTTGCGGCACCTACAGCAGGCTCCTGTGGAGTGGTACCTGCAGTTTTCATTGCCACACAGGAGAAGCTTGGATTATCAGATGAAAAAATGACTGAGGCACTTTTTGTGGCAGCTGGCGTGGGAGCAGTCATTGCCAGACGAGCATCTCTAGCAGGTGCAGAGGGGGGCTGTCAGGCAGAGATTGGCTCTGCATCCTCTATGGCGGCAGCCGGCCTGGTTTATCTTCAAGGAGGCTCAGGAAGACAAAGCGCCAATGCAGCAGCCCTGGCTCTTAAAAATCTCCTTGGCTTAGCCTGCGATCCTGTGGCTGGCCTGGTAGAGGTGCCTTGTGTAAAGCGTAATGTTTGCG
>JAEEGL013168796.1_pt1 | contig 15933 bp, 12 predicted proteins | sample 9134231 | NCBI WGS metagenome assembly JAEEGL01 (sample SAMN16246548, study PRJNA631951) | gut metagenome | biome: gut microbiome; feature: rumen; material: fiber-attached | host: Bos | place: Iran: Karaj | collected 2018-10 | reverse complement strand
GGGGATCTTTCGGATTCTATGAGTATTCTTAAGGTTGTAAGCGCCGTAAAACCTGATGAGATATATAATCTTGCAGCGCAGAGCCATGTACAGGTAAGCTTTGATGTACCGGAATTTACCGCTGATGTCGATGCGGTAGGTGTTCTCAGGATACTTGAAGCCGTAAGGATATGCGGACTTGCCGATACCTGCCGTATTTATCAGGCTTCTACATCGGAGCTCTATGGAAAGGTCGAGGAAGTTCCTCAATCCGAGAAGACCCCTTTCCATCCCTATTCTCCCTATGCAGTTGCAAAGCAGTACGGCTTCTGGATCACAAAGGAATACCGCGAAGCCTATAACATGTTCGCCTGCTCCGGAATTCTTTTCAATCACGAGTCCGAGAGGCGCGGAGAGACCTTTGTTACAAGGAAGATCACGCTTGCAGCAGCGCGTATCGCACAGGGCAAGCAGGATAAGCTTTATCTCGGAAATCTCAGTTCACTTCGTGACTGGGGATATGCTAAGGATTATGTTGAGTGCATGTGGCTCATTCTTCAGAATAAGGAGCCCGAGGATTTCGTCATTGCAACGGGAGTGCAGCACTCTGTAAGAGAGTTTGCAACTCTTGCTTTTCATTATGCAGGAATCGAGATTGAATGGCAGGGAGAGGCTTTGGACGAAAAGGGAATTGATAAGGCTACGGGAAAGGTACTTGTTGAAGTGTCACCTGATTTCTATCGTCCCACCGACGTAGTCAATCTCTGGGGAGATCCAAGCAAGGCCAAGAAGGAGCTGGGTTGGAATCCCACTAAGACAAGCTTCGAAGAGCTTGTAAAGCTGATGGTCGAGAGCGATATGAAGAAGGTTGCTGTTGAGCGTGCGGAGGAGCATATCAAGACCAATCTCGCTGAGTACCTTGAAAAGGGAGTTGTTAAATAATGGAGAAAGATGCAAAAATATATGTTGCCGGTCATAAGGGAATGGTCGGCAGCGCGATAGTAAGAGAGCTTGAGAAACAGGGATACACAAATCTTGTACTGAGAACTCATAAGGAGCTTGATCTTACAAGACAGGATCAGGTAGAAAAATTCTTTGAAGAGGAAAAGCCGGAGTATGTCTTTCTCGCCGCAGCTAAGGTTGGCGGTATCATGGGAAATGCCACTGCAAAGGCTGATTTCATGTATGATAACATGATCCTTGAGATGAATGTTATACACAGCGCATGGAAAAACGGCTGCAAAAAGCTGGAATTCCTGGGATCTTCCTGCATCTATCCCCGCATGGCACCGCAACCCATGCCTGAGAGCTGTCTTCTTACAAGCTCACTTGAGCAGACTAACGAGGCCTACGCTCTTGCAAAGATAAGCGGTCTTAAATATTGTGAATACCTGAACGGTCAGTACGGAACGGACTATATTTCCGTAATGCCTACGAATCTTTATGGTCCCAATGACAATTATCATCCCGAGCACAGCCATGTGCTGCCGGCTCTGATCCGCCGCTTCCATGAGGCTAAGCTTTCCGGTGCGGAAAGTGTGACCTGCTGGGGTGACGGTTCCCCTCTTCGGGAATTCCTTTATGTTGACGATCTTGCCAATCTCTGTGTTTTTCTTATGAACAATTACAGCGGAGATGAGACGGTCAATGCAGGAACCGGTAAGGAACTTACAATCAAGGAGTTAACCGAGCTTGTGGCAAAGGTTGTCGGATATACCGGGGAGATAAAGTGGGATCCTTCTAAACCAAACGGAACGCCTCGTAAGCTCCTTGATGTGAGCAAGGCAACTAAGCTTGGCTGGACCTATAAGACTGAGCTTGAGGATGGCATCCGTCTTGCCTATGAGGACTTTTTGAATAATCCCATGAGAGCGGAGCGATAAGGAACGGTTTTTGAAAGGGACTTTTTGTGAATATAATTTTGTTATCAGGCGGTTCGGGCAAACGTCTCTGGCCGCTTTCAAATGATGTAAGAAGCAAACAGTTTATTAAAATATTTAAGGATTCCGATGGAGATGGAGAGTATGAGTCCATGCTCCAGAGGATGTATATGGGGATAAAGAAAGTCGATCCCGAAGCAAAAATCACTATTGCTACGTCAAAGAGCCAGGTATCGACAATCCACAATCAGGTGGGTGACGGAGTTGATATATCTGTAGAGCCTTGCAGAAGGGATACTTTCCCGGCTATTGCCTTGGCATCTTGTTATCTGAACGAGAAATGCGGGGTCGGTCTTGATGAGCCGGTTGTCGTATGCCCCGTTGATCCCTATGTTGATGGCAGGTATTTTGAGGCTTTGGCAAAACTGTCTGAAATAGCTTCAAGCGGCAGGTCAAATCTTACATTGATGGGGATGGAGCCGACCTATCCCAGTGCGAAATACGGTTATATCATCCCGGATTCCGCGGAAGATATAAGCTTTGTCAAGGAATTTAAGGAGAAGCCGGATGAGAAGACCGCCGGGGATTATATCGCTAAGGGAGCACTCTGGAACGGCGGCATTTTCGCATTTAAACTGGGATATGTAATAGATCGAGCACATGAGCTGATAGATTTTAAGAACTATAGGGATTTCTTTGACAATTACGAAAAAGCAACCAAGATAAGCTTCGACTATGCGGTGGTTGAAAAAGAAAGAAGCATCAGCGTGATGCGTTTTTCGGGGATGTGGAAAGATCTCGGTACCTGGAATACGCTGACTGAAGCGATGGAGGAGAATGTTGTCGGAAACGGAGTGTTGAGCGATACCTGTGAGAATGTGCATGTGGTGAATTCACTTGATGTGCCGGTTCTGTGCATGGGATTAAAGGATGTGGTGGTATCCGCTTCGCCGGAGGGCATTCTGGTATCGGATAAGCATCAGTCGAGCTATATCAAGCCCTATGTTGATAAGTTCGATCAGCCCATTATGTTCGCGGAAAAGAGCTGGGGAAGCTACCAGGTCATTGATGTTGAGAATGAGAGCATGACGATCAAGGTTACTCTTAACCCGGGACATCGCATGAATTATCATTCCCATGAGAGAAGAAGCGAGGCCTGGAATATAATCGAGGGCACCGGAAAAGTCGTGATCGACGGGAAGTACCGCGATGTCGGTCCCGGAGATGCCATTATGATAAGGGCCGGGGAGAAGCATTCGATAATCGCAGATACAAGGCTCCAGGTCATCGAAGTACAGTTCGGCAAGGATATCGATGTGCATGATAAGATAAAGTATGAGTTATAATTAAAGTTACCGCGAACTTAAGCTGTTACTGGATTAATAGAGACACACTACGATCCAGGAGAATCTCACAAGTTAAGCACGGTATAGAGGCTATTATGAGCAAGAAAACACTTTTTTCAAAACTTAAACTCATATTTCTGGTGCTGTATTTCCTGATTCTTTTTGTGGAACGGCTTTTGGCGGTGATCCTCAGCGTCAAAAATGGTGGTGAGTATGCTCTGCTTTCAGGAAATACCTTCAATTACTTTGCATACGGAGTCACGGCAGTAAGCCTGTTGGCCGGTACAGTGCTTATGATCAGAGTTATCCCAGAGATGTTTGTTTCGATCTTCACGGCCAAAGAGTATGCCTTCTCTGAGAATTACAGGCGGATTGTGATCGCGGCCATGGCAGTTCTCTTTGGTGGTATGATGCATACGGGATTTACCCTTGCGCCGATGCAGTTTGTGGCGTATGGCTTTTTGATAGCATCTATGGTTGTGAGGACTATAGAATGCTGCAGGAATAGCAGATCTTCTGCATTGCGTTTTGCATCTATCGTATCTGTTATATATCTGACACTTTTAGCAATGGCGGTTCCGGTAAGCTATTTTTCACATCAGTCAATGCCGATTTTGGCAGTGTTTTATGTGGTTGAATTCTGCGCGGTAATTGTCCTGGTTCCAGTTTTTGGAAAGCTTCTTTTGGTATTCTATGATAAAGGGGTGACATCTTTTTCGCTTATCTACCCCATTATTCTATTATTATTGTCCGGGTTTACCGTTGCTCTTAAGTGGACTGAGGAGATCAATTGGTTTGTTTTGATATTCCTGGTGCTGACGGAAGCTTTTTACCTGAGCTTTGGGCTGATCGCACGCAGAAAGTCATGTTTATCAGATGGATTGTTAGAAAACTGCAATTAATGTATAATGTCTATGATTAGATTAACGCATTGATTGCGGTTTTTATATTTTCATTGTTAAATCGGTGGAGAGAAATCAGATGCTGAAGGTTTATTTTGGAAAGATGCCGGATTCTATTTTTAATACTGCTTCATATTTTTCTAACACATTTCAGAAGACATGGCTGGAAGATCCTTTTGTTTGCAAGATGATAAAAGGAGTGGATAAGTCTGAAGTGATAGGAGATTATCTTATCAAGAGTAAGGCTCTGGGGATGATTTCACCCTCGCAGCTCTCGGGTGGTGTGAAAACACTGATTTTAACATACTTTAAGCCTGAAATTGTTTTTAATGCATCGACTTGTGGCGATAATTGTGCCAAATGGTTTCTTAAAATGGCTAAAAAAGAGGATCGTACGATCAATCTCAGACATATTATGGATTTTGGGGATGGCAGCTTTGAGATTTTAATACTGAACAACAATCAGATAGTTCATTCGATGAAGGAATTGGTGATGATAGTGGGGGACTATGTATAGATATGAAGGGCAGGTATGATGTTGTAGTACAGAATAGCATAGTTCAGTTTAAGTTCACCATCACCAGGAATATAACGATTCTTTGCGGAGACAGTGCTACCGGGAAATCTACGTTAGTAGAGATGATACGTCAGCATGAGATTGACGGTGAGAGAAGTGGTGTAAGCATTTCCTGTGTAAAAAGTTGTACAGTGATCACCGGAATCAGATGGCAGAATGAAATTTCAGAGATTAAGGACAGCATAGTATTCCTGGATGAAGGGTTTGAATTTATATCAGGGAAGGAATTCGCTGAGGCAGTGAAGGATTCAGATAATTATTATGTAATTGTAACCAGGGAGCCTTTGTACAACTTACCCTATAGCATCAAGGAAATTTATGGACTAAAGAATGTTACCAGAAGACAGAAGTATCAGGTATACGACAGGATATACAGTGAGTTTTATCCTATTTATGATCCTGCGATTGTAGAAAGAAAACCTGAGACGATTATAGTTGAAGATTCCAATTCCGGATATGAGTTTTTTTCCGCTTTATGTGATAAAGAGGGGATGAAATGTGTTTCAGCGAAGGGAAAGTCTAACGTTTATGCGGCTATCAGAGATTGTGAAGATGAAGTAGTACTGGTGGTTGCAGACGGAGCGGCATTTGGCCCCGAGTTGGAAAGGGCATTGTCACTTAGAAAAGTAAAGAATGTAATGTACTTTTTGCCGGAGTCATTTGAGTGGTTAATCCTTAAATCCGGACTGATTGAATCGTCGGAAGTACAAGATGTATTGGAACACCCGCAAGATTTCATTGAAAGCAGCAAGTACTTTAGCTGGGAAAGATTTTTCACAGCGTTACTTGTGGATGAAACAAAAGAGGGTTATCTAAAGTATACTAAGTCAAAGTTAAACAAAAATTATTTGAATAAAAAAGAACAAGCTTCTATTAACAGTGTAATAGAAGCCCAGACTTCAATAAGATTATAGACATAAGGCGAATTACCACAATAGTATTGCGGATTGGGAACAAATTCTCTCTACATTTTGATTGCTGTGAAAAAAGGGTATGAGTTGTAATTTGTGCGGGACAGTGGTTTTTACATAAATAGCGGGGTACTTAATGAATTCTGTTTTAGCCTTAATTAATCTGATAGCCGCATTTTTCATATTCATAATTCTGGTGGGGCTTTACCAGATCCCCAGAAAAGCACTTAAGGGGACGAGGTCGTTCCGCTATTGCATGTGGACTTGCCTTGTCGGACTTATAGTGGAAGGCCTTGCCGTCTACATGGACGGGAATCCCGATTATGCCTATATTACTTTGGGGTTAAACTATGTGGGTTATATTCTTCTGAATATAATCGTGATTTTTTATGGTTTTTATTTTCTGTCCATTTCACCTGAGGGAGCAAGAAAAGCGGTCAAGGTTTTTACTTATGTACTCATGGCACTCTGCCTGCTTAACTGTGCGGTAATCACCGGGGGGACCATGTTCGGCAAGGTGTATGATATTATTGACGGCACCTTTGTGGAAGGCCCCTGGATTAAAACTATAATGATCATCCCGGTTTTGGCGCTTGTGGGATTTTTCGTTATCGTAATAGTTTATATTTTCAAATTTAAATTTTTCAAGATAACAAGTCCGATCATAGTTGTGATGTTTATTGTCATACCGGGAGTTTCCACCTTTGTTGTCCGGACAAACACGGATATAAGGCATGGATTTATCGGAGCCGCCATTTCGCTCAATGTTATCTATGTTATGATCCAGTCAAGGATTATAGCGGAAGCAATCATAAATGCGGATATCTATAATGAGCTGTCAGTAAACGATCAGCTCACGGGGCTTAAAAACCGAAGAGGTTACCAGGAAATCATAGATTCTGTAAAACCGGAAATGCCGGTTGGTATAGTGTTTGCGGATGTGAATTCGCTTAAGGCAGTCAATGACAATGACGGGCATGCCGCAGGAGATGAGCTGATCAGGAAGGTGGCTGATATTCTAAGGGATGTGCTCACGGATGGCACTGTCTGCAGGATCAGCGGCGATGAGTTTGTGGGAATTATCGAAAATCCGGAAGCTAAGGGCTTCGAAGAGAAGATGAATGCTCTCAGAGAGACTCTGAAACTTAACGACCGCATCGCATCCTTTGGTTATGAAACCGGCGTGGGCAGTAATTTCCTTGAAGTGGTAAAAGCCGCCGAAAAGAAGATGTATTCGGATAAAGAGAGTTATTACAGAGAGACCGGAAGGGACAGAAGACGATAAAAGAAGCATATAGCCGGATGAAGATAAAGAATCATATCCGGTTTGCAAAAAAACAGTGGTAAAAGAAATGGAGGGTAAGGCGTATGGCAGACAATAAGTGGAGATGCAGAGCAGAGGATCTGAAGGGTACCGAGACGGAGAAGAATCTTCAGGCAGCATTTGCGGGAGAATCAGAGGCGAGAAATAAATATACTTTCTTTGCATCAAAGGCAAAGAAGGAAGGGTATGTACAGATTTCTAATATTTTCGCTGAGACCGCGGCAAATGAGAAGGAACATGCTGAAATCTGGTACAAGATATTAACCGGTATCGGAAGCACGGTGGACTGCCTGAAGGAAGCGGCAGAGGGTGAGTCCTATGAGTGGAAGGAGATGTATCCTTCATTTGCAAAGACCGCAAGGGAAGAAGGCTTTGACGAGATCGCAGAGCTTTTTGAGGGCGTAGCCGCTATTGAAAAGGAGCATGAAGAGCGCTACAGGAAACTCCTGAAGAATATCGAGGATAAGCTTGTATTTTCACGCGATGGGGACTGCGTATGGCAGTGCAGCAACTGCGGTCATATCGTGATCGGAAAAGAGGCACCGGAAGTGTGCCCTGTCTGCAATCATCCAAGAGATTATTTCCAGCTAAAGGCAGAGAATTATTAAATGGGGAATAGGAATGAACGGGGTTAGATGCGTTTTTGGGAATAGAGAAAAAGCGAATAGATTATTTTCAGGAATGCTCTCGTTAGTGATGGCATTTGTGCTTATTTTCAGTGCATGGAGCAGCCGGAGCAATGCGGAAACTATCTTAGCCAGCGGTAAATGGGGCGGAAACCTGAGTTGGAAGGTCGACACTACGGGAACGCTGACTATTTATGGCAGTGGAAAGATGGCGGACGGAGATGCCGAAGAGTATATTTATCCCTGGATGGATGCATCCTATGGCGTGACCAATCTTGTTGTAAAGACCGGAGTTACGAGCATCGCAAAGCGCGCCTTCAGCGATATGGAGGATCTGGTGCTTGCTTCTTTCCCGACTACGCTTAAGACCATAGAGGCGGGCGCTTTCTATGGCTGTGGCTTTGAGTCGGTTACGATTTCCAAGAGCGTAAAGGAAATCGGATTTGGACCCTTTAGCTGCTGTAAGAAGCTTAAATGGATAGATGTTGATGCGGGAAATAACTATTTCAAGACTATTGACGGAGTGTTATATACCAAGGACGGATATTATTTAATTCAGTACCCGTCTGCGAAAGAGGGCTATTATACCGCGCGTGACGGAGTCGGAGTCATCTACGGATATGCATTTGAAGGAAGCAATATCACGGGTATCACCTTGAAGGAAGATCTGAAGCTTATCCAGTACGGAGCATTTTCAAAATGCGAGGGACTTACGGAGATCGTCATTCCGGAAGGTGTTCACACGATAGAGGAATATGCTTTTGACGAATGTTTAAATCTATCACTGGTCACGCTACCCACGACTTTGAATACGATAGGGGAGTATGCTTTTAACGGCGATGGACCGGTGCTGGGAGTCACATTTACAGGGACGGAATTTCAGTGGGATAAAATAAAAATTGGCTCGCATAATGACAGGCTGTTTATCGCCAACAAATCTTTTTACGATCCCTATTCTCAGGAAAATGTAATCCCGAGAGCTCATCTAAGATGGCTGACATGGGGCTCCACAGATTATTGGTATGAAAACGGTGTGAGACAGGGTACATATCTGGATCCGCAGGGCGTACCGGACGAGGATGGTGAGATCAGGGGGCGCGAGATATACGATCCCATTAGTGATGGCTGGTACTGGCTTGATTCGGTATACAGCGGTGCCAAGGCGAAGAACAAGGAAGTCTGGATGCCTTATGTCTACAACGGGGAAGAGGAGTTTGATTTCGACCAGATCGATGAACTCGCGGAACGCAGTGCAGAGATGGCGGATCAGGTCCGCAAGGCAATGAGCATGCATGGATTAGGGCGTAATAGCGGAAAATGGGTGCGCTATGATGCCGACGGAAAAATGATCAAGGGCTGGTTCGTTGTCGACGGAAAGCAGCTCGCGACCTATCCGGAGCAGGCGGGAAATATTTATTATTACGATCCGGTTACGGGAATGATGGCAAAGGGCTGGCTTAAGCTTGGAGCAAGCTATTATCATTTTGATGAAGTGACGGGAGCGTTTACACCGCAGTAATGATTTAACCGGCTCAGATTTTGTGAGGCTCAGGGCATTTGCCCTGAGTCTTATTGCGTATTTTGGGGTTTGATTTATCAGGTATCTTTTCTTAAGGAAAAATAAAGATTGCAAGGCGGCAAAAAGTGGAAAAAGAAAGTCTTTTATGATAAAATATAGTAGTTGTTTTGCGTGCTGTTGCGTAGCAACGAAGCAATCCGTGATATCATACTATTTCAAGATAAATTCCGAAAAGGATCAGCCAAATGAAGAACGATAATGATGAGCTGCTGATGAATACGGCAGAGATGGATATAGAAGGCTTCGAGGAAGTTCCGGACTATTACGAGGAAGTGCCGGGGGGAGAGGAGCAGGATACGGCTACTGAAGAGGAATATGAGGGAGAATATGAGGACGAAGCTACTGATACATATGATGAGGTGACTGAAGGGGAATATGTAGAAGAAGAGGAATACGAAGAAGACGAGTATGATGATGAGTACGATGACGAGGAATATGAAGAGTACGAGGAAGCTGAGTACGAATCAGAGTATAGTGACGAGGAAGCAGATGCTGATGAGATAGAACCTGAAGCTGATGAGATAGAGTCTGAATCTGAAGAATATCCGGCGGAGGAAGCTGAAACTGAGGTTGAAGAGGAAGAAGAATGGCTGGATGATGAGGAGGATGAGTACGAGGAGGAAGAACCGGAATCTGTAGAGGTTTTCTTTGATGAGGATAATGAGAATCCGGAATCGGAGGAAAACTACGAGGAGAGCGGCGCTGAGAGTGATGCAGAACAGTATCCGGAAGAGCAGTACGAAGAAGCTCAGTATTCAGAAGCAGGCAGAGAACCTGCTTACGAAGAAGAGTACGAGGATCTCACAGAAAAATATGATTTGGAAGATGAGGAATCAGATGATGACGAAGGAGAAGGCTCCGGAGTCATTTGGAAAATTCTTATAGGATTCGCGGCAGTTATAGTTGTTGCCCTTCTGGTGATCATTGGTTATATCCTGCATACGAAAGGACTTCTTTTCAACAAAGATTCGAATACGCCGGGGGTGGAGATAGTTACGGATGTCGGCGAAGGAGATTTGGTTACGGACGATCAAGACCTGAATGAAACTGATGCCGGTTCTTCTGATCAGTCCGGAGCAGGCGAGGATCAGGCAGCAGATCAGTCGGATCAAGTCGCTGATGGTGAAGAGACAGACGCTGAAGAAATCGAAGAGCCCGATAAGAAGGAGTACGAGGAAGTAAGCTACGAGAATGCCGTTGATGTCGGCCTCGAAGCGGTTTCCATACTCAAGGATCTCAAGGTCAAATTTACAAATAAATCTACAGGAAAGCTCATCGCAAATATTCCATTCGAAGTTGAAGTCAGCTATCCCGACGGGACTTCAAAAACCTGGTCCGACACGGACAAGGACGGAATCATATATTACACGGATCTTGCCGCAGGCGCATACACGCTGAAAGCGGTAGGCCTGACCGATGAGAAATATAAGGATTACAATTTCACGGGATCAAAGGTAGCCGAGGTCAAGGAAGAGATCGCATATAAGGCAGTCGAGATCGCTGATGAAGTCCTTGATGCCACTCAGGTAGATGAAGGCACCGAGGACACCGCAAGAAACGGTGCGGACACAGGCGGACAGGCAGAGGTCATTACTGCAGGCGAAGTCAAAGACACGGTCACTTTTGTCGAGAGTACGAGAAACGATACTTACGAGGAAGTGGATAAGTCTCAGATCGTTATCACTCCGGCTTCTTCAGTACCGGCGCCTTCCACGAATGCCGATACGGAGAATAATGAGAAAACGGAGAATGAAACCGGCGAGTCCACCGGCACGGACGATTCAGGTGAGCCTTCCATAAAAGCTGAGAGCAAAGCTACCGAGCTTGCTGTAGGAAGCGTTGTTGAGATAGGAGTTACGATCACGAATATAGAGCTCCGGGATCTTACGGTCACCAGCTCCGATGACAGCATAGCAACCGCCATGCTCGGCATGGATGGACGAGTTACCATCACCGGAGTTACCGGTGGAAAGGCTACGGTCAGGATAATCTGTCTCAGCAGTCCCGAGATAAATGATGCCATTGAAGTTACGGTTATCGGCGGGGACGATCAGAGCGGAAGCGGCGACGGATCGGGAAATGGCTCAGGCACTACGGATTCAAACAAACTTAAATTCTCTGACGGCTCGCAGGTTTATGTTCTTGACAATGGCACATACCGCGAGGCGGTTAAAGCCGATTACGATACCTTCACTCAGTTCTTCAGAATGAAGAGCAGCTATACCGGCTGGCAGACCATAGGCGGATCGACTTATTACTACACATCCGAGGGAAAGGCGGTCACCGGAAAACAGATAATTCAGGGTAAAGAATATACCTTCGACGACAACGGAAAGCTGACCTCCGGCGGAAATGACGCCGCAGCGACCGGAAACAGCGGAGGCGGGACTCTTGGAATCGACGTTTCCAAATGGAACGGAAAGATCGACTGGCAGAAGGTTCATGATGCCGGTATCGGATATGCGATAATCCGCATAGGATACAGGGGCTCATCAAAGGGAAGCCTGATCGATGACGCCAGATTTGCGACGAATATCGCGGGTGCATCCGCCGCGGGAATAAAGGTCGGAGTATACTTCTTCAGCCAGGCCGTTAATGAGGTCGAGGCAGTCGAAGAGGCCTCAATGGTTATTGACAGACTAAAGGGCTACAGCATTCAGCTTCCTGTTTATCTCGATGTGGAAGCCAGCGGAGGACGCGGAGATAAGATCGATGTCACTACCCGCACCGCAGTCTGCAGGACCTTCTGCCAGACTATTGCAAATGCCGGATACAGCGCCGGAATTTATGCAAATAAAAACTGGCTGACAGAAAAGATAAACACCGGCGAGCTTGCGGGATACAGCATCTGGGTTGCACATTACAACGAAACCTGCGGCTACACCGGAAGCTACTCCATGTGGCAGTACACCGACAAGGGAACGGTTGACGGCATCAGCGGAAATGTCGATCTCGACAAGGTTTACTTCTGATCGTCAACTTGAGTTTAAATTTTTGTTAGAAGATCCGTATTTACAGGATTTTATATATTTTTACTTTAGAGGAGAATCATATGCGTACTTATTTGGTAACAGGAGGAGCCGGATTCATCGGTTCAAACTACATCCACTATATGTTCAAAAAATATGTGGATGAGATCCGCATCATCAATGTTGATGCGCTTACCTATGCGGGAAATCTTGAGAATCTCAAGGATATCGAGAACCGCGCAAATTACACCTTTGTAAAGGCAAACATCTGCGACAAGGAAGCTATCGCAAAGATCTTTGCCGAGAACGATATCGACAGAGTCGTTCACTTTGCAGCGGAGAGCCATGTAGACAGAAGCATCAAGAATCCCGAAGTTTTCGTTCAGACCAATGTACTCGGAACCGCTGTAATGCTCAACTGTGCAAAGGCAGCCTGGGAGCTTCCGGACGGATCCTTCAAGGAGGGCAAGAAATTCCTTCATGTATCCACCGATGAGGTTTACGGCTCACTTCCCGATGACGAGAATGCATTCTTCTACGAGACCACACCTTACGATCCCCATAGCCCCTACTCAGCAAGTAAGGCAAGCTCGGATATGCTCGTAAAGGCCTATATGGACACCTACAAGTTCCCTGCGAACATCACCAACTGCTCCAACAACTACGGCCCTTACCAGTTCCCCGAGAAGCTCATTCCCCTTATCATCAACAATGCCCTTCAGGGAAAGAAGCTTCCCGTATACGGCGACGGAAAGAATGTCCGCGACTGGCTCTTCGTTGAAGATCACGCCAAGGCAATCGACATGGTACAGGAGAAGGGCAGACTCTTCGAGACCTACAACATCGGCGGACATAACGAGAAGCAGAATATCGAGATCATCAACATCATCCTCGAGACCCTTCAGGAAATGCTCCCCGAAGGCGATCCCAGAAAGGCCTACATCAACAAAGACCTCATCACCTATGTTGAGGACAGAAAGGGCCACGACCGCCGCTACGCCATCGCTCCCGACAAGATCAAAAAAGAGATCGGCTGGGAACCCGAAACCTACTTCAAGGAAGGCATCAAGAAGACCATCGCCTGGTTCTTTGAGCATGAAGAATGGATGAAGAATGTAACCAGCGGTGATTATCAGAAGTATTACGAAGATATGTATGCAAATAGGTAAATTAACTGATCATTTGTAATTTCACTCAGCAGCGGGAGTATGAAAAGAGAAAATATTATACTCCGTCAGCTGCGATACAGTACTTGACTAGGATTTAGGAGGAAACATGAAAGGAATAATCTTAGCAGGAGGCAGCGGCACACGCCTCTACCCACTCACAAAAGCGATATCGAAGCAAATCATGCCCGTCTATGATAAACCCATGATCTACTACCCTCTCTCAACCCTTATGCTCGCAGGAATCCGCGAGGTACTCATCATCTCAACTCCCCGCGATCTTCCGGTATTTGAAGATCTTTTCGGAGACGGAAGCCAGCTCGGAATGAGGTTTGAATATGCAGTTCAGGAGACCCCCAGAGGACTTGCCGATGCGTTCATCGTTGGACGCGAGTTCATCGGAGATGATGCGGTGGCACTTGTTCTCGGAGATAACATCTTCTACGGTCAGAGCTTCTCGAAGATCCTTAAGGAGGCAGCACGCCGTGTAAGCAATGAGGGCGGAGCGACGATCTTCGGATATTATGTAAGAGATCCCAGAGAGTATGGCGTAGTTGAATTTGACGAAAACGGAAAGGCTCTTTCAATCGAAGAAAAGCCCGCAAATCCCAAGTCAAATTACGCAGTGCCCGGATTGTATTTTTATGACAACAAGGTTGTAGATATCGCTGCAAATGTTAAGCCAAGTGCGCGCGGCGAGATCGAGATCACAACCGTTAACAATACCTACCTCGAAGCCGGAGAGCTTTCCGTAGAGACCTTGGGACGCGGCTTTGCATGGCTTGATACCGGAAACCACGACATGCTTCTTGCTGCCGCTGATTTCGTATCCTCCATACAGAAGCGCCAGGGACTTTATGTTTCCTGCATCGAGGAGATCGCATTCAAGAGAGGCTTTATCGATAAGGAGCAGCTTCTTAAGCTTGCCGAGCCACTTATGAAGACAGAGTACGGCAAATATCTTGTAGAGGTAGCTAATGGACTCTAGACTGAAGAGGCTGTCTATTATTGGGTGCCTTGGGATAGTGGTTCTTGTTATCCTGATCGTTGTATACGCAAACGGCGGATTTAAAACGCTTGGAGCAGGCGGAAAGACAAGCAGTGCAGGCAGTGTGCAGAGCTCACAGGCTGATGGAGATTCATCGGCAGGCGAAGGTGCAGGCTCCGGAGCAGATGATTCATCTGCGGCTATTCAAGCAAGGACGGGACAGGTTGGGAACAATTTAAAGGGCTTCCTGGAGGACAGCAATTTCTTTGACAAGGACAATAAAGATTTTCTCGAGGGACTTCTGGACGATTCAAAACGAGTGTCCATTCTCACTACATCTGTCGAGAAGGATCTGCGCGTTCAGGTAGTCGATACCCGCGGCAATCTTGTCACCGGTGAGAATTTCAATGTAAAGCTCACCGACGAAAAGGGTGAGAGCAGCGAGTACAAGGATCTCGACAAGGACGGCGTTATCTATGTCGGAGCATTAAGCCCCGGCAATTATGAAGTTCGGCTTCAGCCCCTGGGGGATTACAAGATGCCGATAAACTCAACCACAGTCCGCGTCAAAGAAAGAGTCGAATATATCGTTATCAGCGATATTTCGCTTCTCATAAAGACTGAGGCTGAGATTGATGCACTCGCCGAGGATACCGCCGAGGCAGATGCGGAAAACGACGCCGACAAGACCGAGATGGTCGAGCTTCAGTTTGGCGGGACCAGACAGAAAGCCGGCATAGACGTATCAAAGTACCAGGGCGATATCGACTGGCAAAAAGTTGCGGCCGCCGGAGTTCAGTTCGTAATTATCCGTACCGGATACCGCGGATCCGTGACAGGCGCAATTGTTCAGGATCCTTATTTCGAGACGAACATCAAAGGGGCGCTTGCCGCAGGACTTGAAGTCGGAGTTTATTTCTTTACTCAGGCCATAAATGAGACCGAGGCAGTTGAGGAAGCCTCAGCGGTTGTCTCGATGGTTTCGGATTATGAATTAAAGCTTCCGATCTACATCGATTCCGAGGGAGCGGGCGGAAACGGACGCGCCGACAAGCTTGACAAAGAGACAAGGACGCTTGTCTGCGAAGCCTTCTGCCGTACCGCAAAGAATGCCGGCTACAATTCCGGTGTCTATGCCAGCCGCAACTGGCTCTACAACAATCTGGACATGAGCCGCCTCGAGCAGTTCGAGGTCTGGGACGCAGAGTATGTCAGCGTTCCCCAATACACGGGCTACTACACCATGTGGCAGCATTCCTCGAAGGGTCATGTCGACGGCATCGAAGGAAATGTAGATCTGGATATATATTATTATTGATGATTTTTTGAATTTGATAATACAAACACGGATGGGAAATAAAATGGGAAAAATAACAGTTACAGATACAAAAATAGAAGGTTTGAAGATCATCGTACCCGAGGTGCACGGTGACGCGAGGGGATATTTCGTAGAAAGCTACAACGCGCGTGATATGAAGGAAGCGGGAATCGACCGCGTCTTCGTTCAGGATAATCAGTCGGCTTCAAAGGGAGGAGTTCTCCGCGGACTTCACTTCCAGATCGAGCATCCCCAGGCTAAGCTTGTAAGAGTGATCAAGGGCGAGGTTTTTGATGTTGCGGTTGATTTAAGAAAGGGCTCTGCTACTTACGGACAGTGGCACGGAGAACTTCTCTCCGCTGAGAACT
>JAEEGL015730051.1_pt1 | contig 15934 bp, 9 predicted proteins | sample 9134231 | NCBI WGS metagenome assembly JAEEGL01 (sample SAMN16246548, study PRJNA631951) | gut metagenome | biome: gut microbiome; feature: rumen; material: fiber-attached | host: Bos | place: Iran: Karaj | collected 2018-10 | reverse complement strand
TCACGCTTTGCTCTTCTGTCACCACGTTCAATCTTACTGAACATTGGGGTGTCAATCTCTAGGAATGCAGCCAACTGGCGTTGTAGCAAACCTTGCTCTTCTCTGAGCTCTTTAATCTTATCTCCGAATAACATATCACTATAATCTTATTTTTCTTCTTTGTTTATAATCTCCCAATAACCGCCAAAATCACCACCGATACGAAAGATGAAACCTTCTTCCTTCAATCGATTGATATGCTTTTGAATAGTACTGGGGGCTACTCCAATGGTGTTAGAAAGCATTTTTCTTGTGATTTTCGGATTCTCTTTTATCAGTCGAAGAACTTCTGCAATGGTTGCGTCAATATCTGTCTGACCACTTGTCTGACCACTTGTCTGACCACCTGTCTGACCACTTGTCTGACCACCATGTTCTGTAACGTTATCAGGAATAACGTAAACACCTTCTACTCCATCAACATTAAACTTTGGCAGAGTGAGAATGAAACAATTCCAAGGTGTAGAGAATTTAGGATCCATACCTTCGGTGTAGCCATCATGTCCTTTGTATGCAGAAACTATTTTTTTGAAGCCAGAGCCACGACGCTCCATATACTTCAAACGACTAAATATGTCGGCAAGCACAGGATTGCGACGACGAGAAGCCATATTCATCACATCCATATCTTTGATAGAGCCTCCATCAAGGAGACCGCCAGGTGAGAATATTTCAAGTCGGTCATCATACATATCAATGTGTACTTCACTACCCAACTCAAGATAATTACGATGGATAAGAGCATTCACCAATCCTTCCTCCACGGCACGTTCTGGGTACTCTGGATATTCCAGGCGATTATCAGAGGTCTTGCGCCATGCTTTCTTAGAGTTACGACGTACAAAATCAAGTCCAGCTTGCAAAAGTGTAACTAAACTTCCAGTGTATTCTTCATCGTCCAGAGCGTCCATCACTCCATTAGCCTTGTCTAGTCCATTCCAACGTGTACAGAATAGGCGAGAGTGACGCACTGGGGAATAGTCTGCAAGCAGAGCACCGGCATTCGTCAGTTCGCCCTTCTCATTGACGATTCCAAAAGACTCATAGTCACTATCTTCAAATGAACGATTGGTGCGCTTGAAGTATGTCGCGCGTAGTACAGTGAAAGCCATATCCTCAAATTTCCAACGGGACACAAGACTGTCATACGACATATTAGACCCCTTTAGCACCAATTCTTTGTGTTTCGACATACTTGCCACTACACTTTCGTTGCCCACACGAACGAACGCTTGCATATGCCCATCACCAATATAGTAATAAGGAGTCTGTCCCCCTGGCAAAACATCCAATACCACAAAGTTTTTCCCTTCTGCCTTGACAAACGAAAGATTAAAGTCCGGGATAGGATCAAGGTGTGTCTTGATGGTTTCACTGATTTTCTCAGCATCGCCCTTTGCATCTGCGAGTCCAACTAGCGTATCATCGTCTGCAATACCCCAAACAAGTTTGCCTCCAATGCCATTGGCAAAGGCACTCACACTCTTGCACCAGCTTTTGGGTTTCTTCACCTCCAAAGCCTGTTTCTTATCGTATTCTGTAGCTTCGCCTATCAACTGGCAAATATTAAGCTTCTCCATTTATATCTGAATATTTTAAATTTAACTGAGGCAAAGCCAATTCTCTAACTCCTGCCCGCCTTTCTTCTCCATCTGTAGCCGTACCTTTGTACCAATTATCTCATGGGTCTTATCATCAATTCCCCATATCATATAGGCATAATCACGATCGTTCAAGGTGGCACTATTAGCAAAAGCACTAATGTCCTCACCAACCATTGTTGGCTCACAATTGTTATGCTTAAACTCAACCCAGCCAACTTCCTTGGGAAGTTTGCAGAGTTCTTTTACCAGTATGTCGATATTTCCTATCATTTTAATTTCTAATTTACCTTTTATCTTGTTTTAGAACCACAAACATGGTTGAGAATCATCTTAAGAATTATTTATCTACAAGTTGGTATTAAATTCTTCTGTATTTCTTATACTTTAGAGGTTTCGCCATCTTCTCGTTTAGGCAAAATAGATGATGGTATTTTGTTAATTAGTCCGAGGTCTGGATTTTTTACTCCGTAGTCATGCTTTGCTAAGCACTTTTTTATTAATGTAGGAAATGCTCTCAAATCGCTGTCATCAAGAAATCCGAAACGATATTGGGCTCTCATTTCATTTAAGATTTCAAATAAGAAAAAAGAGTCTTTGGGCAAATCAATTATATATTTCTCAATATAAGAATACCATTTTGGAGGTCTACTAATAATAAGAAGAATTGCTATCTGCTGTTTTACCAAAGGTGTAGAAGGATGCTCAAATGCATCATATAATAATGGGGCTACTTTAGAAGCATAAATATCCTCTTTGAAAAAGCCAACAACATTAGTAAGAATGACAAATAGTATATTTTTTGCTCGCTCCTCCTCTGTTTCTCCAAAATCATCAGAAAGCAAAAAACCAGCACCTCCATATTCAGCACGCCCTTTTGCTGCTAAAACAGGTATAAGGGCAAAGAGAACTTTTGCAATTTGTAACCATCCACGGAGAATTTCTTGCAATAATTCTTTTTTTATGGAAGCATCAGCATAGTCACTATTTCTTAAGGCTCTAGATGAGGATTTTATCTCCTGCATCAAATTATATACATAATATTCCTCAAAGAATTCATGAATAACGACATTCTGATTATAGGGTGTTAACTGATTATAATGATTGTCCTGAAATCTATCTTTTATTGTTACAGGCAAACCAGAACTTAAAACCATATCACTAACTTCCTGCTGCATACGTTCTATATGCTGAGATGCAGGATTCCATTTTGCAAAACGATAAGGATTAAAAGAGTCTGGTATTGATATCCTTGCAAATACCGTATCACACGTGCTTTTGATATCTTGCAACAAGACAGTTAACGCATCTGTTCTGTTACGATCAATTCCCGTATAAAACTCTATTATTTCAGGATAATCTAAATACTTCTTTGAAATAAAAATGTAATTAGCAAAATCATTGTTGGCATGCATCCTTAAGGCCGCAAAATATAGCAGCCAAAAAGCAGATTTAAAAGACACATGTCCATCCATCTCAAGTATGATGCTATTTTGTAATAGTATATCGTACAAGGATTTAACATTTAGATTAATTAGGTTCGTATCACAAAAACCTCTTGATTTTCTAAAGAATTCGTCAGTTGTAAATTCTGAGCGGTTCTCACGAATTAACATTTCGCAAAAGCACCCCATAACAAACTGACAATCTTTTACGTCAGGTGTAGTGTTATACTTCGGTAAATCTGAAAATTCGAAAAGAACAAACAAGACATCCTCCAGCATCTGGCATCTATTAACAGGATTGTTATCAAACTTTTTCTCGTCAACTTTCAATAGCGTAAGACAATTCTGTGGTGTCCTGTGAATATTTAGTGTTGCAATATCGTTTACAATCTTCTCCAATAATGTTTCATCATCGGCTATTTTGGCGACATGGTTATACTCTGTCACCACATAGCGAACTTGGCTACGTGTCATAGGAAGAAGAGTAAAAGAACTAAATTCTCTTTCTATTTTTACATCCTCAAGTTTTCCTTTTAAAAATTTTGTCCCCTCTACAGTACGCATTAACAATACTGGAATGTCGGCGAAAATATCACAAACAGCTTTTAGCTTTTTTAAGGTACCGCCTTCTGTCTGGGACCACTCATCTAAAACTACAGCCTCAATAGGGATATTAGTATCAATCCCTAAATCCTGGTAATCGTTGTTAATGTATTGCTCGATATTGTTTGCTTTCAACTTTCTAGAATCAATATATAGCCAATGTGATCCTTTCTTCCATGCTTCTAATACCATATAATGTGACAAACATGTCAAGCCAAATTGTGGCGGAGCAGAAATAATAATAGACGACGGATTTGCAATAATATCGGCTACATCTACATGTTCAACTTCGTTATCATCAGGATTAATAGAAATTTCACTTCTGGAACTTATTATAGGATCAACCCAAATCCGAGGTTGGCCACTAAACAATTTTAAAGCCTTATTTAGCCTTTCTTCTAAAATGAAATGCACACGAGTTAAACGTTCTGCATCACTTCGATTATCGCTTGTATAATGGTCATTGAAGTATTTGTTCAGATGCTTACGCAATTTTTCTTCGAAATCATCAATTCCATCATACACTGAATACATACATTTTTGGCCCACCACCTGATCCCGGAAAGAGCGGACTTTCTGATATTGTTCAATATCTATCTTACTAGGATTGATAGCTTCGTCATTGAAGTAGAACATGATCTCCATGTTCTTTAATTCTTGTGCTTTCTTATACGCAATCTCAAACTCTTCGACGGTACCAGACTCGGCTCGGTTTGTTGGAGAACCAAATTTAGTATACATTATACCAATGAATAAATCGTATTTGTCTTCTATTTGGCGATTTATTACATCTTGCCCATCTTCTCCAATTGCTGGGTAAACATCATTTTCCCATCTTAATGATTGGAGTTCAAATCCATATGGTACTCCAATGCCATTGTTTATTTCAGCAAATACTTTCTCGCATATATTACGCTCTGCCGTAGTATCACCAGGTGAAGCAATAAAGCATTTAATAATCTTTTTTTGTTCCATATTCTTAAATGATATTGAGTTCAATATGCTGATTATTTATCTTCTCACCCAAATAGCTGGCATCTCAGCCTTGTACTCAGGATCAATATAATGGCACTGTTGCTGAATGATGCCTCTACGGTGAATTGCAGGTTGCAAGCAGAATGTGTCAAACTCATCCAGATTGACATCTTCTATCGTTGTCCAATGAGGAAAGAGAAGCTTAATGTATGCTGTGGCAATACGCTTAACTGCAGTAAACTCACGCATACCAGCTTGACGGTCATAATCTACAAGTTTATCAAAGAGTTCGCTATAAGTATTTTGGACACGAAGAGTGTGCATGATTTCAGAGAAATACTCCATGTTCATTGTCCAACCTTTGTATATCATGCTTTTGTTAATACGAGGCAAATACCATCCTTCAATAAAGCAATGGAAGCGGTCAAGAAGAGCAGATTCTCGGAAATTATCTGGTAATGCATCGAAGTAACGCTTGTTGACAGGTTTTCTATCCTCTGTAAGAGGAATGTTTCCCATTAACATTAATCCACATTCCGATGTAAACTCTTTGTCGCCAATCGTCGCCTTACCCTGTTCAAGATATGATTTCAATGCGCCTTGCAATTCTGCAGGCTCTTGGAATACTATTGTCTGTATCTCATCAAAAGCGCAGAAATCATGATTTTTCAGTATGCCGGATTGGTCTTTAGCTCTATCGTAGAAAAGTTTAGCACGTGTAACCTTACCACCACTTACGAGCCATCCGTACTTGCTTATATTATTGAATACATATGATTTACCTGTTCCTTTTGGTGCAAGTTCTACGACATTAAGACGTGGCTCCACAAATAACAAAAGTCGAGTAATGAACTCTAGTTTTTGATGCATTGTTTCGAAAGAATCTGGTTCGTACTCCATGGATGAAATAATTAGGTCTATCCATTCTGGAGTAGTGAAGTTCTTCCTGACATTCTGAATAAAGCTCACATCAACAGTCGTGTAGGGCTTAAATGGTTTGAAATCAACCATCTCTACATGACTCTTCTTGCCATCATCATCAGGTAAAAGACACATTTTAATAATGCCCCACATTTCGCCATCAACCAACTCGGGATGTTTCGAAGCTACATGCTCAGGGATTTGCCCTTCTCGTTCCTTGATGCCAAGATCTGGAATTCCAAAACGTCGAACATTATGCACCAAATCAATATTGACGGAAAACCTCGTTAGCAAGGTTATATCCTGTCCCGATATTAATTGACTACGGATGTCACCTGTAGGCATAACTTTATTAAGAAAGGATGTGAGTCCATTTTTATCGACATCTTCTCCATGAGCATATTTCTTAAGGAGATAATCCTTAACGAAAGATGGCAAGTTACGACCGGCAAAGAGATTGCCTGTTGTTGCACTATCCTTATATAAGGCTTGTGCTCCCAAATACGTCTGTACTTTCTGAACTATATTTGCATTCATATTTTAGAAATCAAATAGGTCGTCTTCCTCAACGGCCATCTTTATTGTAAATGTATCTTCTCTTTCCCATGTGCCGATTCTGAGTTTCACCATCGTCACATCTTTTACTAAAGGTAATCTTTCGCTTGTGAAAACACATCCCTTAGCATTAAGAGCATAATTCTTATTGTTGTATTCAATAAATGGAGTCTGAGTAGAATCTAATCCGACTATTTCATACACAACGATAGGATTTGCTTCCTCTATCTCAAATGATTTAAGTGAGGCACGCCATGTGGCGACATTCTTTTCTGGGGATACTATCATGACAGGAACCAACTGCTCCTCTGGAGTACATCCCCCATGACATCCCATTCCTTCTGGAATCTTAGCCATCAAAGACTCATGCTTCAATGCACAAAGACATATAGTCTTATTGTCTGGCATATTTATTATGTCATACTTGTCATCTATTACAATAGAAGCTTTGCTCTGAACAGTTGTTTCGGCAATACGACCGTAGTGATCTGATTTATATCCTTTAAGATTATATCCAGGTAAAAGTTGGGACAAATATGAAATACCATGGTCAGACACTATCGCGATTTTCATGCCTGGATGTTCAATCAAAAATTTACGTATTGCTTTCCTTACTGTTTCAAGATCATCGATGACAAACTTTGGATAAGCCCTGCAGGTGTGAGCTATTTCGTCCAAGTCGCCAGTCTTCTCAAACAATCCTCCAGACAAAGCCTGAACATCTGCCTTGTTGATATCTGTCCTTGTGGGAACTTTTGCAGTTGCAACATACACTTCGTTCAAATAATAGCCTTCTGATTCATGTTCTTTTACAATCTGACTAATGAAAGGAATCCAATCAACGCCAAGACCATCTATCCAGAGGTAGCACTGAATATCTGAACGCATACTCAACAGAGTCCTTGTCGTAGAAAATTTATTTGTCCATTTAAAGTGCTCAACATGATTTTTGTTCTTAGTTTGAATATAAGCCTTTACTTCGTCAGAATAGATATTCCTTACTTTGGCTTCCTTGTATTTGTCCATGTAGTCAAGAACCCATGTGTCTTCTGTTGATGCGATAGTCTTACCTAAGTAATAATATAGATCTGGGTATAGGTTTAGCAAGTCTTCCTTTGATATCTTACCATCCCTGTACCATTCTATTACCAAGGCCTTTTCACTATACGACATACATGAAACATACTTGATTGCAGTTGACTCTACATCTTTTATTTTACCGACAAGATAAGACTGAATATCAGGAGAAAGCTCCATATTATTCTTATAACCCTGCATAAGTCCTTCATATCTTTCTTCTAAATATGATTCCTGATTATCCAGACTGAAGATAGTCAGAGCCAGCCCTTTGGCAAACGCAGCATCACTATACCCATCAAGGTGTTGAAGAACACGGCAGATATACCCCATATCACAGAATTTCTGTACATAGTATTTTGCTAAGAGCCAACGCATGAATGGTTCTTTGTTCTTAAACCATGTTTCAAAGAATACCTTGTAGTCTGCAAGATTGTAGATGCCAAATTGTTCGTTAAAGAACTGCTCAAATTTGAAATTAACAATGTTTACCTTTGAAGCTAGTATATCCCAATACACTTTCTCATCCTCGTTATAAGGGATGCAATCAACATCAAGCTTCAATCCAATTGTCAAAAACTGATATGCATTATCACATTTGCAAAACTCAAAAGCATTATCAGGTTTTGCATATTCACGGTGAGAATATACAGACTTTGAAATGCTAATGATATTTTGCTTCAGGTCAGGGTATTTCCAAAAGCCAAGCCATTCTGTCAGGGTATTTGCAATGTTATACTTTGATTCTAACCCTTTGACTCCATATGTAGTACCGTCTGTCATTATCAGACGATAATCAAGTTGTCTGTCTGAATTGTGATAGTACCAGATAAACGATTGTGAGTCATCTCGGAAGTGCTGCATCTTACCTTCCTGTCCCACAATAGGTATGTAAATTCTCTGTTTATGCTTAAAACCTTCTTTTTCCGTGTCAAATCCTTTGATTGTGGAAATCAAAGCATCAAACTCCAGTTTGTATTTATTGTCATAGAATCTTGCCATCTCCGAAAATGGCATAATAATCCTATACTCAGAAGGTGTTGACCTGATGAGTTGCAATATCTTTTTTGCCAACTTGTCATGTGGGATAAAGTTATCGGGGTACTCCTCATCCATCCAATCTTCCAATCGCTGTATATTAATATTGGGCAGATGAGAAATGTCTTCCACGAACATGCAGCAGTCGCGGAAGTTGTCGAATAAGACAAACCTCACGGGGAACCTGTTGGCTGTACTTGCACTATCGCCTTCTATGTTGCGATCTGCATGCACATTCCATAGCAATTCCTCAAAGTTGGTGAAGGTTTTAAACATACGCTATTATTTTAATATGGTGTCGAGAATTGTATCATAGCCTAGGTCGCACAAAGCCTCAAGCAATCGTTTTGCTTCGTCGATGGTAGATATTGACTGAATACGTGCTTTCGCTTTCGAGTGTTTACCCGTATCAATCGTTGGCGGCTCTGAAACACTTGTACCTGGATTGTCGTTTTGGGGGACTGGGCTAGGCGTCGGCTCGACTTGATTAAGCTTTAATTTCCAGTTCTTTAATTGCTCAATGACAGCAGCTTCCGTCCAAAGACCTACTCCTGATTCCATGTGCTGACGGATATAATCCAATGCTGTTTCGTAGTCACTTTCCTGTAGATTTACTATCTCATCAGATAATAGATAGTTGCGGAAACCATTCTCAAAGTTGTTCTCTACTTCATAATTTAGAAGAGGCATATATTCATACTTGACTTCCGTGATTAAACCATCAGTTTCTACCATAAGAGCTGGATTTTTACTACCAACTTCTGTATAGATAGTAATGATGTTATCTGTCAGTTTTGCTATTTTGTCCTTGCAATTAAGTGCTTGGAGCTTGTCGCAATATTTGATCGCCCATAAAGGAAAACCAGCCTCAGGACAGAAACCATTTCTGAGAGCCCATCGTGCATCTGTTAAGCTGGTAACGTCTTTGTAATCTTTGAGTTTGCCAAGTTGGAACATAGAAATCAATCCTTTGGCTATAGATCCTTCCTCTTTAGTCTCAAATTTAAGTTCTACCTTGTTGTAGTGTTTTGTTTCTCCATCCCAGATTTTGAATGTCAAATCGATGATTTCTAACATTCTTTGTGCATTTATAGGCTTTCCGTTTGTGTCAAAAACCTTATCTACATATGGGCGAAGAGCATAAGCAATAAGACCATAGGAAGCGAATGATTTATACATTCCATACGGTGCATAAGTTAAATCTTTAAGCTTATCAGACAAATTGAAAGTATTCTGTTTATCAGAATGGTCTATTTTTGATTTGACAAACTTAGTTATCAGATTTAGTGGATGATTTGAATCCACGTCTGGTTTTATCTTTAAATTATCGTCTACACTATCTTGTAAAAGTAGTGGTATAATTTTTTCTTGTGCATTACATCTTGTTACTATCTCATCCTTAGTGTTGAAGGACAAGAACATGTCTGCAATTTTTTTTGCAAATTGCAGTCCCCAAGAAGTGTATGATGTTCTTATACGAACTATCTCTACTGATTCTGGACCATAATAGAAAACTCGTGGCGAAATGCTGGTATTTATCGTCTTGGGTAGGAGTCTTGCAGATATTGGTTCAATGTCTCCTTGTAGATAAATTGTACAATTGCCAGCTAAGGCATCTTTTATCCATTCAGATATTATAGTCTTGGCATTATCAGTATGAGATTTCGTTTGATCAGCGAAACCATGTTTCTTTGAACATGTGGCATTTGCCTGATATTCTATAAAACGTTCAAACTCCATAGAGTCCAACACACTATCAAATGCAATAAATGCGACATTCTTGAAACGTTCATCTTCTGAAGCTTTCTGAGCAATGTCCTTAAGTGCAGCCAATTCTCTGTTACTTCGTGCCAGCATCAATGCTATGAAAACGACATAACTTGGCGCATTCTTACGCCCATTTTCTATTTTGTTTAGCAGAGTATATTCATTTACATCCTCTGAGTAAAATTCAAACGCAACAGGTCGGTTTATTTGCTTTAGTTTGTTGTCTACAGCTTCTTGGGCAATGTTACTAAACTTCAATAATTGGGATGTGTATTTGAAGTCATTTGCCAACAATAGCTTTTTGATTTCTTCAATTTCTTTTGTGTCAAGAGCGGAGAAGCGTATTTCGTAAATTCCTTGAGGAGATTTTTGTACAATTCCCTCTGTGTTTATCCAGTCAAGTATTGTATCCATATCCTTATCAAAAGGAGTACCGACATACATGTTACGAATATTCTCCTCACTTGGAGTTACTGTTTCGTTTGCTGCAAGATTATTGAAAGCATTGAGTAGTAGAATAGACTTAAATACAGCGAGGTATTCGTCACCTTTTTTTGCAACGTGTAGTTTATATGAGTTGAAACGTTCAGTGACGACCCCATATTTTACAGTCTTCTTGTTAAACTCCTCCAGTACAAAATCCCATAGATAATCAGCAGTAATCATCTGCCCTTGGGTAAAGAATTCTTCATTGTCCAAGAACTGACGTATTGCTTTATTATCACCAAGAAACTCAAATACACTTATAGAAGAAGACCCTACTTCACGTGCATAGTAAGTTGCCATATTTGCAGTTGCTGGATGTACGGGAAATAAAGATTTGAGGTCTTCCAATGTTTCCATTGGGTTATTGGATGTAGAAGAATATTTCTCATATACATCGCGCATCTGAGCAAAATACTTATCTGTCATCTCATGATATAATACATAGGCAGGATTTGAACTATCCTGTTCATGCATAAATTTACGAGACATTATTTTAAATGCAGAGACAGGTTCCATGTTATAATGCATGTAATGATATCTACCAGTTGTTCTGGTTCTCTTCTCTGCATTAAGTTTGTCAAGAGCCGATGGATGTGCAATTAGAAAAACATAGGAATTACTGGTCGACTGCATTGTCGCTTCCGTCAACTCTTGAAGACTACCTAAAGCAGTTGGACCTATCTCCAAATCCATAACATCTGTAAACTCATCCCATATCAGAAAGATACCTTTGTATTCTGTGGACTTTGCAAGTTCTTCTTGAACCTCAAAAAACCATTTACACAAACTCTCCTGATCTAGCATGATATGAATCTTCGATTTTCTTAGGGCATTCTTCGCTAGTGTAAGTATAGAAGATGAACCACCTGTATCCTTTAGTTCCTTTATAAGTTTCTTACGATCTGGAGCATAAGATTGTAGCTCAAGATCTTTCTCAATAATCGAATCCCATAGTACAGGATTATTTGTAATGTGCTCAATATAGTTGTCAAAATCTGTCTTCACATCAACATCTATACCGGCATCAGCCAAAGCCTTTATTACATGTAGTTGTATCTGTAATGAGACATCCTCTTTATTGGCAATAGAGCAGGTACTATTCATCGTTACAGGGAAAAGCCTTGTTTTTTCACGAAGTGCATACAATGATTCTCTAATAATAGTGTATTTATCCGCTCCATATTCAACAGCAATATAATCCTCTATTTCGTCGAAAGGATCACACAGAATGTGTTTGATAACAGCAGCAGCATGGCTTTTACCAGTACCGTAAGTGCCTTCTAACCAAAAAGAACGGTGCTCGTCAACAACTTTGTTGCTGACAGAACCAATCACTTTTTGTAGAATATCATTGAATTGCTCATTCGGAATGAAATTCTTCCATTCGTTTCCTTCTTCTGTTTGAATGCTGTATGCTGATTTCGTTTCACGAATCTTTATTGCATCAGAATATTTTTTTGCCATATCAATCTATTGTTTCAAGTGGTGTGACTCTATTATTAACTTAAAGTGTTCACGAATGCTTGCTTCTTGAAGTAAATCCCATAAGGCATTATCCAAGAAAGCATATTCTATATTTTCGCGGATGAATCTTGGCGATGGTCTGTTGGTTTTAACATTGTCACGCTTTCCTTTTAGATGCCAAAAACCATCAAATTGCAAATAGTAAAATGGTTTGAAAAAAGGAGTAATTGCTTCACCATACGTAGCAGATATCTTTTTATAGAACTTTTCAGATACTTTGTCAAAGTAAATGCAGTTGTCATGTACAAAGTCTTTTTCTATCATAATAATGACAGAATAGAATAAAAGTGGTTTTGCTTTTATTCTTCGACCTTGATAAGAACCACATTTGATTCTCAAAATCATGTCCGAATATAGTTCTTTGTGAAAAACACTCATTATAACCCAAACATTATGCTTACAATATTCTTGCTATTCAGATCGTCACGCAACGTTATATGCTGTAATCCCATCGATAATTCCGCAATCAATACTCGGTTTTTCTCTGAGTTTAGTGATCTCAATCCTTGCTCAAAGGTTGTCTGATTTAATCCAAAGACACGACTTGTACTACCTTCTGCATCATCATCATAAAAATCAGATACTCTCAATGATTTTGTTCCGATACGTTCTGCAAATCTATATATACTATATGCAAGTCCTATATTGGAAATGCCACTATATTCACCCCTTTGATATTGGTTCTTACCAATTTGCTCTGCACACATAAATTGCTTGCCTAACGGAGAATAGGAGAACGTCTGTAATAAAGCGGCTACAGCATTCTCTACTGTTCTGGATGGGGCTCCAGGGACACTTGTGCAGATGGATTCAATCAATGTTCTCTTTTCAAAAACCTGATTTACTGAAATATTGTTAACATACCAATTTACGACAAACGAGTTGGAGGCGAGATTTATCCAAATCAGTTCCCATGCCAAATCACTATCATTTAAATATACTTCCTTTACAAGATTCCCGAAGTCTGTAATAACATTCTTTGCATCAGTTATTTCAGCTTCTTTCAACCATGCTTTAAAACCGTCTACTTGAGCAGTTCCAAGAGAGTTGTCATTCCAAAAATATTCAGGATCAATTAAAAATTCATCCAGCCATTCTGCTCTAAATCCAAACGTTTTATACGCTTGTATCTTTAAAGACATTTTTTTGTCGGTGTCATTTATCATACGTATACAATCTGTTGCAATACATCCTCTATCATGAGAATTAAGACATTTCTGACAGTGAATGCATTTTGTTTTATCAATGTTAATATCTGGTACAATTGTTAGTGCACCTGTCGGACAGTCTACTTCACAGGCTTCACATCTTACACAGTAGGCTGCTTTGTACATTACTCTGCGTAGAAGTAGTGAAAGCTTTGTTGGACAGTTATGTAAGACAAATTGAATTCTACCCTTTTCGTAATAATGGGTTTCAAAGTGGTAAACTGCATTGGCATATTGCAGTTCTCCCATATCCTTATTTCCCCTATTAATTACTGTATAATCTCCTAATGTTTGCATCCATGTATAAATAGAATCAACAGGATTAACTATATTCGCGATGAAATTGGCAGAACTATCTTGGAAATTAACATCAGTTTTAGACTTGTTTCCAAGAGCCTTGATTTTCCATTTGCGGCTCTTAATATAAGCGTCAACGTCCTTAATTCCCAGTTTTGATGACCATTGAATTATACGGTCTTCAAAGGGCTTTAGTTCACGAGGATAGCAGTTCTTAACAATCATGTCGTCCCATGCTGTTGAAAATGGGCAAACAATGCAACCAACACGAGCTTTACCTATTCTGTATGCTAAGTTTATAGGAAGGTTGTATCTGAAAAGATATAAAAAAACCTCAACAGTGTTCCAACCAATAATAGGATGCACATTAGTAATATTGGTATGTTTGCCTTTTCCTTCACGCTCGTATGCGGAACGGCGTACACTTTCTTCTGCCCGAACGCCATCAATAGTTAAAACTTTAGCTTGTTTATTTGTGCCTGGAACTTTAAGCATGCGATAAAGAGGTGCTGTTTTCATAATGGTACAGCACCACCTATGAGAATCACTTGGAGTACCTATCTTATCCCAATAATTGAGGACAGCCTCATGATTTCTTGCCGTGCGGAATTTTAATGTGGGAAACTGCTCATGATAGTGTTTCTGCACTTCATTATAGAGTTCTAAAGAACTTGGTAATTCATAACCAGTGTCTGAGTATATGACTTGGAATGAGTCTGGCGGAAGAGCACGAGTACAGAGGTCTAGCACAACTTGACTATCTTTGCCTCCTGAGAATGATGCAAGAAAATAGTCTATCTTTGTTGCTTTCAATACTTTCTTTCCTTGCTTCTCGGCTTCACTCAAAGGCATAATATCAAAGCTCTCGCAATCTTCCTTCACAATGGCCATTTTCTGTTTGGTCTTCTTTTCTTGGATTTGAGCGAGAGATTCAAAATCCATTCTGTTAGCAGCATGTTTTTCTGTCATGCGATTGGCTCCACTATATGTATCGTATATATCACGAATGAATTCAATAGCTTCGCTCTCGCAAAGGAACATTTGCTCTTTTGTGCGTTCGAGCATTTTCTGCATATTAACAGGTTTCAGCTTTAACTTCTCTTTGCCAGGCTGAAATACTATAGTTGCTTTGTCATATATGTTAGCATCCTTAGCCTCAAAGACCAAGTCACCACGATAGTAATATTCCTTATTACATGCCCATAGCAATGGTTCCTCACACTCTGGGTATTGCCATCCCAAAGTGTTAAGCCCAAGAAGGTTTAGCTCCTCATAAAACACTGGGCGCGGAGAAATATTTATCGTATCTTTCTCCACAAGTGAGCTAAGCTTAATACCTCCTGTTTCTCTATCCCATGAAACTTTGAACATATCTTCTTTATTCCTTATTTGCTTTTTGGCTCTGGATATTTCTCTTTCCAATCCTTGCCGTAGATTTTATTTATGTAATTGTTCGCACCTTCATATAAAAGGTCAAAAACTTCATCGTCAGAAATTCCATTTGTTTCAATGAGTCCATTAATGCCCCATTCATCACAGCCTTCTGGAAAGATCTCCTCATCTGGCTCAAACCAAATATCCAACTCATTGTTGTAGAATGAGTGGCTTGCTTGGTCACTGATATTAATGCATTTAGGGTTAATCTTGTCCTCAATCATATCTTCTCCCCAGGATTCTGTATCTTCTTCCATGCTTTCTGCTTGTGACGAAGCCATGTCATAACCAGCTTCTATCAAAGCTTTGCGCAATGATTCAGTCTTCTGCTCTTGTGTGTACACTTTTGTATCATCCATCTTTATCTGTTTTCTATTTTACTCCAGAGTTTGGCAATGTAGCGCCTAACATCCGATAATAGATTTCCAATTATACGAATTTTCTTATTCTGAATTGTCAAATTTTGAATACAAAGGTAATCATAATTTTTGAATTATAATCAAACAGGCAGAAGATTCTTCGCTTTTTAGCTACATTTTAACAGTTGAGAGCGATTTGCAGACGCAATTTGATGCAAATCACTCTAACTAATTTGCTTTGTGTGCCTCAATAGGACTGACCTTTCTTTTGGGTTGGTGAGCCGAGGCCAATTTTCTTCGTTCCATCCCAATTCGTGAGCTGATCTGCACAGCCATTGGAGCCGCCAAGTGAAGTGTGGTTTTCTGCACTGCATGACATATAATCAACGAAAGAAACGAAATTGGCAATGATTGATGGTTCGTAGGTCACATCTCGTTCTGCAAATAGATGTGTCCAGCTAGTGACGCACTCTACATTGAATTTTGAGCAATCACTCCATGACATACCACTAAGGAAGTTGTTGACCGCCGAGGTTGTACCTTCCTTTGTACCAAGGCTCAATTTCATCTTATGGGCAACAGCTATGATGCCGTAGAAGATGAAT
>JAEEGL013095688.1_pt1 | contig 15934 bp, 11 predicted proteins | sample 9134231 | NCBI WGS metagenome assembly JAEEGL01 (sample SAMN16246548, study PRJNA631951) | gut metagenome | biome: gut microbiome; feature: rumen; material: fiber-attached | host: Bos | place: Iran: Karaj | collected 2018-10 | reverse complement strand
TGTCTTTTTCCTCTGCAGTGCAATTAGCAAATGTTCTGCCGTATTTTTCGCATATAAACACGGGATCATAGCCAAAGCCGTTATCACCCGAGCGTTCAAATGCAATTTCCCCTTTGCACTCACCTTCGACCTCGATCGTTATATCATCGCTTAAAATACAGCAAATTGAGGTAACAAACTTTGCCGTACGCTCAGATTTTGGAACATCTTTCATTTTATATAAAAGCTTGTCGACATTTTCTTTGTCAGTTGCGTTTTCACCTGCAAACCTTGCCGTATGAACGCCCGGCAATCCGCCTAAAGCCTCAACGATAAGCCCTGTATCGTCCGCGATAACGGGCATACCCGAAATTCTTCTCGCGTTATTCGCCTTAATGCGTGAATTTTCGATTAATGTATTTCCGTTTTCTTCCACAAACCCTAAATCTATTCCCTTTTGGCTTGGGGTAACAACATTAAATCCCAATGGCTTTAAAATTCGTGAAAGCTCCTCTAATTTATGGGCGTTTTCGGAAGCAAGAAGTATCTCCATAATTACTCCTAAAGCGCAGTTTTTGCGCTTATTTTTTTCGTTTTGTATCAGTCTTTCTCTTTTGTGAAAAGCGCGCGAGCAAACTCTTTAGAATTAAACGGCTGCAGATCGTCAAGCTGTTCGCCTACACCTATATATTTAACAGGCAAATCAAGCTCATTTGAAATTGCTATAACAACGCCGCCCTTTGCCGTACCGTCAAGCTTTGTAAGCACGATTCCCGTAATGCCTGCGGCATTTTGAAATTCTCTTGCCTGGTTAAGTGCATTCTGTCCGGTTGTGGCGTCAAGAACCAAAAGCACCTCTTTATCGGCATCGGGTAATTCTCTGTCAATGATCCTGTTTATCTTTGCAAGCTCATCCATAAGGTGTCTTTTGTTGTGAAGTCTGCCTGCCGTATCGCAGATTATAACGTCGGCTCCTCTCGCCTTTGCCGCTGATATAGCGTCAAAAACGACCGCCGCGGGGTCTGAGCCCTCTTGCTGTTTAACTATGTCGCATCCCGCACGCTGAGCCCATATTTCAAGCTGTTCTATTGCGGCAGCTCTAAAGGTATCCGCAGCCGCAAGCAAAACCTTTTTACCTCTTGATTTCAGCTCTGCCGCCATTTTTCCTATTGTAGTTGTTTTCCCTACACCGTTTACGCCTATTACGAGTATTATCGAAGGCTTTGTTGAAATATGCAACTCCTCGTCGTTGTTCATAAGCCCGATTATCGTTTCTTCAAGCAAATCGCCTATTTTTTGGGGATCGGTAACGCCCTGCCTTTTTACTTCTTTACGCAAATCGTCGCAAATTCTCTCTGCCGTTACCATACCCACATCGCTCATTATAAGCAGCTCTTCAAGCTCTTCAAAAAGCTCTTCGTCAATTTTTGTAAACGAATTGAGCATGGTGTTTATTTGGGTCATTACGGATTCTCTTGTTTTTTTGAGTCCGTCTTTTATCTTTTGAAAAAATCCCATAGTAAATACTCCTCCTTACTTAATTCCGGGAAGCTTAGAAGCTATCTCTGTTGTTTCAAGCTTTAGAAGCTTAGATATTCCTTTGTCCTGCATGGTAACACCGTAAAGCACGTCTGCTTCTTCCATTGTGCCGCGGCGGTGTGTTATGAGTATGAACTGTGTATTAGCGTTCATTCTCCTGAGATAAGCCGCGAACCTGTAAACGTTAACATCGTCAAGCGCAGCCTCTATTTCGTCCATAACACAGAAAGGCGCAGGGCTTACCTTCATTATCGCAAAGTAAAGCGCAATTGCGACCAATGCTTTTTCTCCGCCCGAAAGCAGCTCTAAATGCTCGACTATTTTTCCCGGAGGATTACATATTATATCTATTCCGCTGTTTAGTATATCATCGGGCGAGGTAAGTTCCAAAGCGGCTTTTCCTCCGCCGAAAAGCTCCTTAAATGTAGAATTAAAGTTTTCGTTTATCTCTTTAAATCTTTGCACAAATGTAACAGTCATTTGCTTTACAAGCTCGCTTATAAGCTTTTCTATATCAGCCTTTGATTTTTCAACGTCGCTTACCTGCTCACTCATAAATATATAGCGATCATTTACCTCTTTATATTCTTCTATCGCTCCGACATTTATACTGCCCAAAGCTTTTATCTTTGATTTAAGCTCATTTAAACGCTTGTTTGCGGCAGAAATATCTTCTATATCTATCTGCTCACGCTGCGCCTCATTTTTAGTAAGCTCATATTCTTCCCAAAGCTTTGCTATTATATCGTCATATTTTTTCTGCAAATTAAGCTTCTGTTCCTCAAGCCTTGCAAGCTCTCTGCCCAATATCTCACGCTTGTTTTGTATCTCACGCTCTAAATTTCTTGCCTCCGTGATCTCATGCTCAAGCTGCATACGCTCGGCGTTTGTGCTTTCTATTTTTTGTTTGAGAGCTTCGCGCAACGCTTCTTTTTCCTCTGTTAAAAGCTTTGTGGCTTCAATACTCTTTTGCTTTTCTTCGTTTGATCTTTTAACATTTTCTATTTCAAGCAAAAGCTGTTCTCTTCTGCCGCGCTGCTCCTGCTCGCTTAACTCTGCCTTTTGGGCATCTGCGGCAAGCGTTTCTATCTCCTTTTCGTTGAGGGCGGCGCTTAAACGCATTTTTTCAAGCTCTTCGTTAAGCTCTTGCCTGTTCTTTGAGATCTGCTCCTTGTCGCCTGTTATAAGCGCAATGTCAGCCTCTGTCTCTATAATTTGTGCGCTTATTTCTTCAACAAGCCTGTGGGCATTGTCGCGTTGGTTTGAAAATTCTTTTGTTCGTGCAGAAGAAGTTGCCTCCTCATCAAGCATAAGCTTTAAAGCACGTCTTGAATTCTCAAGTTCGGCAAGCTTCGCGTCGCGCTCGGTGTCGAATTTTATTTTGTCCTCACGGCTATTCGATATCTGAGATTCATATATAAGCATGTCGGCTTTTATTTTTTCTGCCTTTTTGTAATGCTCTTTATACTCTTCGAGCATATCGAGAGATTCCTTTGCAAGCTCTTCTGCCCGCTCTTTGTATCTCTTTATATCTCCCGCTCTGCTTAAAACGCCCGATTTTTTGCCGAAAGAACCTCCCGTAAATGAGCCTCCTGCATTAACTACCTGTCCGTCTAAGGTAACTATCTTGTATTTATAGCTGTATTTTTTGGCTATTTCGGCGGCGAAATTAATATTCTCCGCTATTATCGTGCGCCCCAAAAGGTTTTCTACAATGTTTTTATATTTTCCGTCAAATTTGCAAAGACGGCAGGCAATATCAATATATCCGGCACAGCCTTGCAGACCGTTTTCGTTTATAACATTGCCTTTTATGTTTGTAAGCGGCAAAAACGTGGCACGTCCGCCGTTTGTTCTTTTCAGAAACGCTATTGCGCTTTTGGCTGATTTTTCGTCATTGCAGACGATGTTTTGCATTGCGGCCCCCAAAGCCGTTTCTATCGCAATGGCATATTCGCTTTCAACCGTGATAATCTTAGATACGGGACCGATTATCCCCCCCAATGTTGAATGAGCCGACTCTTTCATAACGGATTTTACACTGTTAGAAAATCCCTCAAGATTTTTCTCCAGATCTTCGAGGATTCTCATACGGCGCTCATATTCTTTAGCGTCAAGATTCAGACGCTCTGATTCTCTCTTAGCCTTTTCCGCTTTTTCGAGCCTGTTTTCATAAAGCATTTTGCAGCCTTCCAAAGACTGCGAGCTGCTTTCAATTTGTTCGGCGCATTTTTCGGAATGTTCCTTTAATTGCTCCGTGTATTCTTCAAGCTTTGCAATCGCCTTTTTCGCGTCATCTTCAGACGCGCGTATATTAACGAGTCTTTCGCCTATTTCTCCCAGCGAACCCGAAGCTGTCATTTCTTTTATTCTTGCTTCGGCGCACTTAGAATTAAGCTGTGCGAGCTTTGCAGTAAGCTTTTGTGTTTTGTCGGAATACTTTAACTCGTTTTCGTTTATAACATTCAGATTTTTTGCCTTTTCGGCGTAGCTTGCCAGCATCTTTACGGCAAGCTCGCGCTTTTCTTCTATCTGCTTTTGTTTTTCAAGCCTTAAATTACTCAGTGCCGCCGCCGATTGTAATGTAAACTCTATCTCGCTTTCAAGTCGCTTGACAGTCTCTTCGTTGTGGATTATATCATTTTTCTCTACCGCATTTTTCTCGTTAAGCAGAGTTATCTCACGGTCAGCCAGTGCTATTTGCTCACGGACAGACTCGTTATCTGCGTTCTTTTTATAAGATAAATTATAAAGCTCCTCACCTTTTTTTGCGGCGTTTTCAAGCTCAATGCCATAACTTTCGTATTCCGCGGACGCGGTTAGGAGCTTGTCCTCCTGCTCACGCAGACGGTTTTCCGATTTGTTTATAGTATCGAGCCAAATTCCGATTTCCAAACCGCGCTTTTCTTTAGAATATTCCAGAAATTTAACAGCCTTTTCGGATTGAATTTTGAGCGGCCCCACCCTGCCTTCAAGCTCGGTGAGGATATCCCTTAATCTGTAAAGGTTTTCTTCCGTCGATTTTAATCTGCGCTCCGCCTCTGTTTTTCTGTAACGGTAGCGCGAAATGCCCGCGGCTTCTTCAAATATCTCTCTGCGTTCTTCGCTTTTTGAAGAAACAATGCTGTCTATTTTTCCCTGCGAGATCATAGAATATCCGTCTCGTCCCAAACCCGTATCCATAAACAGCTCGTGGATATCTTTGAGCCTTACGGTAGCTTTATTTATGAGATATTCGCTTTCGCCGCTTCTGTAAAACCTTCTTGTTACAGATACTTCATTATCATCATAAGGCAGCACACGGTCACTGTTTTCTATTGTCAATGTTACTTCCGCAAAACCGTTTTTCTTTCTGTTATCAGTGCCTTTGAAAATAACATCTTCCATTTTGGCGCACCGCAAAGATTTTGTAGATTGCTCTCCCAAAACCCAGCGGATCGCGTCGCTTATATTACTTTTTCCGCTTCCGTTAGGACCCACAACCGATGTTATTCCGCGGTCAAATGTAAGCTTTGTTTTGTCCGGGAATGTTTTAAAGCCCTGTATTTCCAAAGATTTTAAAATCATCGGCTTGTCCTCCTTCGTTATTTTTAAGCGTTACGCTGTTTTTCTCAACGCCGCTGTCTTGTATAATGTCAATTTTAACGCCCAAAGCGTTAAGCTTTTCTATGCTTTCTCGTTTGTTACCAACAAAAGCCGATATATCTTTCGGGTTTACTCTTGCGGTAATACTTTTTGCATCAGTATTCTTAATGTATTTCTCTACGGTTTTATAAAACAGACGGCTTAAGCACAATTCTCTGAAAGACGGATGATAAACGCCCGCCGCAAAGCTTTCCTTTAAGCTTTCACTGTCGTGTAGCCCTAAGCGTATCACCTTAATGCCTTCGCCCTCAAAATAGCTTAATAATTCCGCGCACAACTCTACCGACTGTTCAAATGTATAAGGAGTATACTCTCCTCTTAAATACAGCTTTTCAAGGCAGGTGCCTTTGAGCACTGCCGTGGGATAGATCCTCATTGTATCGGGGTCAAGTTTTCGCAAAAACACAGCCGTCTTTTTATCCTTTTCCGGACTGCTTTTATATAGTCCCGTCATCATTTGCAAGCCAAAAGAAAAGCCGTATTGAGATATCATCATGCTCGCATTTGCTATATCCTCTGCCGTGTGACCGCGCATATTGGCTTTTAAAACTTCATCATCTGCGCTCTGTGCGCCAAGCTCTATTGATGTTACACCTTTTTCTCTAAGCAAACTAAGTATTTCTTCGTCTATGGCGTCGGGACGGGTAGAGATCCTTATACCGCTTATTCTTTTGTCTTTTATATAAGGCTGTGCCGCATTAAGCAGGCTTAACATATAACCTCTGTCAATGGCTGTAAAGCTTCCCCCGAAAAACGCAAGCTCACAGTTATCCGAAAAATATCCCTGCGACTTTATGGCGATCTCAACAGCTTTTGCAACATCTTCCGGTGATATAATATCCGTTTGTCCCGTTATAGTGTTCTGATTGCAGAAGCTGCATCTGTGGGGGCAACCGATATGCGGCACAAACAATGCTATATTTGAATGTTTAATAGCCCATCAGCTCCAATGCTTCTCTTGCCGCCTGCTGTTCGGCTTCTTTTTTGCTTCTTCCGCCGCCTCTGCCTATTACATTGCTGTTTAAGTGAACTTCAAAAACAAAATGCTTGTCGTGGTCGGGTCCTGTCTCGCTTACAAGAACGTATTCCAATTTTTCTTCGGGATTTTTTTGCACAATTTCTTGAAGTGTAGTTTTGTAATCTTTTGTGCGGTATTTTTTGGGATTTTTGATATCGGGAACAACAAATCTAAGCACAAAGCTTTTTGCGCGGTTCATTCCCCCGTCAAGATAAATCGCGGCTATAACCGCCTCAAAAGCGTCCGCGAGAATTGAAGGCCTTTTTGAGCCTCCCATACGCTTCTCACCTTTGCTGAACATTATTCTCTGACCCAAATCTATCTGCGCGGCGTAGCCTGCCAGTGATTTTTCGCACACAAGCGAAGCCCTGAGCTTGGAAAGCTCCCCCTCGGGCAGCTTAGGGCAATTTAAAAATATGTAATCGGATACAATAATGCTCAAAACGGCGTCTCCCAAAAATTCAAGCCTTTCGTTAGAGTTAATCTTTTCGTTAGACTCGTTTGCGTATGAGCTGTGAGTAAGCGCCTCGGTGATATAATCCTCATTTTTGAATTTATATCCTATTGTCTCATAAAACTCTTCAAAATCCCTCATTGTTTCATCCCCCGTGTCACTGTATACACTATTTAACAAAACAGCGGTAACAAGTATTATTACTCGGTCATACTCTTTTTCATTTTCTCAACGGCTCCGCACTCAGCGTATTGCATTGTAAGCCTGAAAGCATTTTTAACTGTTTTTGCCTTTGCACTCCCGTGCACCTTAAATACAGGCTTGCTGCACCCGAGAAGCGGCGCTCCGCCAAATTCGTTATAATCGAGTGCTTTTTTCAGTTCTCCTATATCCTTAAGCAACATGGAAGCCGCAACTTTTGTTTTTAGGCTTTTCGTAAACATACCCTTTATCTTTTTCATCATAGCCATTGCAACGCCCTCATACATTTTGAGGATTATATTGCCCGTAAAGCCGTCGCAAACAACAACATCGCAGGCATCAAACGGAATATCACGCGCTTCAATGTTACCTATAAAATTAAGGTTTGATTTTTTAAGCATAGCAAACGCTTCGTGCTGCAATTCACCGCCCTTATGATCCTCAGTGCCTATATTCGCGAGACCTATTCGGGGATTTTCTATTCCCATAACCTCGCTCATATACACGCTTCCCATATGAGCAAACTGTAAAAGCATTTCGGGGCGGCAATCCACGTTTGCGCCGCTGTCTATAAGCATAAACACGCCTGTATCTTTAGGCATAACAGGAGCAAAAGCGGGTCTTTTTACGGGTTTCAATCTTTTTACTATCAGCGAACCGCCTACAACAACAGCGCCGCTGTTGCCTGCCGACATAAAAGCGTCGCCTTCTCCGTTTGCAAGCATTTTAAGCCCTATTGCCATAGAAGAGTCGTTTTTCTCTTTCAGTATGCTTCCGGGAGAATCCTCCATCGTCAGCTCATCGTCGGCGTTTACAATTTCTATGTTATTCAAGCTTATGTTATTATCTTTTGCAAGTTCTCTTATAACGCTTTCTTTTCCGACAAGTACTGCCTGCTGATCATATTCTTCCACAGCCAAAGCAACACCCTTTATTATTTCGAGCGGTGCGTTGTCGCCGCCCATTGCGTCTACTATAATTTTCATATCATCATACCCCTTTCAGAGCTGTTTTTAAATCTTCAAATCCACGCTGAGAGAGCTTTTCGGCTTTTAACTGCTTGTCTCTTATATTTTCATCAAGCGACGGCAATATTCCTATGTTTGCACCCATCGGCTGAAAATTCTCTACCGTGCTGTCCGATATGTATTCCGCCAGCGCGCCCATTACAGTTGTTTTCGGCGCGTAATAAGGCTCAAGCCCCAAGCTGAGTCTTGCGGCGTTTATACCTGCAATGCAACCCGAGGATGCCGACTCTATATAGCCTTCCACACCTGTTATCTGTCCTGCGAAGAATAAGCCTTTTTGCTCTCTTACCTGATAATCCGCATTAAGAATACGCGGAGAATCTATAAACGTGTTTCTGTGCATTACACCGTATCTTACAAAATCGGCATTTTTAAGTGCGGGAATAAGACCGAAAATGCGCTTTTGCTCACCGAACTTTAAATTTGTCTGAAATCCCACAAGATTATACATACTGCCCTGCGCGTTTTCTTTTCTTAATTGCAAAACAGCCCACGGACGGTGCCCTGTTTTAGGGTCTCTCAGCCCCACCGGTTTCATAGGACCAAAGCGTATCGTGTCTTCGCCTCTGCCTGCCATAACCTCTATCGGCATACAACCCTCATAGACCTTCGGGTTCATAACGTCTACACCGTGCAACGGCGCACGCTCACCGTTTATAAGCTCGTTATAAAACAGCTCATATTCTTCTTTGGATAAAGGGCAATTTATATAATCATCACCGTCGCCTTTGCCGTAACGGGAGGCAAAAAACGCGTTGTTCATATCTATGCTTTCAAAAGTAACTATCGGTGCGGCAGCGTCAAAGAAGCTCAAACCGTTTCCGAATTTTTGCTTTATGCTTTCAGACAGTGCCTCACTCGTAAGCGGACCTGTCGCAATGATATTTATACCGTCTGCGGGAATTTCCAAAACTTCTTTTGAAACGATTTTTACATTTTCATTCTCATTCAGGCGTTTTGTTACCTCCGCGGCAAAAAGCTGTCTGTCCACTGCAAGCGCGCCTCCCGCAGGAACAGCGCACAAATCCGCGCAGCTTAATATCAAAGAATCGTGCATACGCATCTCTTGCTTGAGCATACCTGCCGCGCTTACTGTTCTTGCCGCCTTAAAAGAGTTTGAGCACACAAGCTCCGCAAACATATCCGTTTTGTGAACGGGCGTTTGTTTATAAGGCTTCATATCAATAAGTTCAACCTCTATGCCCCTATTTGCTATCTGCCACGCCGCTTCACAGCCTGCAAGCCCCGCGCCTATCACTCTTATCATAATTATTCTCCGTCTTTTTTATATCCGCAACCCTCTGCGGCGCAATACAGTTCAACCTTTTTACCCTTCTTTTTGAACAAGATACCGCCGCATTTGGGGCATTTTTCTTTTGTCGGCTCATCCCAGGATGCAAAATCACATTCCGGATAATTGCTGCAACCGTAAAATACCTTTTTGCCTTTTGATGTTTTTCTCTCAACTATCATACCCGAGCATTTCGGGCAGTTAACACCCGTCTCCACAAGGTATTTTTTAATATTCTGACACTCGGGCCAGCCGGGACAGGCAATAAATTTGCCGTATCTGCCGTATTTTACGACCATTTGTCTGCCGCATTTTTCGCAGATAAGGTTTGTCTTATCCTCATCAAGCGTAATTTTTACGCCTTCCATATCTTTTTTTGCCTTTTTAAGAGTCTCGTCAAATTCGCCGTAAAACTCTTTGAGAAGGTCTACCCATTTCAGTTCACCGTGTTCAACGGTATCAAGGTTTTGCTCCATACCTGCGGTAAACTTAACATTTACTATTTTAGGAAAGCACTTCTTCATAAGCTTTGTAAGCTCTGTGCCAAGCTCGGTCGGCACAAGCGTCTTTGCCTCGCGCTTTACGTATTCTCTGCTTGTTATAACAGATATCGTAGCGGCGTAAGTTGAAGGTCTGCCTATTCCGTTTTCTTCCAAAGCTTTAACAAGTGATGCTTCAGTATATCTCGGCGGTGCCTGTGTAAAATGCTGATTCGGTGTTATTTCTTTTGCCTTCAGCTTCATTCCCTTTTCAAGCTCGGGCGGCTCGGTATTCTTTTCTTCGTCAACGTCTTTACCCTCAACATACAGTGTTGTGTAGCCTTCAAAGGTAACTTTGTATCCGCTTGCTTTAAATACATACCCGTTGCACTCTATATCCGCCTGTGTTGTTTTGTGTGTTGCGTCTGCCATTTGGCAGGCAATGAATCTTGACCATATCAGCTTGTAAAGCTTGTACTGATCAAGTGTAAGATTATGCTTAATCGTGTCAGGCTCAAGCGACGGCATAGAGGGTCTTATAGCCTCGTGTCCGTCCTGAGCGTTGGAGCGTGATTTATACACACGGTCTTTTGAATAAAGGTATTTTTCTCCCCATTTGCCCGTTATATATTCTCTTGCCGCGGCAATGGATTCCGATGACATTCGCAAAGAGTCCGTTCTCATATATGTTATAAGACCCGTTGCGCCCATACCGTCGATTTCAACGCCTTCATACAGCTCTTGCGCTACCTTCATCGTTCTTTGGGCCCTAAAACCAAGCTTACGGTTCGCCTCTTGCTGCAGAGTAGATGTAATGAACGGCGGTGCGGGAGATTTTTTTCTTGTGCCGTTTTTAACATCCGTTACGGTGTATTCTCCGTTTTGCAATGCGGCGAGTATTTTATTTGCTTCCGCTTCCGTATTTATTTCAAGCTTTTTTTCTCCAACAAGCCCGTAAAGCGCTGCAGGGAAAGCCTTGCGGCTTGTGCCCGCGGTAAATTTTGCGTCTATGCTCCAATATTCTTTCGGCACAAACTTGTTTATCTCATCTTCACGGTCAACTATCATTCTCAGCGCGACGCTTTGCACTCTGCCTGCGGAAAGTCCGCGCCTTATTTTTTGTGAAACAAACGGGCTTAACTTGTAACCTACAAGTCTGTCAAGCACGCGTCTTGCCTGCTGTGCGTCTATAAGATCGTCATTCAGCCTGCGCGGGTGACTCATTCCGTTTGCAACGCCTGTTTTTGTTATTTCGTTGAACTCTACTCTGTTTGAAAAATCCTTGGGTAAATTAAGTATATAGCTCAAATGCCATGATATAGCCTCGCCCTCGCGGTCGGGGTCGGTGGCAAGATAAACGGCTTCGCTTTTTGAAGCAAGCGATTTAAGCTCCTTTACAAGCTTTTGTTTATCCTTCATAATTTCGTATTTCGGCTCAAAATCATTCTTGATATCAACACTAAGTCTGCTTTTGGGCAGATCTCTTACGTGTCCCATAGAGGCAACAACGTCGTAGTCCTTGCCCAAATATTTTTTTATTGTTTTTGCCTTTGAGGGCGACTCTACTATTACAAGCTTTGACATACATTTCGCTCCTTATTTATTTCATACATTCTCCCGGGCAGGCACACAATATAGCCTCCTATTTCAAGTTCGGTCAAGGCGCATTGCACAGCCACTATTCCAAGATTTGATTTTATGCACAAATTATCAACATTTGTTCTCTGTTCCGATATTAATTTATATATCGTCTTTGCGTCGTTTGACACTTCACATTCGTCTATGTTCAAGTTAACGGTGTTTATATTATCATCGTTATCATTCTTGTTTTCTTGTTTTCCGTTATTCTTTCCGTCTGTTTTATTATGAGATACCGTTTTGGGGACAGTCATTTCGTACAAAAAGCTTCTAAGCTCACCTGTTGTGTCAAAATAATATTCAATTATGTCGTCGGGGTTTGTTACAGGTATTGCGCCGCTTTTTAAAAGTTCGTTTGTACCCTCGCTCACGGGACTTGAAACCGCACCTGGTACCGCAAAAACATCTCTGCCTTGCTCAAGCGCCTGCGAGGCGGTAATTAACGCTCCGCTTCTCTTTCCTGCTTCAACTACCACGGTGCCGCAGGACAATCCGCTTATTATTCTGTTTCTTTTAGGAAAAGTATATACGCTTGCCGCATATTCGGGCGGATATTCGCTTATTACAGCTCCGTTTTCCGCGCACGAATTTCTTATATGCTCATTTTGCTTTATATAGTCAAAATTAAGTCCGTAACCAAGCACACATATTCTTCTGCCGTCTGCTTTCATTGCTCCGATATGTGCCGCCGTGTCTATGCCCAATGCTCCGCCGCTTACGGTAGTTATGCCCTTTTTTGCAAACCTTTGTCCTATCTCCGTCGCAAGCCTTATTCCGCCGCCTGATGCTTTTCTTGTGCCTACAACAGCCATACACATATCGTCTTTAAAAAGGCTCCCCCTGTAATAGATAACACACGGAGGGTCGTAAATATTTTTTAAAAGCTCGGGGTATTCATCATCCCACAATGTAATAATATTTATTTTTGTTTTATCGCATATATCGGCAATTTTTTCTGCTTTTTCAAGCGGCGTGTTACTCAGCCTGTTAAGCTCGCTTTTGGTAAAAATGCCGCTTCTTATCCACTCCTGCAAGCCTGCGTTGTAAAACTCAGACGCAGACGAATAGTTTCTGTATATTCCCAGCGGCTTGTTGTTTGCGTAACCGAGAGCTGTTTGCAGCCATATTTGATATATATTTTCCTGCGTCATTATTATTTCACCAGTTCCCACATTATTATACCCGCTGCTGTGGCGGCGTTTAACGATTCGGCTCTGCCTTTCATCGGTATTGTAAAGGTGTTAAGGCAGTTTTCTTCTGTCTGCTTTGTTATACCGTTGCCCTCGTTGCCGATAATCACAATGCTTCCGTTTCCAAAAGAAATGTCGGTTATCCTTTGTGCTTCGGATTCAACCACGCTTGCGTAAGTTGTAAACCCATATTCATTTAATTTTAATACATAATCTGCCATGCTGTCAACACAAATTAACGACATTCTGAAAATTGCTCCCATACTTCCCCTTACTACCTTTGGGGAAAACAGATCGCAGCAATCGTCAGACATTATTATACCGTCAACGCCCAAAGCTTCGGCAGTTCTGAGTATCGTTCCTAAATTTGAGGGATCGCTTATATTTTCAAGCGCAACATATTTTTTATCCTTTTGCGGTTCAAAGCCTTTTACACAGTCGTTGCGGCAAATACAGATTATCCCCTGCGGAGATTTTGTATCTGATATTTTACAGAAAAGCTCGTTTGTTAAAACAACGCTTTTTCTGCAAAGCGCATTTAAATCCCCAAAAACGCCGGTGTTTTTTTCATAAAAATCTTCGCTTACACACAACGTATCAAACTCTATACTTTCGCGCACAAGCTCAAAGCACAGTCTTAGCCCTTCGCACACGAACATACCGTGTTTTTTTCTCTGCCTTGCCGAAGAATTAAGCAAAGATATCAGCTTTACAGTGCTGTTTTCACGCGATTTTATTATCTCCATAACATCACCCGATCAAAACTTATCATATTCCGCTCAAACCGTATTTCGTTTTTATTCTCATAAACGTTTTTTCAAGCGGTCCAGCCAACAGTATAATAAACAGAACATTTGATACTGCATATGTAACGGTAAACGGAAAAGATGTAATACAAACTGCTAAATATCTTTTCAGGGAAAAATATCTGTCTATCCAAAAAACGGTGTTTATGTCCACAATAAGCGAATACAAAAGCCCTGCCGCCGCACCGTATAAGCACAACCATACTCTGTGCTTTTTGAGCGCGTTTGCAAGAAGCGCCGCACAAAAGCCGCACATTCCCCAAGCAGCCATTTGAAAGGGCGTCCACATTCCCTGCGAAAACACAAAATTAGATATGAGCGCCGACAGCGCCCCAGCCAAAAATGCAAATTCTTTGCCGAAATAAAGTCCGCTTATAATAACAATAGCCGTTACGGGCTTAAAGAAAGGTATTACCGAAAAAACGCATCTTCCTGCCACGGAAAGCGCTATTACCGAACACAGCGTCACAATTTGCGCCGAGCTTTGGTTTCCGCGCTCATACTTTAAAAAGAAAGCCAAACAGCACAAAACGGCAACGAGCAACGACAAAAGCATATAATGGTTTTGCAAAAACAAAAACACACCGAGCGCCGCCGCGGCAGCACCTGCCGCAATATATATTAATACAAAGAGCATTTTATTTTTCATAAGCAACGCCCGCCCTTATTATGTCATTGTCGCTTATGCAGTTGTCTGTTATACCGTCGGTCATCCGTCTTACAGGCGTAGTATAAAATTTATTATTGCTGAAAAATGTGTATTTGTCGCTCATTCCCACAATCTCACCGTTAAACAGCATAGCGCAGGTATCGCATACATCTGCCGCAGTCTCACAGTCGTGGGTAACTATAAGAACGGAAATTCCCCGTTCTTTAAGGCTTAAAAGCATTTTGTTGATATTCTTTTTCTCTTTTGAATCAAGAGCCTTACACGGTTCGTCAAGCAGTAAAACCTTGGGGTCTGTAAGCATAACCGCACAAAGCGCGCATTTTTGAAGCTCACCTGCGCTTAAGTCTCTTGGGTTTTTATTTATAAGATGAGAAATATCGAATTGGTGTATAAATCCGTCTTTTTGCTCTTTGCTAATTTTGTGGCAGGCGGCTATTTCATCAAGATCTTCACTCACTTTTTCGTGAGCGAAAACATATATCGGGTTTTGTGGAAGATAGGCAACAGTTTTGCCGTAAAATTCGTTGTTCTTTATCTTATTTATGCTTTTGCCGAAATATTTAACACTGCCGTCCGCAGGTTTTATTAAGCCTGCCAATATCTTTATCAAAGTTGTTTTTCCGCTTCCGTTAGAGCCCAAAAGAGCTGTTATTTCACCTTGATGCAATTCAAATGACAAATCGTTTATTACATACTTATCGTTTTTGCCGTATTTAAAGCTTAGGCCTTTGCAAACTATTGCCGAATCTTTGTTTTGACGGTTTGTCAACCTTTCGGGAGCTTTCAAATTAAGATTTTTCAAGCTTTCTCTTGCCTCTGCAATGCTTTTAGGGCAGGTTATCTTTTTGCCCAGCATATGGTAAAGCCGTATGTAAGAAGGCAGACCTTCAGTTATCCCGTTTTTCTCAAACATGTCATTTGCTATCGACATAGGCTCTCCGTCGCAAATGACCTCTCCGTTATTCATTGTAATGATCCGGGTACATACAGAAAAGACATCTTCAAGCCTATGCTCGCTGATTATCACAGTTACACCCTTTTCGGTATTAAGTCTGTGTAAAACATTAACTATTTTTTTACAGCTTATCGGGTCAAGCTGAGAGAGCGGCTCGTCAAGTATGATAACACGGGGGTCTAAGCATACGGCGGCTGCAATAAGCACAAGCTTTTGCTCACCGCCCGAAAGCGAGCTTACCGAACGCTCAAAAAGCCTGCCAATACCGAAATATTCACAGCATTCGGCTATTCTCAAATAGATCTCTTTGTCGCTCATACCAAGGCACTCGAGTGAAAAAGCCAATTCCTTATACACGGTATGTGTAACAAGTGCAGTGCTTGTGTTTTGAGGTACATACGCTATCGTTTTTGAAGACTCGATACCCGAATATTCATCTATATTTTTCCCGTACAGAATAACTTCGCCCGTTTTCACGCCGTTTGGTGCAGTTTCGGGCTTTAAATGCCTTAAAAGCGTAGTTTTTGAACAGCCGTTTTTTCCGTAAACTACAACAAACCCGCCGTCTTCAATTTTTAAATTTATATTATTCAGGGCAGGCCTTTCCTCGCCCGGATAATTAAAGCACAAATTTTTTATCTCAAGCACAAGCCTGCCTCCTTTTTAAAAAATTTTACGCAAACAGCGGTAAAAAGTACATAATTGCGCTCAATGCAAGCGCAGGTACGTTGATATACTCTATTCCAAATATCGGATAATATTTTGTCGGCGCCGCCTTATAAACGAAAGCAAACACAAAAAAAGCACCGTAAATGAGCATAACGGCAATATCCTTTGCCTTTACACGCCTGCGAACAAAACATCTGTATTTTCCGTTTCCGAATCCGCGGCAATTCATATTTATAGATTTGTCGATTATAGCCTCGGGCATAGAGTAAATCAGCGCGCCCGACAGCCGCTTTACTTTCAAAAATCCACTGAACTTTCCGTTATATAGCCCCAAAGAACGTGTTGAATCGCTTATTTGCTTTGCATTATGCA
>JAEEGL011822669.1_pt1 | contig 15934 bp, 16 predicted proteins | sample 9134231 | NCBI WGS metagenome assembly JAEEGL01 (sample SAMN16246548, study PRJNA631951) | gut metagenome | biome: gut microbiome; feature: rumen; material: fiber-attached | host: Bos | place: Iran: Karaj | collected 2018-10 | reverse complement strand
GCAAGTACAAGTGCGAATAATTTTTTCATCAGATATTCCCCTTTCAATAATTTGTCTGATTTCAGACTTATATATATTTTATCATCTCTTCCCTGTTATGACAAGAGTGTAAATTTTCATAATTTACACTTTTTTATAAAATGAAACAGAGCATTTTTCCAATTGCTCTGTTTCACATAGGAATCAACAACAAATAAATATATCAAATGACACCTGTTTCCTTCAGATAGCGTTGAAGCGCATCCTGCCAGGTCGGCAGCGGAATAAAACCGTTTTCCGTAAGCTTGGTTTTATCCAATCGGCTGTTGAATGGGCGTTTTGCTCTGCTGATTCCGTATTCTGAAGATGTGACGGGAATAACGTTGACAGCCAGTCCTGCCTGATGATAGATTTCATTTGTAAAATCATACCAGGAGATATATCCTCCCTCATTTGTGGCATGATACCAGCCATACTTTTCCGTCTCTGACATATCCACTAAAAGACGTGCAAGATCTGCAGTATAGGTCGGAGTACCGATCTGATCATTAACCACACGAACTGTATTATGAGTTCTGGCAATGTTCAGCATCGTTTTCACAAAGTTTTTTCCGTTCTTTCCAAATACCCATGCAGTTCGAATAATAAAAAAGCGTTCTGTATTTTCCGATACCGCAAATTCTCCCGCCAATTTACTCTCCCCGTAAATATTCACAGGGGCAAAACATCTGTCATCAGGCTGCCATGGTACGCACCCTTCTCCGCTGAATACATAGTCGGTACTGATATACAGCAGCTTGGAACCGCACTTTTTACATGCTTTTGCAATATTTTCAGGCCCTTTAACATTGAGCGCAGTGACCTTTTGAAAATTTTCAGGCTCTTCTGCAGCATCTACAGCAGTCCAGGCGGAGCAGTGGATTACAGCATCCGGTTTTATAGTATCAAGCATGATTTGCACTGCCGCAGAATCTGTAATGTCCAAAGAGACATATGGCATCTCGGCAACTGCATCCTCGCCCCGGTACATATCTCCGCTCCCGGAACCTATTGCATCATATTTTCTTCTATTAAGTTCAAGCATAACATCATGCCCGAGCTGCCCGTTAACACCAGTTACAAAATATTTCATACATTCCTCTTAAACTTATTTGGGAAAGAGTATAAAGCAAATCACAAAAAATGGCAAGATTTATCTTTTCAATTCACTGCCTTTTATTCTTGCCCGGTAAATGGCATCATGCTATAATAATAAAAATAATACGAAAGGATTGTCCTATGAGAAAAAAGCTTTTTGCCGCTTTATTCTTCCTGGCTTTCGTCGCAGTGCTTCTGTTTTCTTTTTTTATTCCGGCACTGGCGCTGACCATAGAAGAGGATGGCTGGTATGATTCCAAAGAAGAGGTTGCCCTTTACATACACACTTTTGGGCATCTTCCAGACAATTATGTGACAAAACGGGAAGCCAGAAATGCGGGTTGGGAAAACGGGTCATTAGAAAAATTCTTCCCCGGTTGCAGCATTGGCGGAGATGTTTTTCAAAATCGGGAAGGTCTTCTGCCAAAGGCTTCCGGAAGAACCTATTATGAATGTGATATTGATACTGCAGGGCAGAAAAGCCGCGGTACAAAGAGGATTGTCTTTTCCAATGACGGGCTGATTTATTATACTGACAACCGTTATGAATCTTTCACGCTTCTCTTCGATGGAACAGATGTGCCTGATTTCCCTGTTTATGAAGAGGGCTGGTACGATTCCCGAGACGAAGTTGCGCTATATATACATACATATGGTCATCTTCCCGATAATTATGTGACAAAACGGGAAGCCAGAAATGCGGGTTGGGAAGGCGGCTCTCTGGAACGTTACTTTCCAGGATGCAGCATTGGCGGAGATGTTTTCAGGAATCTGGAAGAACAGCTTCCAAAAGCACGCGGGCGCATATATTATGAATGTGATATTGACACAGCCGGGCGAAACAGCCGCGGTGCAAAACGGATCATCTTTTCCAATGACGGGCTGATCTACTACACCGATAACCATTATGAAACCTTTACTTTACTCTATAAGGAGGATAAACCATGAATATCTGTCTTCTGGACGGAAAAGATATGACCAGCCGCGAAAAAGCCTACCGTATTATTGAGAAAACAATGAGCTTCCCTGAATGGTTCGGTCATAACCTTGACGCTCTTGCTGACTGCCTTGGAGAGATTCCTGCAGATACGGCTATTGTCTTTGTAAACACAGACATCCTTATTGACAATCTTGGGAATTATGCAAATAAACTTTTGAATTGTTTTCGTCAGCTTTCCGAAGAATTCGGTTTTATTTGGATTGAAAAATCCTGAAATAATAAATACAAAAGGGTGAACTGCTGCTCACCCTTTTACATGGTTTCTATTCTTTTTCATCTGCCTGTTTCCGGCGAAGTTCCTGATTTGGAAGAAAATAATCACTGTAGATAAAACTCAGAATTGCCGAAGCCGGTATAGCGAGCAGCATACCGAGAATACCGAACATATTCCCCAGCACAAGGCTTGCTACCAGAATCAGCAGCCCGGAAACACCAAGGGAATTGGAAAAAAGTTTTGGCTTAAGAATATAGGCATCAAAGAACTGAAGTATCAGGCAGAAACCTATAAACAACAGCGCATGAAACGGATTTACCAGAAGAAGTATAAAACCTCCGACAACGGCACCAATTATCGGCCCAAAATTAGGAACGAGATTCGTAACAGCAACAATTACTGAAATGAGACCTACATACTGCATACGGCACAACAGCATAAAAACAGCATTGATTATGCCAATAATCAGAGAATCCAGCAAAGTTTGCCCAAGATAGCTCATTAAAATAGTGTCACAGCGCAATGTAAAATCGGCTATTTTTTCTACTGTTTTTTGACTGTTAAGCGCTCTTATAAGACGCCACACCGCAGTGAGTACCCTCTTCTTGTCTATCAGCAGATAAACTGCCACAATCAGTGATAACACTATGGAAAGAATATTTTTGCCGGAATTTGCCGCTGTATTCAGGATCATGCCTGCATTGCTCCGTACAAAGCTTGAAATTGTACTTAATGCATTCTTCGAATACATTTGGATCTGTTCCATATCAATCAGTTTACTGATTGGACTGTTCTGAATCAGATTGATCAGTGCAGCAGCATAGCTGTCTATGTTTTCCGCAAGAAGTGAAATACTTTCTATCAGTTGCGGAATCAGCATACCTAGCAGAAAAACCAGAACAATCAATGCAGTAAGAAACGCCAGAATTACCGCTATAGCCCAGCGGGTATTGCTAACCTGTTTTCTGTGAGGTAACACCCTGTAATAAAAAAGCCGTGCCAGCGGATTGACGATATATGCAAAGACGGCTCCAAGGATCAATGCGCGAAAATACCCAACAAACTTTCCCACAGATTCCATGGCAGTGCCCCAGTTCGTAAGCAGCACGTAAAATGCCACGCCTATACAGGCTATCACCGCGCCTTTATACCATGGTTTTTCTCTAAGTTTCTTCAGTTTCATAATCTATAATCCAATCAGCTTAATGATTCATTCGTATAATCTGAAATACTTAAATTTACAAGATTTCATTTTCCAATATATCATTTTTTTGAGGGTGAACTTTTGCTCACCCTCTTATTTGACTCTTTATCTGTTAATATTCCCTATATTCTGTTACTTCACTGCAGCAAGTAATTCATCCACTATGTTTTCATACATGGTAACATATGCACCAACAAGCGGTTCAGAAAGAATGGTTCCCTCTCTGTCCACAAAATATGTAGTGGGAAATGCTTCCAAAGGAAATATATCATCAGTATTCTCCGGAGGCAGAATCACCGGATAAGTTACGCCGGTATCTGCCATGATCTGCTTTGCAGTTTCAAGCGCTGACTCCTCATTGCCATCATACAATAATCCGACAACACCGCAGTTCTTTTCATACAGACGGTTGCTGATAGCTTCAAGTTCCGGCAGTTCGCGTATGCAGGGTCCGCACCAGCTTGTCCAGATGTTTACCATCGTTACTGCCTTATCCTCAAACAGCGCTTCACTTGTAATAGGATTTCCTTCAGAGTCAACAGTGGAAAAAGAGATCTTTTTCCCGATCAGCGCTTCATAAGGACTGACAGGTTTATAAAACTCTGCATTTTCAATCAGTTCATCAACACTGGATAGTATAGCTTTAAAATCACCGGCAAAAGGTTCCTTCAGTGAAGAAGCGTATTGCTTGCATCCTTCGGAGTCAACGTAAAGAAAATAGGAAAAATCTTCTCTCTGAAAAACCAATCGAACATTTTCTTCTGCAATGTCTCCTGCAAACATGGCGCTGATCTCTTCCTTACCTCGGTTGCCGTCAAGACCAATCAACACAAACGGATACATAATAGATGCATTCAGCCTGTCTGTCTCTTCCTGTGTACGATCACTTTTACTCAGTAAAGTAACACATTCTTCTTCCGGTATAGCTATATATATAATTTCCACAAAATAAGTTCCGCTGTCCAGCGCACCAGCGTCAGGAATCAGCGTTCCCTTTGAGTTTTTAAATGTTTCAGGAAGATGAAAAGTAATACCGACCTCATCAAGTGTCAGTACATCTGAATCATCGGCAAAAACTGAAGTGTAAAAAGTCAGGATAAGAACTGCAGAAAGTAATATCGATAAGATTTTTTTCATTTTTTCTCCTTATAATTCTATTCAGATGAACAAATACTATTCCGGAATTACAAAAGAAATAGCTTTTGGAACTACTTCTACAGTGAAGTTGTTATCATATATTATTTCGCCGTCAAGCGACCATGCAAAACCTTCAGGCGCTTCAATGTGAACTTTCTTAGCACGACGGTAAATCAGAATATTCTCCATTTTTGGGTTGTCCAGATGCTCTCCTTTTGTATACACCCCTATCAGACTAATAAATCTAAATCTGGAAATTGGTTTTACAAGACAGATTTCCATCAAACCGTCATCCATAACGGCTTTTGGAGCGCAACGGAAAGAGCCGCCAACATATTGTCCGTTTCCAATTGTGCAAAGAAGAGCTACACCGTCTGGATTGAGAAGTTCACCATCTGCCCAAAGTTTGAATTCAGTACGCATGCTTTTTGCAAGGGCACGAATAATGCCTTTGGTATAATAACTCTTTCCGGCACTTCCTTTTTTCTCCCTGCCTTCATTTACTGTAATGGCTACAGTTGTATCGAAACCAAAGTTAACTACATTGTCACTGTAGCGGTCACCGATTTTGAGCAGATCTATTTTCTTGGTTCCTGCTTTCAGAAGATTTTCCACGTTAAGGAACTTCTCCGCACCTCCCCAGGATTTTACAAAGTCATTTCCACTGCCGCAGGGATAGATTCCTATTTGCGCCTGATCAAAACCCACTGCGCCATTAACCACTTCATTAAGTGTTCCATCTCCCCCGCAGGCAATAAAGCGTATGGGCTCTTCAGGGTGTTCTTTGCAGTATGAACGGACATATTCTGTCGCATCTTGAGGTGCGGTTGTGATATATATAGAGCATTCTTCTCTGCCTTTACTATGGGAGAGTTTTTTCTTCAGTTCATCAAGACCGTTTTTGTCACCCGCGCACGGATTCATGATAAAAATCGTTTTCATACCTAAGTTCCCAGTTGTTTTAAATCTTTTTAATTATTTCCCGTTCTTCAGATGTGGATGGTATTTATCGTTGTGTTCTTTTTTTGCCCGTTCAAGCGATGATACCATATTCAGTTTTATAGTTTTGTCACAGTATTCACAATAGAATGAAGATACAAATTTGTCACGTATTCCGACTCCGCCTGTTATGCCTTTCAGCTTTTCACTGTCAATTACCATACTACTGTTATCCATATTTTTCTCCTCTTCTTCAACTTTTTCTTTGAAATATTATAAACCAGCATTCTGTACAAAACAAGATTTTTTTACACTTGATTTTTATCCCAAATATATTTTTTATTTTAAAACGTTGCATTACTACGATATAAAGAGTAGAATAAATTCTGAAAAATACAGACTGTATTCCTTGAATATCTTATTTCAAATTCTATTTGGGGCCTGGATACACGAGTTAGAAAACTCAAGGGAAAGAAATGGTATATCTGAATGAAAAATATGAATAAAAGAATCCTGATGAGTGCATTTGGTGTAATTATATGTGGAATCAGTGTAGGTTTGTTCAAGCATGCGTCACTGGGTGTAGATCCGTTTCAAAGCTTTATGAGTGGTCTTGATGCAGTCATCTCTATCAGCTTTGGAACTCTTTATGTGATAGTTAATCTGATTCTTCTTACATTTTCCCTCCTACTCGACAAAAAAAAGATCGGGCTTGCTACTTTTATTAACCTCTTCTTTCTAGGATATATCGCTGAATACTCTCAAAAGGGATTTGAAAAGTTTTTTCCTCTTCCGTCGCTCTTTTTGAGGTTATTTTTACTCTCTGTTGCAGTCGTTATAATGTGTCTGGCTTCCGCTTTTTATTTCACTGCAAATCTCGGAGTTTCAACTTATGACGCAATAACTCTGATTTGGTCAGAAAAGCAGCAAAAAATTCCGTTTTCCATTTGCAGAATAGTCGGTGATCTCGTTTGTGTTTTTGCAGGAATTATGCTGTGTCTTTCTTCCGGATATAATCTCGGGCAAATTTTCGGTGTAGTAGGCATCGGTACGATCATTACAGCCTTTTTTATGGGGCCGCTGATTTCATTTTTCAACAAGAGTCTGGCTGAACCGTTCTTATATGGAAAGAATAATTAACCAGAAAAGTTGTATTTATTATTTCAGGAGAGCGTACGCTCTCCTGTTTTTTTGATTACTTTATAATAAACCGCATTTTAATTATTTTATATTTATATTAAGAGAATTCCACATGTAATCAGAAATTCACCCAGAAGATAGGTTATCATGACGGTAAAGTGTTTTTTGAAAACAAGCTCTTTATTGGGGTGATAGCGTACAAGGAAAAGTGTGCAGTCTGAAATATAGAATAGTACTGCTCCAATGTATGCTGTCAAAGCTCCGATACTGCGGTCAGAGCAGAGCTGCATCAGTGCAAAAATATTCATAGTACTGTTGCACAACAAGTAAAAATACATTGGAAACAACATCATTTTCGGAGTGTTTCCCTTTAGTGAATAAATGATTTTCAAAGCGATACCGTAATAAAGCATCGCAACAGGAATAATGATTTGCCACGGCTGTTGGTTTAACTCGATCTTTTGCAGATATACAAGTATGAAAAACAAGTGTGAAAACATGAAAGCAATACCGCCGGCGGTAAACCACCTGTGTCCTTTGGGAATCAGAAGTACATCTCCGAGCCAGCTTGTCAGTAAAGCAAGAATCAGAGGAATGTATATCTGTCTCGCACAAGCCAGATAGTACAGCACCAGAAAAACAAGAAGAAAAGGCTTTGTAAAAGCACGCCTCTTTTGGTTATCTCTCCATGAGTATACAAGGTGGTCAGTGCTGAACAATATAAATAGGAGCAAAGATAGAGTTCTGAACATAAGCTGTTTCCTTTTACTGATCTGCAAATCGTTCACGAGCATGGAATGCTCTGCAGATTGTGTAATAATCCCCAAATACTGTAAGTTTATCGCCAATGCCGAAAACAGTATCTGCTCCTGCCGGTTCTGCCTTATTCCCTTCATGCTCAACCAGCATAACAAGAATACCCGTTTCAGCTTTTAATCCCATTTCTGACAAAGGAACATTCCGGTATTCATCCGGAATATGCCGTAAGGTTACAAGGGCTATCGTATCCGTTCCGATATAATCCAAAAGCAAAACAGTATTAAAAGCATCTGTCCTTCCCACCAAACTATCTGCTACTCGCTGCAATACTCTATCACCCCAGGCACGCACTCTTGGTACACGCATAAAGATAAAGATAATAGCTACTGCTGCCAGCGGTATTAGGATGCCAAAATAATAGTGCTCAGCCTGTGTAAGTTTTAGTGACAGGAACACATTGATGAAAGCTGAAACAATCGTTATATTGAAAACATAACCAAAAAGCATGGTAATCCGTGCAAGTGTTCTTCTGTGTTTATTAGAGAGAAACATTTCGCTTTCTTTTGTAGTATATCCGCATCCTGTCAAAAGAGAAATCACTTGAAAACGTGCTCTCTCATCCGGCAGACCTGTAAAACGGAACAATATTGTAAAAAGTTCTGTAATAACCCAATATACAAGAATGATAATTGAAAACAGAAATAGGGCCATATATGCGTTCATGCAAAATCTTTCTCCTCATTTTTATGTTTTATTTCCATCATTTTTTCAAGTCAAGAAGCAAATATATAAATCGAACCCACTGTAGCCGATTACTACTCCAGCAGGTCGATTATAATTATTATTCAATATTTACTAAGGCTCATTTCAACTATTTTCTCACAGAGATCAGAGAAACCTATTCCAGCTGCATTTGCCTCCATAACAAAATGTGCATCTTGATAGAGTTGAGGCAGAGAATCACATTCCAGGCACACCCACGATCCATCTTCTCTGAGTATAAAATCTACTTTGGAATAAGCATTAACACCGAGCACGCTGGAAATTTTTTCAGCCGCGTCCATGAGTTGTGCAGAAATCTGAACGGGGATCTCAGCAGGGCACTTCTTAACTGTTTTTCCCTGCAGGGTCATTCCCTGTTCCCTGTTGCGGGTTTCCAGTGGAAGAACTTCAAGCACAGGCAGCGCTTTACCGTCAACGGTACTAACTGCAAATTCTCGGCCTATCACATACTCTTCTACAAGAATAGTGCTCTCCCAGCGAAATGCTTCCTTAATAGCTTTCAGATAGGATTTTCTATCGTTTGCTACTGATATACCAAGTCCTATACCGCCGTTATTTGGCTTAACAATTACCGGATAATTTATTCCATGATCTTCAGGATAAGGTATTTCCAAATTCTTTACAGCACAGAATCCATCAGGTACAGGGATATCAGCCTCCCGAAGAAGCTGCTTGGAAACAGATTTGTTGGAAGACAGAGCTGAGGAAAAATAATCGCATCCTGTATAATCAATTCCAAGCAGATCAAAAGCAGCCTGTACTTTTCCGTTTTCACCGTTAGCTCCATGCAGAGCAATAAACACCAAATCAGCCTGTCGGCAAATTTGAATTACATTCGTTCCGAAATAAGAGTCGGACTGGTCTTTTCTCCTTTTTTTTACTGCCCACAAATCCGGTATTTCATCAGATATCATCTGTGGCTGGAGCGAGTATTCTTCTGTATCTGCAAATGCATCTGGAATAAACCGTTCTACTTCATCATAACCCATGAATGCATCCAAAAGGATGACTCTGTGTCCTTTTTCATTAAGGATTTTTGAAAGAACATATCCGCTTTTCAGGGACAGATTTCTTTCGTTGGAAAGGCCTCCTGCCAACACGACAATTTTCAAATTTTCCGGAATTCTGGAAATGTCTATTTTTTCCGTTTCATCTTCAGTAATTACGAGATCTGAACCATCCATCTTAAGTTCAAGTGTATCCAGCATATCTTTCGTCATACAGACAATCTGAAGCACACCTCGTACCTGTTCGTTTGTAAGATCAATATCGTATTTTTTTCTGCAGATGTTTTGAATCTGTTTGACTAATGTACCGTTGACATGACGAACTAAGAAATTTGACAAACTAATGATCGTGCTGAGTTTTTTGGAAGTAACAAAATCTTCAAACATGTCAATGATTCTGATAATAGAATCTGCTTTGAAGTTCTTCATTACATCCTTCATTGCTCTTAGGAAATCAGGGTTCTGTCGTGTATATTTCATGCAGAATGCCAGTACATACGCCATATTATCCGCATAGATAGGATCTCCTATTAAGTCACATAGGAAAGCGACATATTCAGTAACTGAATTCCCCTTTCCGATAGCAAAGGCTTTTTCTACCAGAATGCCAATCAGCCGGTTTGTCTCCGCCTGCTCTTTTGTGCTGATCCCGGATCTGATCATACTGTTGAAGAACTGATCAAGAATCTGCATTTCCGGACGTTGACCGTTTGGATTTACCCGCATAGTGTACCGGCCGTCTTCACTGAAATCAAAAAAAGTATTTGAACTGTGGCTTTCCGCAAAGCCAAATCTGCCATAATCATATCCAATATAATAAGTCTTCTTCCCGACATCGTTCATAAGAATATTGACGAAATCAAAATCTATATTATGATTTTCTATAATATTTTGGCGTTTCAGAATTCTTTTGCTGTAGTGTTCTATAAACTCATCGGAAAACCCCTGCCCGTCAAATGAAATGCATCGCGCGGGAGTATCATTCAGTATGGCAATATATTTAGCTTTATTACCTCCTTTTGAATGACCTGTCACCGTGACGACATAATCTTCGAGATGCAGTTTATCATAGACATGTTTATACCATTCTAAAGCATTGACCTGCTGAAGAGAATCTACCTGATTGGCTCCTTCAAAATCGTCTACCCATTCATTGCTCGCAGTACCGCGGAAGGCTATAACAGCCTCTTTGTCTTTTTCATTCAGGAATACAGCTGATATTCCTCCTCCTCCTCCATAAGCTGTATCAAGATGCGGTTCGACAATAAAAGCGTCAAGAATATTCTGCTTATTTTCAATGGCCAGAATGATGTTTCTCCAGTCAAATCCGTTCATACATGAACTGTATATCTTTTCATCTTCAAGCCTTGATATATCAAGCTGGCACATATATTCTCTTACGGTCTGGTTATCCGCATTTAAAACTGAAATCAGGGGAAACATATCCGGCAGATATGTCAAATGTTCAAGCAGAAGCAGTTCATCTATCTTATAAAGCATAGTTTGTTCTCCCCGGAGATTACATCTTATCCCTGTTATCTTTCAACATCAAAACAGCGAAAAGGAATGCTGTAAATCTTTTCCTGATTCTTACGGTCTCTGCAATACTCATCCAGTTCCTGAACTGTTTTCAATTTCGTCTTTTCCAGTCCACAAATAAAAAAAAGAATACCGCTTGAATAGATACCGTTTTCCCTGAAAACCCTTTTAACCATATCTATCGTCTTCTGAATTTTTGCCTGGTCTGGTAATGAAGAGTTATTAAAAAAAAGGGCTGTATGCCTGCCAAGGCGAGGTCTGTGTTCAAGAAGCTCTCTTCCCGACCGGATTTCATCACTGATGAGAAAAGGAAAATACGTGTATACTCTGGCAAAAATCTCTTCTTCTGCAAGGATATTCTCAACTATATCGTCATATTCTCTTTCATATGGTACATCATAGAAATTATCTGAATAACAGCCGTTTTCATATTTAAGAATATACTCTGCCATATTTCTCTCCGGCTGTATGAACTGCATCTCCACACATCCCTTTTTTGAAGAAGGCTGAAAAGAAATAATTTTAAAATTTTCACTCGGATATCTTTTTTTCAGGTATTTTCTGCAAGCTCTCAGTTCTCCCAGAGCCTTTTCCTGGTAGTCGAAAAGCATTCCTTCAAGAATTCTTTTTCCATCAGTATATGCAAGATCCAGCAGCGCCTTTTCTTCATCGGTCATCTCCACAAATGACATATAATCACCCTCTTTTCCGGTTTCAGATCAATTTGTTTCAATTTCTTCAATCAGAGCCTGATAAACCATCCTTAGGTTATCATTCTCTTTTCGAAGATTCCTTACCAGATTAAGACTTATCAGCTTCATAAGTTCCAGACCGCTTCCGGGGTGTTCTCTGCAGAAAAGATCAAAATTTTTTCGATTGATTGAAATTGTCTTACAATCCGTTTTTGCTTTCACGCTGGCTGAACGTTTATCATTGTCAATCATCGCCATCTCACCGAATACGCAGTGTTCTCCCGCATCCAGTGTACTTACAACGAAAAGATCGCCGAACACTGTAGATTTTATAACGTCAACCGTTCCTTCCATCAGGATATAAACCTCATCTCCTGATTCACCTTCTGTAATGATGTTCTCCCCTGCCGCAATTTGCCTCTCATTCATCATCCCGGCAAGTATTCTCAGCTCATTATCCTTAATGTTGGAAAGAAGCGGAAATTCTCTCAGTCTTTCAGCATAATTTATATTGGATAATCCCATTCTATATTTATATTTCCTTTCCCAGAATAATGGCACCCATATTTCTTTCCAGCAAATAATTATCCGGAGGATTGAGATGCGGATAATTCGTCTCAATATTTTTTACCGACCTCAACCTTTGAATGATCTCTCCGTAATTGGTGGATTTCTGAGCCTCCGAAAGGATCTGATGTTTCAGCTCCTTTTCAACGCCCATATTTTCCAGAAGACCAAGGAGAAGAATACCGTTTTCATTTTTGTACCAGGCAAAAAGTTCTCCGTATGTTTTTCCGTACCAGTTTTCATCAATTGTCGTGATCTGAACCGAAATGCCGTCGCCGTTATCCAGAAAGGACGACATAACCTTTGACATACCGCCGTAATTTGTGGAAGTACTTAGAATATATCTTGTATATTCATCTACATAAATCACTTCAGCGCAGTTCTGACTCTCAAGATAATTTCTGTATCTCTCTGTTTTTACCTCTGCACAGATATGGCACTTGGAATTCAGCTTTCTTACCAGCAGCGCACACACAAAAACCCGGGAATCCACCAACTCGTCATCCAGGTTCTCTTGATTTTCCCCGATAATCAGTACCTTTGAAGCTTCTTTGATATTCGCGTTCAGCAGTGTCTGCTCTTCTGTAAAATCACCGCGAAGGATATTCAGACCTTGCAGTTCAATATCATCACGAAGGCTCTGAATTTTTACATCATCCATGTTATTAATGAGTATGATATCCGAAGGGCTCATGTTCCTGTTTTTGCGCAGAATACCGCGAATCAGCATTTTTATGTCATTTTTCCATCCGCAGATAATAACATGTTCTTTCATATTCTGCATTTTCTTTACTCCTCTTTCCATATTTAGGCGTCTGGCTACAAAGGCCGATGATATATAGCCGGTAATAGTTGACAGCCCGATCATCCCTAGTATAAGGACAAAAATACCTGCTAGACGTGTCCATGGATTTTCCACAAACTGATAATCATTTCCTGTCACTGCAAGAATATTAAAGACAAAAATATCCCAGAATGTTGTATCGGAGCCTTCTTGCCGAAGCACAAGGTAGCAGAACAGGCACAGTAGCAGGTACAGTACCAGAATAAGCAGAATTGTCGGCAAATGAATGATTTTTATATAATGTTTAATTTTTCTTATGCATTTATTCATAATAAAAATATAGTAACATAAATACTGTCATAGTGCAACACGAAAGGCTGAGTATCGCATTACTTCCCCTATTATTATCTTATTCTATATTATTTCCGAAATTACTTTTATTGTAAATATTATAAGTACTGTAAGGATAACCGGACGTACAATTTTCGTTCCGTTTTTAATTGCCAGCCCAGATCCAAGGTAATTACCAAGAACAGAAAACAAAGCACCGATTAGACCCAATCCGAGAAATACTTTACCAGCAGCAAGTGAAGTAAGCAGAGCGCCAATATTACTTGCAAAGTTCACTATTTTCACATTCCCTGCTGCTGTACGGAGATCCAGTTTTGCCAGATTACAAAATAATAGAATCAAAAAGGACCCAGTACCCGGACCGTAGAAACCGTCATAGACTCCGATAATTAAGGATGCTGCAAATACGATAGCCATGCGTTTATTCTCATTCATCTCTCTTTTGGTCTCAGGGAGTTCTTTTTGACGCAATACTAAAAAAGCAATGACCGGCAGTACTATCATCAGCATATACTTAAGATACTTTTCATCAATAGCCAGCTGCAGGCATGTTCCTGCATGAGATCCCGCAAACGCGAAAAAAACGGATGGAACTGCCAGTTTCCAGTCTACGTATCCGCTATGTATAAAACGTCCTGTTGAAACAGATGTCCCGATACAAGCTGAAAGTTTATTTGTACCGAGTGCTAGATGCGCCGGCAGCCCAGCAAGTAAATAAGCCGGTACAGAAATAATTCCGCCGCCGCCGCCAATAGCATCAACAAATGATGCCAGGAAAACACCAACACTTATAATAATTACCATTCGCAGAGACAGCGCCATAGGGAAAAATATACTTTGCAAATTATCACCATCTTTCTTTCTACAAAATAACACAAAAAATAGAAAAATGAAATGAAATAATGAAATATTATTAGAAAAATCAACATCTTGATGTAATCGATATTCTGTGATAAAATATAAAAAATTTTCAGGAAAGGCGGTCAATGTTATGAAAAAATATTCGGAAATGACGAAAGATGAACTTTTTGCAGAACTGGATACAGTACAGACTGAATATAATAAATTGAAAAAAATGGATCTCTCTTTGAATATGGCAAGGGGAAAACCTGGTAAAGCTCAGCTGGATCTGGTATCAGACATGATGGATATACTCAATTCCGGAAGTAATTATGAATATGACGGCATCGATGTACGCAACTATGGCAATCTTGAAGGGCTGCCCTCCTGTAGAAAGCTTTTTGCCGAGCTTCTTGGTACCGACCCGGATAACGTATTTATCGGCGGTAATTCTTCTTTGAATCTGATGTATGACACAATTGCCAAAGCTTATACGCACGGACGCATCAACAGCGACATACCCTGGTCAAGGCTTGACAATGTAAAATGGCTTTGTCCGGCACCCGGGTATGACAGGCACTTTAAGATTTCAGAGAGTTTCGGCATGGAAATGATCACTGTTCCGATGACGCCTCAAGGCCCTGATATGGATATTGTAGAACAGCTGGTTACCGATAAGGATGTCCGTGGGATGTGGTGTGTTCCAAAGTACTCCAATCCGGACGGTATTGTCTATTCAGATGATACTATTCGTCGAATAGCTTCCATGAAACCGGCTGCAAAAGACTTTCTTCTGATGTGGGATAACGCCTACTGTGTACATGAACTGTTCGGAGAATTCGTTCCTTTCCCTGATATAATCAGCGAGTGTGCCAGTTACGGCAATCTTGATATGGTATTTGAATTTGCATCAACCTCAAAGATCACTTTCCCCGGAGCAGGAGTATCTGTTTTCGCCTGCAGCAAGTCCAACATGGATTACATAAAATCTCTTTTGACAGTTCAAACCATATCCTATGAAAAAGTCAATGAATTGCGTCATGTCCTTTATCTGAAAGACAAAACCGGAATTATTGCTCTTATGAAAAAGCACGCAAAAATTCTCGCTCCAAAATTTCAGTGTGTCCTTGATAGCCTTGAGCGTGAAATAGCACCTCTTGGAATTGCTTCATGGCAAAATCCGAAAGGTGGATATTTTATCAGCGTCAATGTGCTGCCTGGTACTGCCAAAGCCGTCTGGCAGCTGTGCAAAGAAGCCGGACTGACTTTGACAAACGCTGGTGCTACATATCCGTATGGAATAGATCCGCAAGACAGCAACATGCGTGTGGCACCATCTTTCCCTCCGCTTGAACAGCTTGAAAAAGCAATGGAAATATATTGTGTCAGCCTGAAGCTTGCTGCGCTTAAAAAGCTGCTTGCATAATAGCAATCTACACAAAGAAAGAGCCAGGAGGATCCTGACTCTTTTATTCATGATGTTGTGTTTTCTTAGGATCAGATCAGCCTTTGATTTCAAGAAGCTTTTTTCTGAGCTCCCCTTCAATCTTTTCAAGTTCTGCTTCTGCCGCCTGACGGCGTGCACGCCCACTGTCCTGAATTTCACGTACTTCTTCCAGTGTGGAAATAAGTTCGAGATTGGTTTTCTGCAGCGTCTCTATGTCCACAATTCCGCGTTCTGCTTCTTTTGCAATCGTAACACTGCCCTGATGCAGTGTCTCAGCATTCTTTTCAAGCAGTTCGTTGGTAACCTCGCTCACTTCACTCTGTGCCTTCATCGCCTCATTGGAATGGAACATAGTAAGCGCGAGCACCATCTGGTTCTTCCAAAGTGGGATTGTGTTGTTGATTGAAGTGCGGAT
>JAEEGL016411089.1_pt1 | contig 15935 bp, 16 predicted proteins | sample 9134231 | NCBI WGS metagenome assembly JAEEGL01 (sample SAMN16246548, study PRJNA631951) | gut metagenome | biome: gut microbiome; feature: rumen; material: fiber-attached | host: Bos | place: Iran: Karaj | collected 2018-10 | reverse complement strand
TCTTCTCTTACATTGAAACACAAATCAACACCTTTATTTATGGCAAATCCCGTCACCAAGCCATGCTGGTGGTCAACGTGTGCCCCCAACGGGCAAACCCTATACGGACTAAAAATATGATATTGATACTTTTCCATTGATTTACTCTTTATGTTTTCCCCATTGTGGCCAAAAGAGATATGAACAGAACTGCCAGACTCCTTTCAGCATTTCTTTCACCCGTTCCATACCTCATCCTCCTTCAGCGGATGATAAGGACCATCCTTCGCCTCAAACAGCACAGTTCCGCTCTCGAGGCACTTCAAGCTATGCCACTGACCCTTCTCGATATTCAGCACCACTCCCCCTGGCACCATATCTATGGTATCCGTGAGGTTGCCATTCTCATCATAGAAATACTCCTCAAAATGTCCGCGAATGCAGATACACGTCTCAGAAGAACCCTTATGCCGGTGTATAGGCATCACCGTCCCTGGCTCCAGTGCATTCAGCATCCGTTGCGACTGGTCATCAGCAGAATTGCGCATATCCAGGTTACAACGCAACCTCGGATTCTCCTCTGCCTTGGCCGTTAACCCGTCTAATATCTCATTATCTATAACCATCTCTAATTCTTTAATTCTTGACCAAAATCATCGTTAAGGTTAAGGTTATCGTTAAGGTTGAAGAATATCTTCTTATCTACAACCATTCTTTATCTCCTTTAATCCTGCCTCAATATCCTCAAGTGCAACCGTTCCTCCCCACATACGGTAAACATACTCTGGTGTGACGCATCCAAAATCCATAGAACAAGACCGTGCCTCGTTATTTAAAAACTCCGTAAGAAGGGAAATGCAATCTCTGTTCATCGTATTATATTGAACTCGGTTTCAAAAGGTGATTCCACACCCCTCTCCAAAAAGCACTCCATCTGCTTTCATCATATACGAGTTGGTGTTTCCACTCGTTGGCTCTCCATCGTTTCCATTTCCAGACAATCCTCGGGAATATACCTCTCGGTTGCGCACCAGAAATTGCAGGATGTATTATTTCCCCAAGAATTCTGTCTTTAAGTCCCGGTATAAACTGAACTTGAGGGAAGATGTTAACGTTAAACCCCAAATCCCCGGAACAAATAGCATTGATACAATAATAGAACTCCTTCAAATTATATTTCTCCAGTAAACCAACGAGCCAAGGCCAATCAAGCTCATTTGTATGCTTCTCTATGAAGAATGCCCAATCAAGTACTTGACGGAGATTTATCTCCATAGAGGCAAAATGATTTGCCAAATGCCTTATCAAGAAAAGTGCATGTAGGTTTTGTGATGGCAGATATACCCTTTCTCCATTTAGCTCATAAAAATGAGAATCATCTTGCCCCAATTCCTTGAATATGGATTCCAGTTCTTCCCCCTTTTTATGCGCGTGGATATTGATAAAATCATAATGATTCTCTACCATAAACCCCTGCCATTCAAACACAGTGTGGTGATGATGGGAGGTATCTACTTTAATACATTTTTCTTTGGCCAAGTAAGCATCAGCTGCCTTCTGTTCTCCATACAACCATATGTCGATATCTCCACATGGGCGGTGCTCAGGCTTGGGCCAATTAAGGCCACAGGCATATCCTTTCAGCACCATCATTTTGAAGCCGTGAGCATTGTACCATCCAGCTAATTCCGCAATTGTCTTACGATATTGTTCAAATCGGGATTCGTACCCTTGCAATGATTCACCAATCCATTGCAACAAAAGTTCCTTGGGCGGTCTTTTCTCTTCCGGTAGTTTTTCAATTCCATCAACTACAATGGCAGAAAGCCCATGCCGAACAGAAAGAGATTCTATTGAATCCCATTCAATATTTTCAGGTAATGGGTCACAAGGATGCCCTATTCCTAAACGAACCAATGAAATAAACACTTCTTCTGCATTCTCATTCATATACCGATGCGTTTATCATTCGTTTATCATTAAAGAGAGCACTATAAAACACTTAAATGGCATTGATAATTTGTTTAGCTATCGACATGCCATCTAGTCCATACTGCTCTCTCAGATAATGCTGATTACCTACTCTTACAGAATACTCGTCATGAAGGCCAACTCGAAGTAATCTTGCGTGTTGAGGTAGTTCTGCCAACACTTCTGCAACTGCACTACCAAAGCCACCTATGTAATTATGTTCCTCACAAGTAGCAATCAAATCAAATTTAGTAGCACATTCTAAGATTGTTTCCTTATCAATAGGCTTAACCGTCGGGAAGGTGTAAACAGCAGGAATTATATTCCTTTCTTTCAGGACATCCTCTGTAATACGGATTTCTTCAAATATGGCTCCTGTAGAGAAGATTGCCACCTTTTTACCGTCATGTACCTTGATAGCCTTGCCTATCTGAAAGTTATCAATATGGTCGTGAATACGCTTTTCTCCACCACGGCCCAGACGCAGGTATGCAGTTCCTTCGTATTTGGCAAGAGCCTTGGTGCATTCCTCTGCCTCTACCAAATCTGCAGGAGCAAGAACAACGACATCTGGTAAAGCTCTAAGTATTGCAATATCTTCCGTAGCCTGGTGGCTCATACCAAGAGATCCATATACAAAGCCACCGCCAATGCATACTACCTTTACATTTGCTTTATGGTAAGCACAATCATTACGAACCTGTTCAAGGCAACGTAATGTAGGAAAATTGCCAATACTGTAGGTAAATACATTCTTACCTGTTAAAGCCATACCAGCTGCAACGCTAGTCATGTTCTGCTCAGCAATACCGGCATTTGTAAACTGGTCTGGGCATTGCTCCCAGAAAGGTTTCAACACGCCAAAACCAAGGTCGCCAGTCACTAGTTCTATATTTTTATCTTCTTTGGCGAGTTCTACCAAAGTTCTTACGAATGTATCTCTCATATCCTAGAATTTATACGTTATGTACTTTTTCTGTTGTTCCAATCTTAGCATCCACCCTTCTCATTTTTTCTGGATAGGAAGTATTCCATGTGTGAGAGAAGGTATGATCATTATAGATATCATCCTTTTCTGTAGGTAGTACAGGATTCTCAATACCATTAGGTGTATAAGGGTCTACACAACCTTCAGGCTTAATCTTATGCAACTCTGTCACTGCGGTATCATATTCCCAACCAGCGTGTGGGAAACGGTAATGCCAAAGAATATCGTTTTGCATAAATGGTATACCATAACCCTTAACCGTATTTGCAACAATAACGGTTGGCTTGTGAGGTTCTTGTTCAGATAACTCAGCAACTTGTTTAAAGGCATACTTCAATTCTTGGTGGTCATTACCATTAATCTCTATCACATTCCACCCAAATGCTTTCCACTTTGAAGCAAAATCTTCAATTTCTAATGTATTCTCATTGAAGTCCAGACTCTGCATATGGTTGTGGTCAACAATTGCACAAAGATTATTCAGGCGGAAATGGTTAGCAAAGAGAGCTGCTTCCCATACAGAACCCTCATTACACTCACCATCACCAAGCACTACAAAAGAACGTTCCTTTCTGCCTTCCTTTTTCAAAGCATATGCAATGCCTGCAGCAGCTCCGAGTCCATGTCCTAATGAACCAGTCGAAAAGTCCACTCCTGGAAGATGATGAGATACATGACCTGAAAGACGGCTACCATTCTGATAATGTGTCTTCAGCTCTTCAACATCAAAGAATCCACTCTCCGCAAGAGCAGCATAGATACTTGCTCCCGCATGTCCTTTACTTAAAATAAAGCGATCCCTTTCTTCCCATTTGGGATTCTTTGGGTCGTAATGCATCACATCCGTATAAAGTGTTGCCACAATATCGGCAACGGAAAGAATTGCTCCAAGATGACTTCCACCACTCAAATGAGTCATCTCTACACCATGGCGTCTGATAAGCCATGCTAATTGTTCACTAGTATGTTTCATTTCAATTATTATTAGTTCTGATACTATTGAGCTTTCATAGAAGCATCATTCAACAAGGCTATTTCTTTTGCTGTTAGGTTCCAATCTACCGCTTCAAGATTACCAAGAATCTGGGACGGCCTCTTTGCACCAACCAATACAACTGAATCTCTCAGATAGTCCATAATAAACCGGATTGCTACAGCAGCCAGAGAAACGTTGTGAACTTCTGCGATTGGTTTCATAACATCAACAATCTCCAGATTCCTCAACAGCTTATCTCCATGGAAGTTTACATAGATGTCACGACTTCTACGATCATTAGCCGCAAAACAACTATCCTTGTTATATTTACCTGTTAAAATTCCCTGACCTAAACTACCCCAAGTTAAGGGAGTTAAACCGAACTCATCACGCAAGCTTAACAAGTCGTTTTCATTTTTCCTACAAGCAAGAGAATACTCATCCTGACAACACACGAATTTGTCTTTATAAGGAATCAACTCTTTCACTTCATCTCCATGATAATTAGATAAACCATAATACCGAATCTTACCTTGCTGTTTCAGTTCATCTAACTTTCTTACCACATCTTCAATGGGCGTAAGACCATCACGATAGTGGATGACGTAAACATCCACATAGTCTGTATTCAGGTTTTTCAAACTCTTTTCTAATGCCTCCTGAATATAGGCCGGGGTATTATCGTAGGTAGATTTACCATCGCCGTATCTCACACCAAACTTTGTTTGTATTACTACGTCTTTTCGACGGTTCCCTAAGCCTTTACCCAGCGTAATCTCTGATTGTCCCAACCCATATGTGTCAGACGTATCAAAGAAGTTGAGCCCATTATCTATTGCGGCATTAATGGCATCAAGGAAGTCTTTTTCTTGAGTATCACCCCAGCCATAACCACCCATAGGGCAACCACCCATGCAGAGGCGGGATACCTTCAAATCTGAGTTTTTAAGAGTTATATATTCCATATTTCTATCATTTATGCTTTCCAAGGAAAATGAAAGACAATGCTTTCTTTATCACACGCCAAACAGTCAGAGAGAACAGTTTGACATCAGTACCAAAAGATACCTCTTTCGCATATTTGATACGCAAAGCATTCTTCTTTTTCAGTACATATTTCTCGTACATTTCATCTGCGTCCCCATGCCCCACTATCTCATCAAGGTTTATAAACTCAATGGAGCTAAAATCCGTTATACCTGGACGAACCTCAAATATAAGTTTCTCTTCACCTTCATATTGATCTGTATAACGAAGCAACTCTGGACGTGGGCCGATGAAACTCATTGTACCATTGATGATATTGAACAACTGTGGAATCTCATCAAGTTTAGTCTTCCTTAGAAAATTACCAACCTTGGTAATACGAGGATCATTCAATGCTGTAGTACCACCGCCAATCTTATCCGCATTCTTCACCATAGAACGGAACTTAAAGATGCGGAAGGGTTTATTACGGTAACCTCCACGTTGTGGTCGGTAAAATACAGGAAAACCGTCCTCAATTGCTACGGCTAAAGCAATAATGAAATAAAATGGCCATAATATTGCTAACAGTATGATTGCTAGCAACAAGCCTATTACTCTTTTGAAAAACTTATTATATATACTATTATACTTCATGAGCCAGTTCTATTTCTTTCAGATACTTATTGGTTACTATCTTTCTATCAAATTCACGTTCCATCTTCTCTCTTCCTGCCTTGCCCATCTTAGCCTTTTCTTCATCAGACAGGTTTATCACCTTGATAACCCTTTCAATCAGGGCATCCGCTTCACCCTTAGGATAAACATAGCCGGTTATACCATCATCCACGGCATCTTCTGCACCATTAGTGTTAGTTGTTATGCAAATTCTTCCCATAGCAGCAGATTCCAAAATCACATTAGGCATACCTTCGCCTCCATGTGAACACAAAACTGTACAATGGCACGTCTCAATTATCTTATCAATATCCTTTCGATAACCAAGATACTTCACATAACCATTCTTTTCTGCCTCCTCCACTTTCTTCATATATTCTTCCTGCTCATTCCAGCCGGCAATGAGGAAATTTGCATTAGGATATTTCTCTTTTACCTCTTTGGCACAATCCAAATACTCATCAATGCCCTTCAACTTCATCACGCGACCAATGAAGATAAAGTTGATTTCATCCCCCTGCGGTAACGGCAAGTAAGGATGAGTCTGCAGGTTACAGCCAGACCCTGGTATAACCTCAAAGTTCTCTCCCACCATCTTATTAGCCAAAAAGAAGTCTCTGTCTTTTGTATTCTGGAAGAATACTTTGTATGCGTGCGGTATAGATATCTTGTAGAGGAATTTGCATATAGTGGCAAGTGGTCCTGGTTTCAGGAAGGTTGCACCAGTACCCGTAATATTGCATACTTGCCGGATTCCAGTCTTTCTGTTAGCTAACGAACCGTATACGTTAGGCTTGATTGTATAAGAGAAGATGATGTCTGGGGCTACATCCTTTATTATCTTTTTGTATGAACGCAACAATTGCAAGTCAGAGACAGGATTAAATCCGCGTCTTTCAACCTTGGTGGGGATAAACTTACATCCTTGCTCCGTGAAGAAACTCATATCCTTATGATTCGGTAAGGATAAAAACACCTCATCTCCACGTTCAAGTAATAGTTTTATCAACTCTCTCCTGAATTGGTACAGGGTGGAATAGTCATTTGCTAGGAATAATACTTTAGCTGCCATATATCATTATTTGTCACATTTTTATTTTAACGTTTTTAAGCCCGGTTTGTGGTACAATTAGCAAATTAGCATTATGTTTGTTCCCATCAAGAACAAAGAATATTTTGGATATATTAACATTACTAATCTGCCAAAGAGGATCAGGATAAATTGTAATTGCTGCCTTTAAATTGTCCATAAAATGGTCTTTCTGTTTTAGGGTTAAATTCTTAAGGATAATATTCCCATAATCACTTTGTACTGGTCGGCCAGAAATATTGTGCACAGAAATGAATGTAGCTTGTTCTCTAATATTATTCCCTCCTGCAGTATTAGTGTTCTCTATTATTGAGTCGTGAAATTTGACAATAGGCGTATTTATTGCGCTATAACACTTACTCTGAAAAGAAACTCCTCGAGAATTCTTCAACAAGCAATTACCAATGTCAATGGATCCCCTACCAGAATTTCCGGTAGACGAAACGCCAATATTGAACCCATTACTGTCAAACTCACAATCAGTAATTGTAATGTTGCTAACAGCATCTGGAGTTCTTTGTGCAAGGCCTATTGTTATTCCTGCTTCCTGATTATTAGTAAACCGACAATTCTTAATAACAATATTATCTATCACATCCGTTTCATAATTTGGCTCTATGTCTAAACCAGATTTGGGAGCGAACCTATAACTGCCATCAAAAACACAACCTTTAAATACTATTGATTGAGCATTTGTGATTGAACATCCCTGTCTTCCTGATGAAAAAGCTTTAAAAGAATTTATCTGGAATTTTTTGCAATTAATAAGGTATAAGCCATCTGTATGAGAATTTTTTGATACTATGTTTTCAATTCTAACATTCATACAATTAGAAAACATCATATTATGTCTTGCACCTGTCTCACTACTTTCAACGTCAGAACCATAAAGATTTATATTCTTTATAGTAATTTTCTCGCAATTTTTAAATGGCAATAAAGAATCTATAACTCTTCCTCCTTTCTTTGCTGTGATAACACATCCTTCTCCATCAATTATAATGTTCTTTACTGATATACCATATGTCATGCTTCTTACGCTTATAACATAATCCAAAGCGTATAAGTGCATCTCTTTCATTCCAGTTAAAGAGAAAACACCTGTATTATATAAAACGTCTAAATCATTATCTTTCAAGAACCAATTCAGATATACTAATTTGTTGGCTATGGATCCCGCAACTTGTGAATAAATCTTAACATCGCCATCCAAACGTGTCCTATCAAATACTATCTTCCCGTTATTAATTGAGCCACCATTAAATAAAAGCTTTGTCTTTGAGGGAAGTTTTATCGTTTTGCCTTTCAAATCAATCTCAGACTCTACGACAATTGTATTTGCACGCCTTATATCATTTACATCAATTGATTCTCTCAAAACAACAGACTTTGGATAAATAGTAAGTATAGAACTACTTACCAACAGAACTGTTGTTATATAATGTTTCAAGACAAACATTCAAGTATAAATCCAGTTAAAGATTCCTTATATTGAAGATAATCAAACTTCCTCAATGAATCGGTATAAACGTGCATTACCCGTATCTCATGCCTTGAAAGGCTAGACACCTTATCAAGAACATTCTCAATACCACGACGAGTAATATCCTCTGCTAAGAAACCATTCTTCCCTTCATCTACATATTCGTCCAAATCACTGAAGTGACTAGCGATGACTGGTATACCTACAGATTGCGCTTCAGCAAATTTGGTCGGGAACCCAGCATTATTAACCCTCGACGGACGACGGAAGAAAATAGAGAAGTCACAATTGCAAAGCATATCTATTGTCTTTTCATGCGATTGACGCCCCCAGAACTTTGCGTTATCCGGTATAGATGCCTCGGGGAATTTCTTGCGAAAAACATCCTCTGTAATCCCGACAACATCCAAAAAAAGATTCGGATACTTCCCCAAAAGATTCATTAATTCATCCAGTCTGTCCTTATCATCTTTCCCTGGACTACCGGCATATAATAACGATATCGTATCAGTATCTTTGCTATTTGATTCGTTATTTGTTACTTTTTTCCTATTTATATCAACAGTTGGTGGCATGAGAAATGTCTTATACCCCTTGTAATAGTCTTTTAAATAATTACTTATTACTATCAAGCCATCCATATGCTTATTGAGCAATTTCATTCGCCATTCAGTATCCATCCATTTAATAAGATTACGCGCTTGATACCACTCCGTAATGTCACCGATGATTTTTACACCGTTGTTTTTACAATACTTTGTAATCCTATATAACCCCATGGCTGGGAAATTATAAGCTATCACCATGTCAGGCCGCACATTTTTAATTGCCTTTAATTCTTTAGTACCTTTAAGATGATCAAGCCATTCTTTTTTTGAAGAGGGATATGGTAAGTTAATATAATCGAAGCCATCAACAGTTCCAGACGTGTTGGCATTTCTAGTAACACCAAGAAACGAAATATCAAAACTCTCCTTTATAGTTTTTGCTATCGCCAGTACACGCTGGGCCGCTGCATTTCCGTCTGGCATTTCAAATCCACCTATGTATAAAATTTTTCTTTTCATTAATCTAAAACAAATATAAAACACCTATTTTGACTATTCATACAGAGTCTATCTTAACTTAATGAAGGCATATATAAGCAATAATCCACAATAACCAACGGTTAGCAAGCTATTAATCCTCTGCTTGTTTAATCTGGGGTTTAGAATAAATACCTTTATGCTACAATAATAAAAAATAAAGAATGAAGGCATCACCCTACGAACATCCATTTGGCTTGAATTAGCAACTGCAAATAATAGGGCTATAATAATTAATGCCCAATCATCAACATCTAATTTTCTTATATTCTTCTTAGTCATTAAAATATAAAGGAATCCGTAAAATGAAAAGAAATTAATTAATGGAAAAATCAACACTAAAGATGAAATATAGTAATGAGAGAAGGTTGTGGCATCGTTATAATACATAAATGAGGGGAAAGGCATGATTTGAGAATAAAAAATCATAACGATTTCCCTAAAACCATGAGGTAAGTTATAGATATATGCGGATAACCCTGTAATACCTCTATCCATCTGTTCGTCATAGACATTACCAACCTCACCTATAGTTTGTTCGACAAGAAGAGAGCCTACAGCTGAAGACAAAGCTATTAAACCCAATATAGCCATCGCAGAATAATAAGCCAATTTCAAATGTGAAACGCTGGCTTTTTTGTATAGATAATAGGCAATAAAAATTAAGAAGAAAATACCTGAATAAATTCTAATTCCTGCTGTAAACAAAAACAAGACAATTAATCCAAGCAATCCTTTAATATTAAATTGTCCTTTTACAATTACAATCGCCCACAAAAAAGCAGCTGCTATCCAAATATCACGTAAACAAACACAAGAGTAAATATGAAACAAGGAGATGAAACTAAATATCAAAGTATGACGAAATGCTTTTTTCCCATTCTCGACTGAACACAGTATTTTGAAGGCTGCTAATGAACATAAAACGCCAAACATTAAATGAAATGATGTGTAATACATCATATTAGCGCCATTACTAATGGAGTTGCCCTTATATGCCAACCACTCCATTATAGAGTTATATAAGGCGTTGTTATCTGAAAACGCTACGTATAAATAAGTAAGATTATCGAAATACTCGTTTATTTGAAAAGAATGAATAGACTTGTAGTTGGCATAATATCCTGCAGGATCAATTACATAAAAAGATTGTCCGTTTTCAAACGAAATGGAAATGATAGTTGCAGAAAACCAATATATACAGAAAACCAATCCTGTTAGATTTAATGCATTCTTCCTTTCTCTGCGACTTGACGAAAGAGCACTGACAAAACATACCATCAGAGCAAAAAGACCCGCGTATAACACGGACAAATTATCCTGGACAAAAAATGTTATTATTATTAATATGAATGCTATTGCAAATGCTACCATTAAAAAATATACTCTTTAATCAATTAATTAAATTACTCTCATTTATTCTTTCCCTTACGATACAGTTTTTCTCCAAAATGGAAATAATCCATCTTCTTTATCGTCGTTTTTATATATGGAACAACAACATTTTTCCAGTATTCTTTCCATACAAACTTTATCTTATAATCACTCCAAGGTGTTAACAACAAATACTTAAAATATTCGTTCTTATATGGATTATTACACCCATAATTCCAAGGCTTTGGCTTCGATACAAAATGAATTACAATAGGATTGAAATCAATCTTTGCTTTCTCCTCCTTATAATGACATTTAAGCGGAAACTCCTCTTTGCTAAAACATTTTTCCATAAATAGAGGCAGGTAATTCCACTTACATTCTAGAACTTCTGCTTGTTCATAAAAAAGAGCATTTAACACATCCTGATCATGAGAAATAATACGTTCAAAATACCTGTTTATAAAATCTATTGCTTTTTTCTGAAAATCAATATTACGCAGATATTCAATATTCAAGACCAAACAACCTGCATTAAAATAGCCATATTCACGAGGAATATCAAGTCTGCGCCAACTGTTATTATGGTCTGCCCATCCATTATGCTGGTATACCGCGGCCAATGGTTTATCTGTTAAATCTGTTTTCCACAAATCCTCGAGGCTCCCTCGAATTATCATATCACAGTCTAAATAGATAACCTTTTTTACGATTTGTGGTAACAACGTTGTAACAAAAAGCCTATAGTAAGTTGCGATACTAATATGGCTAGAAGCCATCTTTGACATAGGGAAATACTTAACGATATCTGACGGGACGATGCAGAATTCCAAACTGCAATCATTATCAGTAGCAACATCCTTTAAAAGTTGCTTATTGGTTGATGATAAACCTTCTGTCAAGATATAAAAGTTCACATTACTGTTATTGGTTGTAATGGACTTTATCGTTGTGCCACAATGTTGAACGAAATTATCGTCAGTAGCCAATACAATGTTCATCATATATTTATTCTCTAAATTTTAACACTTTCGCCGGATTGCCTACTACAATAGCATAAGGGGGTACATCTTTTGTTACAATAGCGCCGGCAGCCACCACAGCCCCCTCGCCAATTGTTACATCTGGTAAAATAACTGCGTTAGCCCCTATCCACACACCATCTCCAATGGCTATTTCACCTTTTTTTGACACCCATGGTTGTTGTGTTATTATAGTTCTGTCACTAATTTCATGATTCGAGGTAATAATCGTAACTCCTTGAGATATTAAGCAATTATTGCCAATCCTAATAACACCATCTGCAGCCCTTAGATTATTATTCTCCCCTATATATGTATCTTCCCCAATAATAATAGCAGACTTCACCTTCCGTGAATCTATTGAGACTACAGTTCCTTGACGTATAGAGCTACCCTTTCCTACAACCAAAGACTTCTTGCTATCACACAAAACGATTGAGGTTTCAATATATGCGTTTCGATTGATTAACCTAATAATCCATCTTTCTATAAAACGCTTGAACGGCTTTACAAAATACCTATATATAAATCTAATCATTTCTGGGTTTTATTATATTATTTTTTATATAACTCCTTAATTTGTCATTTAATAAAGCGTGTACCCATGTTAGAGTAATATCTTTAGAATTATACCTAATAGTATTAAAAAGGCCAAACTTGTGAATAAATAACCTATAATAATACCACTTATCAATAAATGACAAAGAGGAGTTACTTATAAACTCCCAACAATACCTTACAATATCCCTATAAACATTATTCTTTAAAATCTTTCTATATGGTCGGAAAATATCAAAAATCAAAGCTTGATAAGGAACAATGTCAAAATGACTCCATGTGATATCTCTTCCATGTTCTTCCAGGATCTGATCTTCTACAAATAAGCAACTTGCATCTTCCACTTTTGTAAGATGAGTCATTACTCTTAAAATTTGAGAGATAGACGTTGACAAATATCTATATTGAAAAAATAGTTCATCTTTCGTTTTTTCAACATTATGAACACCTTCAGATAGGAAAAATGATTGCCCAAAGGCCCCTTTGGGTTTCATTGCGTCTGCAAAACCAGAAAGCCCGAAAAATCTTCCAGGCTTAAGAGCATTGAACTTGACAAATATCTCATCAGGGTTATTCTTTAATGTTGAAAGAACTATAGATAAAGCGTTGGGAGACACGTAGTCATCATCACCTAAAATCCACAACCACTTCGTTTCACAATTCTCAAAAATTCGGGCCCAGTTTGCATCGCCACCGATATTAACCTTATTCTGACGTGCCTCAACACCATACTTGTCCTGATATGGTTTAATCAGTTCCCAGAAATCGTAATTATCACTGCAGTTATCCCGGACTTCCAACTTAATAGAATCCGACAATTGAGGACAAACATGATTCAAGCATTCTACCAAATACTGACTACGGTTGTATGTTGGAATTGTTATCGTTAGCAATTTCCCTTCTATTTGTGCCATAACTCTTTTTTCGTCTTATAAATATAATAGCTCCATGGGAATATTAAAATAGCAATCGTACAGTATCCTATTGTTATTCCATAGAGGCCAAATAATTTTCCAAATATTAAAGTCGACAGGCAACTCAAGGCTCCCCAACAAACCGAATTCAGTAAGAAAGGTTCCTGTTTATGGCAGCGCAAGTAAGTAGCCCAGGAATAAACATACTGCTGTAGATACATAGGGAAAGCTATTAACAAAGTTGGCAGATATGACAGAAAACGATCTGCCAAAATAGTCTGACCCAATTTAAATTGCGTTACTTGCAGGAACCAAATAGCAAAGAAGAACAAGAATATTAAAGACAGACATATACTAGTCATTTGTTTTAATGTCCGATAAAAAATACCATCCAATTGTACATAATCCTTACGTGCTATAAGCTGCGAATAAAGGGGTACCTTTGTATTTATCCAGCTCATAGAAAACGCCTGAATAGCATTTATAGCGTGTAGTGTCATACCCATTTGACCTGCAACAACAGCACCTTCTGTTGCAAAAAGAACAGGATTGAATAATTGGAATATAAAGTATCCGCTGACCCAACTAATAGCTATTTTCCATTGAAAAGGAAAGATTTCCTTTAAATATGAAACACGTTCTGTAAGTTTAACCCTCCAGAGATTAACTATTATCTTATATAGCCCTGTATACTGAACAAAGCCTTGCCACAAAATAACGGATAAAATATAACTAATGCCAACTATATATAACTTAAAGCCTGAAGCAAGACCAACCCAAGTGGCTAAAGGTATAATTAATTGTTGATAAAACCCCACCTTGCTCATTTCTTTAACCTTACCTATACCCATAAAGATTGAGTTAAAAGGAGCTTGGAAGAGTTTTATAGCAGTACCTATACAAATCAGTATCCATGGTATTTGCCAATCTACATTTTCGTGCTGACTACCATAACGGTTAAAATACACAAAACCGACTATCCATAAAAAAACGAATAGTATTACGGCAATTATTATATACCACTTTACACAGAATCTAATTAATGAAGCAAGTCTTGAAACATATCGAGTTTCTCCTTCATATTGTGCATTATCATTTAGCTTTAGATGAGCAGCTTCATGAGCAACGAACTGAGTCATAATGCCAGTTAAACCCAATTCAAAAAAAACCTGAAGAGCTAAGATGCTACCGAATGTAAAATAGAAGCCTTGCTCTACCCCTGTTAAGAAAGTAGAAATAAAGAATACTGATAATACGCCTGCAACACCCTGAACAATTCTGGAACCCGAAGAATAGGCAATGGATTTATCCATTCCTATCTTATGCGCAATATTGATAAAAAAAGGATGCATTCCACTTTTTATTTAAATCGCGAAAAACCATCATTTAGAGTTACCATGGCACTCCAATTGGGAAGGAAGAGATAATCTTCATAAGGCTTCATAATCTCCCGCTGCTTATATGGTTTAGCTCCAAAGTCTACATTGATATCTTTTCCAAGGCACTTTTCAAGGATTTCAATAGATTCTCTGAGAGTACGCATTACCCCTGTTCGAACACCATAGACCTTATTATTAATGGCTTTATCATTAATTAAAGCCATATAAGCTGCTTCATATGCAGTACAAACATCACTAATATGAATCAAATCAAGAAACTGCTCACCTGGTGACACGGAAATATGCTGGTCAGTACCTGCGATTTCTCTTAATGCATTCCAGAGCTTAGGTCGTTTGTCGTCCTCACCATAAACATCAAAAAGGCGAAGGTTAACATGCCTGAACCCAAATGCATCAACATAATACTGAACAATTTTCTCAAAAGCCTCTTTGGTTGCCGCATAAAGATCAACGGGATTGTATGAGTTGCTATTATAATTCTGCCAATACGAACCCGTAGAAACAATTAATCTAGTATAAGAAGACTTCATTGCTTCTAATATCTCCGCACCGAACTGAATATTGCTTTGTATTAAAACTGGGACCTGTTCAGGTTTATAGTTCGTGATCACAGCTGCTGCTAAATGAAATACGACATCAGCCTGTATCTGCTGGAAATACAAACATAAAGCATTTATGTCACCTGTGTATTCAAAAACATCAATCTGAGAGAGCACGTCCTTGATGTTATCAAATCCAAATCTGGGGTCGGCAATAACATGAATCTCCCATCCCTTAGACAAAAGATATTTTAGGACATGAGAGCCTATATAGCCTGTGGCTCCGGTTATAATGCACTTATTTGCCATTATCCAATGAATCTTTCAATTTCGTCAATACAGATGTTATATACATCTTCTTTCTTGTATCTCTTGTACCAGTCAGAAGTCAAGATAGCTGTCTGCTTCGCATCCAATCTCGGTTTCCAACCCAAGCGAGTCTTAACCTTGGTGATATCCAGCATCAGGAGATTAGCCTCATGCAAAGCGTTCGGATCAGAAATATCCTTCAGATTACCATAACCAAAGTTCTCAATCATGGCGGTAGCGACTTCCCAAACAGTGAGCACACTCTCCTGCTCAGGTCCAAAATTCCAGCCCTCACAATATTCAGTAGGGTGCTCCCACATCTTTTGGGCAAGCAGCATATAACCACTAAGAGGTTCCAGAACGTGCTCCCAAGGGCGTACAGCCTTCGGACTACGGATATCAATAGGCATTCCTGCCTCCAATGCACGGATGCAATCAGGAATGATGCGGTCTTTAGCCCAGTCACCACCACCAATAACATTACCAGCACGTACACTGGCAAGGCTTACGTGATGTTTCTTGCCGTAATCTTCAGGATTGAAAAAGCTTCTTCGCCAGCTCTGGATGGCAATCTCACAAGCTCCTTTCGATGAGCTGTAGGGG
>JAEEGL012469657.1_pt1 | contig 15935 bp, 8 predicted proteins | sample 9134231 | NCBI WGS metagenome assembly JAEEGL01 (sample SAMN16246548, study PRJNA631951) | gut metagenome | biome: gut microbiome; feature: rumen; material: fiber-attached | host: Bos | place: Iran: Karaj | collected 2018-10 | reverse complement strand
GGGGGCCGAGATTCGCACCGTCCTGTGAACGGTGCGAATCGCAGAGCCCAGTGAGCAACGGCCAGACACGAGTTGGAGCGCCGACAGGCGCGGGAGACGAAGTGAATGGCCCATTGCGAACTGAGGCGAATTGTTAGGAATAATGTAGTCTGCAGACAATGAGATTCGTGGTGAATGGCCCATTGCGAACTGAGGCGAATTGTTTGGATTCGGTGGCGCGGGGCGTTGCGGGCACTCCCGCTGTGGGGGTAGCTGCGTATTGGCGCTTTTGCGCCAATAGCAGCGCAGGGGGCCACTGCCCCATGCCCACAAAAAGTCCCAAAACTCCCGTAAGATGACATCATTCTTTATGCAATAGTCCGGATTCAAGCCGCCGATTTGATAACGCATGCTATTTACACGGCAGACTCGCATGTCTCTGATTTATAGCTTCTTTTAATAGGATTGTCTGAGCCCTGAAAAAACTGCATACGAAACGTATTTACAAGACAACCAAACTATAATAGGGTTATTCTGAAATTGTTGGTTTACTATATTTCAGCATCAGTTTATACTGGCTTGCGGGTAGTATAATATCCCCCCTATTGATTTGATTTGCGGGGTAAAAAATCATTTCACACAGGACGCAGTAATGGGAAAGATATTAGGGATTGACCTTGGAACAACCAATTCATGTATGGCCATTATCGAAGGCAATGAACCCATTGTCATCGTCAATACAGAAGGTCAGAGAACAACGCCATCCATGGTTGCATTCACAACAAAAGGTGAACGTCATGTCGGTGTCCACGCAAAACGACAGGCGGCAGTCAACCCGGAAAGGACAATTCTGGGCATCAAACGCTTGATTGGACGACGTGCCAACGACGAAGAAATCAAGGAACTGCAAAGTTCCATGCCTTACAAAATTGTTCCAAGCCCCACAGGCGATGCGTGGGTACAAATCGATTCCCAGAGCTACAGCCCCCAGGAAATCAGCGCAATGATCGTGCGCAAACTCAAGGAATGCGCCGAAGCATATACCTCCGAAACCATCACCCAGTGTGTCGTTGCTGTGCCGGCATATTTCAATGATGCCCAGCGTCAGGCTACAAGAGATGCATGCAAACTCGCTGACCTCGAAGTCCTCCGCATCATGAATGAACCGACCCTGGCAGCCCTTGCCTTCGGCATCAAAAATCGTCAGTCCGCCAATATCGCCGTTTTCGATCTCGGTGGCGGTACATTCGATATCTCCATTCTCCAATGCAACGAAGGGACTTTCAGAGTACTTGCAACTGCCGGCAATAACCATCTCGGCGGAAATGATTTCGACACTGAAATCTATAACTATCTGGTCAAAGAATTCAAAAACGAAACCGGAATTGATATTTCCAACGACAAGATGGCTGTTCAGCGCGTTCGGGAAGCTGCAGAATCGCTTAAATGCGAACTCTCCACGCTCTCCGAAACAAACGTCAATCTTCCGTTCCTCGCCATCGGTCCGGCCGGTCCGGTTCATCTCTCGATGATGGTAACAAGAGAACAGCTCGAACAGCTCATTGCCCCCCTGATTGATAAGCTCAATGCGCCATGCAGTGATGCCCTCAAAGAAGCAGGGTTGTCTGCAGATGACCTCGATGAAGTTCTGCTCGTCGGCGGTATGACGAGAATGCCCGCAGTCCGCAACCGCGTCGAAGAGATCTTCGGGACAAAAGTCAGCCACGGTGTCAACCCCGACGAAGCTGTTGCGCTCGGAGCTGCAGTTCAATCCGGTATTCTTTCCGGTGATATCGAAGAAGTCATTCTGCTCGATGTTACCCCCCTCAATCTCGGCATCGAAACTGCCGGTGACCGGGTATCCACCCTCATCGAACGAAATACATCCATTCCGACAAAAGCCTCAAAACTCTTCACCACGACTGAAGATAACCAAAGCTTCGTCAGGATTACCATCACGCAGGGAGATTCCAATAAAGCGAGTGAATGCGCACGCCTGGGAACCTTCGTCCTGTCGGATATTCCGCCGATGCCGGCAGGAAAGCCGAGAATTGAAGTACAATTCACCATCGATGCTGATGGCGTCGTCAATGTACTCGGTATCGAAAAACAGACGAACTCCGTCAAAAAACTCGTCATCCAGAATGCCGTTGGGCTAACTGAAAATCAGCTTGCAGAAGCACAAAGACGCGTCAGTTAGGATTGTATGGGTGGGGGCCAAGCCCCCTTCAGCGCGATTTGCAAGCGAATACGCGCTTCCTCAACTCGCGACATAAAACCTGCTTCGTTTCCCGCGCCTCAGCGCTCCAACTCGCAGTTTTTATTTGCGCATTGGCCTCTGCGTTTCTCACCGTTCACCGAACGGTGAGAATCTCGGCATCCCCCGATTCGGGAAAGCCCGCAAAACTACAATCTGGCATTAATCAGATTATCTCCTGGCCGTATTTCCTTGTTTTTTTTAGGCACGACCAGACACCGTGATTTTTTTCATGTTCAAAAAAATATTGAAATTCCAGTTTATCATTCTGCTGGCAGCTCTTTTCTCCTTTCTGACTGCATGCAACGATGACGAAGAAAGAGAAGCACAGTTCCAGGCAAAAGTTGAAAAAACGCGAACTGCGCTCGGAAATCATTGCTCAGAGGACAGTGACTGCATTGTTACCGGATGCCACATGACCATGTGCAGAGCAATGCCTGAGCCAGAATTCTGCGATCAGCGTCTCGTCCTCGCCATCGACGATCCGAGTGATATCGGTGCGGTCAAAAGCATCGTTACAGACCAGCTCACCGTACGAGAGGCAGAAACCGTGCGGCTTGGCGGCTACGCCGCCGGTAGATGGACGCTTTCCTTCATGGCGACTCAGGCTCAGAGGGAACGCATCGAAACTGCGCTCAATCATCTGCCCCAATCCGGATTCGCAAAACTCCATCCCAAAGCCACCGAACACTCTCAGGCGCTTTTCGAACGACTCAATGATCCCGATTCCACCATGCGTTCGATGAAGGGTGCAGGAAAACTCGTCGAAAAGCAAATCAGATCCGGCGACGTACTTTCGAAGGACGATATCCGAAATACGTGGACACAAGTCGCCCCTATGCTTGATATCGATCTGTTCGAAGACGACAAAATCGAACGATTATGGGCATACGATGTTATCTTCGATAAAATTGCGCAGCTGCGCTTCTGGCCAGTCGACAAAAGACAGCGCATCTCCGTCAGGTTGTGGAAAGACCTGCAGTACAGAACAGACAACGGCGATCTCATTTTGAGTGCGCAGCTCGCCGACTCCATACATGCAACATTCAAATCATGGACTGAGTCCGGAAATATCATTCTCCTCCTGCTCGGAAATGAAGTGATTGCGACCGCTATCCCGGATCAACCTATCACGGATGGCAGATTTGAGATGGTCATTCATGACAGTGCCAACAACGAAACCCTCATGACATCCATTAAAACGCTCGAAGCCGTTTCCAAAATGAAAGGATCCATCCATATCGATTCTGAAGCCACAGCCAATGTGGAACGGGATATTACCTGTCATCGCAAATTCCCAAGGGAATGTGCCTGCATAAATGGTTCCTGCAGCTGGAAAATCAATAAGGATTACAATACCTGCCTCTACGACCTCAAAGTCGAAGAATGACCCATTTTAACCACACATACACTCACATTTAACTACAAAAAATGTCAGGTTTGTGCTATAGGGAAAATGCCATTCGGGCGCATGATTTGCGCCCTTTTTGCGTGTTTTTTACGGGGGATTTTTCCAGACACAGAACCGTCGGTTTTACCTGTCAGCAGGACAAAAACGGCAGTTCTTCTGTTTTGATACTCTAAAGACAGGAAATAAAATGAGTGACGAACTCCACTTATCTCACGATTTGCACCAGGACGATGGTTCAAAGACTTACACCGCGGACTCCATTCAGGTTCTCGAAGGTCTCGAAGCAGTCCGAAAACGTCCCGGCATGTACATCGGAAATGTCAACGATATCTCCGGCCTCCACCAGCTCGTCTACGAAGTCGTCGATAACTCCATTGATGAAGCCTTAGCCGGATACTGCAATGAAATTATCGTCACAATTCACGAAAATAATGTCGTTACGGTCCGCGACAACGGCCGTGGTATTCCCACCGAATTGCACAAGAAAGAAGGTGTCTCGGCAGCCGAAGTCATCATGACCGTTCTGCATGCCGGCGGCAAATTCGACAACAACTCCTATAAAGTCTCCGGCGGTCTGCACGGTGTCGGTGTCTCGTGCGTCAACGCATTGAGCAAATCCCTCCAGCTCGATATCTATCGCAACGGCCGTCATTACCATCAGGAATATGCGCTCGGAAAACCCCTCTTCCCCCTCCGCGATGAAGGACCGACCTCAGAATCCGGAACTTCCGTCACCTGGCTGGCGGACGATTCAATCTTTACCGTCACGGAATACGATTACGATGGCCTGGCAACGCGCCTGCGTGAGCTTTCTTACCTCAATTCCGGCGTTCGCATCGTGCTCCGCGATGAACGCCCTGCAGAAACCAAAGAACAGGTATTTCAGTTCGAAGGCGGCATCTGCAGTTTCGTCGAATCCCTCGCCGTCGGAAAAGAACCCATTCATCCGAAGCCCATTCACATCATCCGGACGATCGAAGAAGAAGGCGTCACCGTCGAAATCGCTCTGCAGTGGACCAAATCCTATACGACAACCCTGCTCTGCTTCGCCAACAACATCCGAAACCGCGACGGCGGAACTCACGAAACCGCCTTCAAATCATCGCTGACCAGAGTCGTCAATCAGTACGCGACCCAGGAAAATCTCGTCAAAAACTTCAAAGGCGAAATTTCCGGCGAAGATATTCGTGAAGGATTGACAGCCATCGTCAGCGTCAAACTCCCCAATCCAACATTTTCCAATCAGACCAAGGATAAACTTCTCAACAATAATATTACGACGCACGTTGCTCAGGCCATCAACCAGGGCATCAGCGAGTGGCTGCTGGAATCCCCGACAGAAGCGAGGGGCATTATCGAAAAGACGATCGAAGCCGCGATGGCGCGCGAAGCTGCGCGAAAAGCCCGCGAACTCGTCCACCGCAAAGGCGTGCTCGATTCCCTCTCCCTGCCCGGAAAACTCTCCGACTGCTCCTGCCGCGATCCATCGCAATGCGAAGTTTATCTGGTCGAGGGCGATTCCGCAGGCGGTACCGCCAAAGGCGGACGCGACAACAAATTCCAGGCCATCCTTCCGCTGCGCGGCAAGATCCTCAACGTCGAAAAAACGCGCCTCGAAAAAGTCCTCGATTCCGAATCCGTCGGCATCATCTTCAGTGCTCTCGGCACTGGTATCGGCGAGGATTTCAATATCGACAAACTGCGCTACAACCGCATCATCATCATGACCGATGCCGATGTCGACGGTTCGCACATCCGCACGCTGCTCCTGACATTTTTCTTCCGACAAATGCCGGAACTCGTCGAACGCGGACACGTCTATATTGCACAGCCCCCCCTCTTTAAAGTCGATAAAAACGGAAAAACCCGCTACCTCAAGGACGAAGGCGCCTACGATGATTACTTCCTCGACTGCGCCGTTTCGAGCGGTTACGTCGTCGCCGAAGATGGCACGGAGCTTCGCAATGAAGAACTGTCCAGAATTTTCCACTCCATCCTGTTCTACGATCAATATCTTCCCAGAGCTTCCGGCGATGCCGATACCCGCATCGTCGATGCCCTCGTCAAGGATATCCACCTCACGGATGCCGATTTCGAATCCAAAGAAACGCTTTGTGCGCGCATGAAAGAACTCTGTGACCTCCTCAACAAACGATATCTGGATACGATCTTCACGGAACCCGAAATCACGACTCTGGACGACGGACACCTGCGTGCCACATGGACGACCCGCCAGTGTTCAGCGCTCAAAATTACAAAGCTCGATCTCGACTTCATCCACAAAGCCAATTTCCAAAAGATATTCAACGCCTATCAGAGTGCTGCCAAAGCCGTCGGTGCAAATTTCAATTATTACAGCGATCCGTCCAGAGCGCCCAAAGCCCTCAGTGACATCGAAGAACTCCTCAAAGTCGCTATGGAAAACGGACGTTCGGGACACAAGATTCAGCGTTACAAAGGTCTTGGCGAAATGAACGCCGATCAGCTCTGGGAAACGACCATGAACCCCGAAACCCGCGTGCTCAAACAGGTCAAAGTCCCCGATGCCATTGAAGCCGACGCCGCATGTACCCTGCTCATGGGTGACGTCGTCGAACCGAGACGCGATTTCATCGTCGAGAATGCCCGCAAAGTCCGCAACCTCGATATCTGATTAATATATACTTTTTGGGGGGCGCGCTTTGCGGCGGGCAAAGCCGCACGAACGTGCGGCTTTGCCCGCCCCTGCAGCCTGCGCGCTCGGCTATGTGCTCGCCCCTTACGGGCTGCGCGCATACGCCTTCGCATTTTTATTTTTGGCGATGCGCGAATAATCAGATACTTTTTTCAATCACAATAATCGCATTCGATGGCGGAAATTCTACAGGATTGCGTTCTGAATCCATATATTTAAGCCGATCCCTGAGCGCAGTCACATATCCGGACTGAAGATACTGGGCTTCGCCATCCGGTATTTCAATCAGTTTTGCCGCAGATCCGAGCCATTCCATGATGTGCTGACAATAATCACGATATGTCATGACACCATACTGTTCGCGCACTTCATAGGGAAAACTCTCCGGCCCCCAGGTATAGGTGTACATAAATTCCATGGCATCAGCACTGTCGATACGAATCGTATTATCATCAATATATTCATAGCCGATAGTACGACCTTTGAATTCGCGGCAGAATGCGTCGAAGAAATTCCTGGCATCCTCGCAGCAGAACTGCAGCAGCCGGGGTTCATGCTTCGGCATGATGCCGTCGCGAATCAGAATGCGTCCGCCCGGTTTAAGCACGGCAAATGCCGAACGAAGCATATCCCGCACCGATTCCAAATGGAACCTCGTCCCATCAGGGGTTTCAATATAGCTGTATATCTCATGCAGAATACTGCAAAATACGACGCCATCGAGCGAATTCTCCTCAAACAATCCCGGCAGTTCAAACGCATCCCCTTTGATGATGCGCCATCGGGCATTTTGAGTCCTCTTCTTTTGCTCCAGTGCCGCAATCACCTGCTCACTGATATCGATTCCAATAATATCTGCATCGGGGAAATTTTTCTCAAGCAGCTCAAGAACGACACCGCCGCCGGGACCGACTTCAACAATCTTCCCGGATTTAAGCCACCTGAGCATGCGTTCCTTATCCGATTTTGCCGCATTCATGGTCGATAAATACTGCGCTTCGTTGGCCAGTCTGTCAAAATCATCCTTGCGAAGGCCATAAAGATCGCAAAGCAATTTCAGTGCACTGTGATACGCAACGCTCGATTTGCGTTCATATATCGAAAGCAATGTTATCAGCGCATTGGCTTCTTCAGATTCCGTCAGTTCAAGGCTGATGGAATATATCCCCTTCTTCCCTTCGGCGCATAAGACCAGTTCAGAATGATAAATACCGGCAGTTCCGTTCATAATATCTTCGTAAGACTGAGTCTCCATCATGGATTCCATCAGTCTTTTCCGATAATTCGAACGGCTTCTGGCGAGTTCTGCCGAAGGCGCAGGCGCAAAAGGCGAAAGAAGCATCGCAATGGGTGAAAAATCGACATGGAACATCGCATCGGCGCGGTATGAATCGGACTTTTCCCAAAAATACATTCCGGCAGCTATCCATTTAATCTGCGCGGATACAGAAAGATCCCCGGCCGCAGATTCGCAGTACCAGAGCTGACAACGCGAAAGATGCTTTTCGAACCATGCAAAAAATGTATCATTCAGGGATGATACCTCATCATATACGGCACGATCATCTTCGAGACTCGTTCGACGTTTCTCCCGCAAATGTTCAATGCGAACAGCGAGTGATACATTTCTGCTCAATCTTTCCGATGATTCGGAAGAATATATTGAAATTCTGTTCTCTATCTCAGAATCAAACGGAGAAAACGGAATATTATCTGCAATTTTATCCAAATCGACAGCCATAAACCGCTCAAGCAGATTATCCGTCATCAGTCCGTCACGAACGCCTGCCGTATCGATGATATTGAGCAAACGATACAAAGTATTCAATAATGCGGACGATTTGGTATGATCGCCATTTGTATATTTTTCTGCGAAAACAGAAACATATTTTTTTAAAAACCGACGCCATGGTTCAAATGCGTGATATGTGATCTCTCCGCGCAAAAACTGCCCCATCAATCCATGAGATTCGATGAGGGCAAGTACAATTTCAGAACCCATTTCATCGAATTCCAGCCGCTGCATGGTCTGATTCATACGCAGAATTTTCGCCGATGCCTCATTATGAATCGAACAATCGATCTCCTTTATGGACGCAAACTCAGCGACATAATCAGCCCCTTTCGATATATCCGAAAACAACAGTGCAATATGTAGACAGTCTGCCAGCAGCGGAACATGCGAAATATCCCGGTACATCTCAACCAGTGACCGGAAAGAAGCTTCCCCAAGCGAATCTGCTGCACTAAAATAGTGAACATCATTGAGTACAATTCCCCTGAGCTTGGAACCGATCACATTTCTCAAATGCGCCCAAACCGGATTGCATCCCTCATGACTATGCTCAATCGAAAGAACAGCCCGATGAACCGGACTGATTTCCAGCATACCGGCTACTTCCGGGTAACGCCGGATGGTTTCTTCATCATGAGCTTCGATTTTGTCGAGTATATGAATTAAACTGTCCAAAGAATACATAGGTCATCCTCATTCAAAAATACCACCCCCCGGGCATTGTCTTGTACCCGGTTTACGACTCATCAGACAACATAAATTCATCGTCCGCAAACCATACGCCCGACAGTATTCCTCCTGCCATTCCAGACAATGAATTGCGGCATCAGGAACTCAATGCGTCTATGCAGATCATTTGCGCAGTTATTTGACTGCGGCAAATACACCGCCTGAACCGCCGCTATTCCTGCAGGGATACGCGGCGGTTTACAATAAAATTATGCCCCCCAATGGTGCTGTAATCATCGAATTCAGCACGATTTCAACGTTTCATATTCGCTTCCTGCCATCCAGATTAATGCCCCCATACTTCCCCATCCGGCTGCATGCTTTATCCTTTATTTATATACATGTTTAATCGGTGTTACGAAATCCAAACCAGTAACCGTGAATGTATGATTTTTGGTAGATGGATGTTTTGAATCAATATTGAAATCTGGTTTTTGTGAATAATCTTTGGGATAGAGAGCTACTTCCTTTCCATTAACATCTACTTTTTCGCTGTTGCAATACATGCGCTTATCTTTATTTTTAAATTTGGCTTCGCCCAAAGTGGAATGCGTTTTGGCCGTGATAGTCATTTTTGCTGGATCAAAATGAAGCATGCGTAATAAACCGATTCCAGCGCCTCCGTTGTGGTGTGAGTGGTCACAATCCTTTTCTTTTTTATATTTTTTAACATAGCCATTTTCACATTGGTAATCGACGATGAGTTCACCAAAGACATTACCGGCTTTACCTTTGTTGAGTCTGAAATAAGACCCGCAGTGATGCCCGTTGACGACCAAAATAATATTGTTATGGCGCGATGTGAGCTGATCATACATTTCTTTGCCACCCAGCGCACTGCCGCCTAAAGCTTTTTTTCTGGCATCGTCGACTGAAGAATACCCCCCTGTGTAATATCCATTTGTATTGGGGTTGGGATTCTTTAGACAACTTCTTGGACTGATGTAGGCATGTGTCTCAATAATGACCTTATAAGCCGGTTTTCCCTCTTTTTCTCTTTTCGCTTCACTGTCTATAATGAGCTTGTTGGCCCAGTCGATAACTTCCTTCCGGGGAGCATATTCCAAAGCGATGACCATGAAATCGATGCCGCCGGCAGTAAATGTAATGTATGAGTTTGTTTTTGTGTCATTCTTATCTTTATAATACCCGCCAAACCATTTTTTTTGCGTTTCATTATATCTTTTGGATTTGAAATAAGTGCTGAAATTACTTTTCCTTGCATAATGACAGCTATCGACTGCACTATCATTCGATTTGCACTGTAAAAAGTCGTGATTGCCTGGCGCAAGGATATATGCCAAATCGCTGTTCCCTTTGGTATCAAAATATTTGGCATAGGTATTGTCAACCAATTTCCAGGCATGAGCGTTATTGGTATCAGTGATATCCCCCAGATGAATGACCGCCTTGATATTTTTCTCCTTTTTTCGTTCTGAGATCCATTTCAGCTGATCTGCAAAGATATCTGTGTTTGGAAGGCCATCTTTCGTGGATGGGGATTTATTGCCTTTAGAATCGACATATCGCGTATATTCCTGGGGATCCGGCAACAAAACGATCGAAAATGGATCGCAATTGTTTCCACAGACTTTAACGCATTTGCCGCCGCTGATTTTTTCGCCTCCATTGCAGGTTAAAGTATTTTCCCATTTCAGGCAGCCTTCAGCAGTCTTTTTGCAAGTACTAATACTGGTAAAAGTAGCTTTGGTTGCGCCTTCCTTGGTACAGTCCGGATCTGAAGTACATTTGTCAATGCATTTGGCTCCTTCGCAGGACTGATTATCGGCGCATGCTGCCGGTGCATCCCAGACCGTGCAGCCATCGTTGTCTGGATCGATACAGGTCGCGATCCCATTGCCGTCGCACTTCTTTTCATCTTTTGTGCATTCCGGTGTGCAATCCTTGATGCAGTCTGCTTTTTCGACGCTGCATGCAAGATCACCGCAGTCTTTGAGCACAGACCACTCCGCGCAGCCGTTTGCATTCGGTTTGCATTCTTCCAGTTCATTGTCTTCGCTGCAGCGAATTTTTTTGTCTTCTTCACAGATTTCAGCACATCCAGCTACGCAGTCGAGTTTTTCTGCATCGCATAGTGTACCATCATCACATGGCTTTTCTGTTGCCCATTCTAAGCAGCCATTCTCCTGTTTCTTGCAGATTTCGACCCCATTTTCGCCGCACTGTTTTGCATTTTCTTCACAAACATCGGAGCATTCCCCCGGTGGGTCCTCTACATCTTCTTCAACACATTCGAACTTGTCCGAGTCGCAATGTGTGTCACCTTCACATGCTTTGTCGAGCTGCCAGTCAAAACACTCATCATCCACTTTCTTGCAAATTTCGATGCCATCGACGCCGCATCTTTTGCTGCCATCTTCGCAGGATACTTCACATTCCTTCGGCGGTTCCTCGTCAGCTTCACATTTGAGCGACTCTTCATTGCAATGCGTCCCCGATTTGCATTTCGAATCAAGCTGCCAGTCCGGGCATCCTTCATCGGGTTTAACACAAATCTCGACGCCATCCGTGCCGCAGCGTTTGCTGTCCGGTTGACAGGAATCCGTACACTCTTCTTCAGGCACAACCGAACTGGCCGACGAATCGGATTCGCAGCCGCATGAAATGAGAACAGCGAATAATATCGATGCTTTAATGAACGAATGAATTCTCGACATAAAACCTCCCGTAATTCACCATATCCGTTACGATGTGAAATGCTGGCAAACGACTAACTCAAGGGCAAATAACCCGTCCAATTACTCGCAGACTATCCGTCAGCTAAATAGCATACCTTGATACGTATAACAAATGCATGTTTCATGCATTCTCAGAAACTATAATCTGAAGGCTTCATCTCTGCCAACAAAGCGTCCTGTATCCAGACAATAAATTGTGATTTCGCAAATATCTTCTGAATGAGAATAATATCTTTCGCACTCCTCAATAAATGCACAGACCTCCTGAATATCTCCATAAACACGATACTGAGTGGACACAGTGCCAATGAGACGACAAACGTAGTGATGTTCCTTTGTTCTTCCCAATTTGTCAGCCTCTCTCACGAATAATTCTTGTTCAGTCAGCCAATCATCAAAATAGTCGTCGTACATCATCCTCTCCTTTTGTTCTGTTCCTGGTTCACAACGTGTAAACCGAATCGATCATTTTCAAAAAATTTTTCTAAAATTGGTCGGCGGGAGATTTTGCCTTTGCTCTCATCCCTTTTGGAAGCACATACGCAGGCTGCCCCAAATAAAGTGAGTATCCATCCTCCGCGACCAGTCCATTCTGCTTATGCCTGTGTTATTCCTGCACCCATTCAGCGTACAAATTGTCGATAATACCATGTTTTTCCATGGCTTCACTTTATTTTCCCGCCAGGCTGTGACACTCCGCCTCTCCAGGGCGATAATCGTCAGCACTCAGCAGCTTGACCAACCCATTTGTTGACCGGCAATGAACGAGGTTTTAAGCCTCCTGCTTACTCTTATTCGATTGTCAACACGTGAGCGCAGACAGCCCCTCAAAACGCAGATAAGTATAGCCACTTCAGAACGCGTATCATTTTATTCTGGTGACAATCACGTCAACATAATGTCATTCCAGCCTCGATGGGTTACATCATAGATTCATTTGTTCCATTGTCTCGAGGTCATATACGGTGGCGAGCTCTTCACGGTCGATGTATTTGTGGATGCAGTCTTTCACTTCTTCCAGTGAATCACAGAGAAACCGGTGATAGAATCCCACGCCGGTTTCGATGTTTGCGATACATAGTGAATGAACGAGGCAACGGAATTTTGGGTCAATGGTTAGCTTCATTATTATACTTCTTTTCAATAGACCGCCCAATGCGAAGTAACCCAGACATTTTGTCTGCTGACATAAAGCGAATTAACCTGGTTTTGTTACCCGTTATGCAGAAAACATCCGTCCTGAATAGAAGAAAAAATTTCAATTTTTTTCTAAACTTGCTCTCCGGGAGATTTTCATTTCTGAAACCATCCATCTAATGTGCAATTTACAATGACAATCTACACAAAATGCGTGCCAGAAAAAAAACAATTGCCCCCTGCTTTTTGATTGACTCATGACATACCGATGGGCACAATTCATAGCTGGGGACTTTGTAAACCTGATAAGGAGGAGAAAGAGAATGAGTGATGATGCCTTGAATGCCTTGAATGGGTTGTATAATAATCTGTGTAAACTCATTGAGAGCAAATTTAAGCAATTAACCTGTTCTGTTTTAGTTAATAAAACAAAATTTATACTCACGTATCCAAGCAACCAAAATCAAACAATTATAATTTGTGAATTTCAAGAATCTCAAAATCGCGTTATCATTGGTATCTTAGAAAATATTTTTCCTGAAGACGCCAAAAAAGAATTTGTAAGAACATCTCGCAGATGGGTCGGAAAATCTTTTTATATATTTTTCAACGTTAAAATAAACAGCAAACTACTAACAACTATCGGTAACGAGTATTGGTCGTCATCATTTGATGAAATCTTTACATTAATTAATAATTGGATTGATTCAAATTTACAAAATACAACTGCCGATTATTCTCATACTGTAAGATCGACTTCTGATACTTCTTATTTGGCACAAGGAGCAAATTGGCCTGTCTGCTTTTGTGATACTAGTAATGAAATTACAAGATTAATCATAGAGTCTTGTAAACTTATGGCATTTGACTCCAATAATTCTTTTGACGCTAGTCTATTTTTGAAAATGCCGAACTATTATAAGCACATAGACGACACTGTAGTTATTTCCGACAAATATAGATTAAGTGAACAGGAATTCAAGCAACTGTTTATCTACGTATTTAGCAAAAATATCTCAAACTTGAAATGCGATTATAAATTATCAGTAGAAACTCCGACTGTTAATGATTATAAATTCTCTGGAAATATTATTGATTCTTCATGCGTACTTTTAAACTCAATTGAAATTATTTTGAATGATAACAATGACACTAATGTTGAAGAGGAATACTCAACAGACGATGATGTAGAGGTTGAACCGTCCGCTGATGAACTTGACAATGCAAACAAAAAGTCGGGTTATACAAGCGCGCGAGTTGATCTCTCTCTATATACAGATGGTACAATTAATCATCTCGAATTTAAAGCACACAATACTGCATTTAAAAATATTGCTAAAGATTTCTTGAAACTTTATTGCGAACCAAGCCTAAAGGAATCAGCTTGCAATCATTATTTTTTACATGTTATTGATTCATTTACAAGCGGTACTGCATTGAGCTTGTTATCAAAATTTATCGAGGCCGTAAAATTGAAAAAATTAATTTTCAATGGTGAAGAAGTTGAGTCTAAGAATTCAATTGATATTTACGTGTGTGTGCTTAAGGATAGATTAATGCGAACCAATTCAGTTAGTGTGTATCATTTCTCTGATGATTATTTAATTCAAATATCAAAAAGAATTGTACAATGCATTGAATGTAATAGATCGTTTAGGGAAATAGCTACTAATGCGAAGGATCCTTATCGCAAATATGCATTTGATATTTCTCGAATTATTTGGCAAAACTGCAAAATCGACTTTTAATGTTATCTTGAATTTAAACATTAAACAGAATCAAGACTATAAATGTTAGAATGGCCAAATAACATTCGCGGGGCGAAGCCCCGCAGTGGGGGTAGGCGCGTATCGGCGCAGCCGATAGCGCCGCAGGGGGCCACTGCCCCCTCCCAAATGATCAAAAATGTGTTATTCATATAAATGGGGCCGTCGCCCGAACAAATACACAAAGAGGTAATGATGCAAGAACTCGAACCAGGCTTAAACCTTGAATTTGCGTTAAATTACGAGCATCTCGCAGATAGGATGATTGACGCCATCAAGGCACAATGGCATTCGCCGCTGGACTCACCGACAGTGATTTTCCCGGACAGGCATCTTGAGCAGTGGTTCCGGCTGAGATGGATTGCAAACCCAAAGAATGGCGCGCTGGCAAATCTGCGCGTGCGATTTTTGGATGAATTCGTCTTTGAGATCCTTGCGGGGAATGGCAAAGATAAGAAAATTAAGCGGCTTTCGGCGGATATTTTGCGCAACGCGATGATGACCTGGCTGACGGAAATGGACGAAACCGGCGAAAACCAGCGGTATCAGTCGCTGAGCCCGCGAGTGAGACAATACCTCGAAAATACCGATCAAAAGGGGATCAACGAGAATCGTCTGTTCGATTTTGCGACAATCATGTCGGGGCTTTTTCTGGAATACGAGACGACGCGCCCCGGCAGATTCATCCAAAAGCATCAGGATGGCCTTTTGGACTGCTGGAATCGTGGCAAATACACGCGCTTTTTCACAACTGATGATACAAATGATGGCCCTGATGAGGACTGGCAGTACAAACTGTATTCTGCGATGTTCTATGGCGAAGACGGGCAAAAGCCGATGATTGAGCGGTTTGCGCCGGATGGTGTGCAGTATCGCACGATTGCGCAGATGTATGCTGCCATTCGGGATGATGTGCATGGAACGGCATTTTATGCAGGTGAAGCGCCGGTATTCCTTTTCTGGCATGCAGGCATGGGGCAGGTATATCGCGTGATTTTGGACGATTTTGCGCGCAGCCACACCGTATTTGCGTTCGTTCAGAATCCGTGCATGGAGTTTTGGGAGGACGTGAAGTGTTTTCCTGAAAGGATGCATCGAAAAGAGAAATTTGCGTGGACCTGGAATCAGAATAATTGCCCAAAAGATAAGCTGAATCTGGCCAGTCTATCGGATGAAAACGAGTCGGATATCAAAGACGAAAACACACTCCTCAGAAAGTGGGGGCGAGCGGGACGAGATAATATCAGGCTATGGTGCTCGTCATCGCAATACCGCTTTGAATTTGCAGAAGAGGCCATGGAAACGCCGGAGAATGCCCCACTTCTCAAACAGGTTCAATGCATGGTGGCGCACCGTGTCGATGTGTTTCAGGATGGGTATACGGTGAATGAAACGGGTGGCAGGTATTTCGAGAACGACGCCTCCCTTTCGTTAACCGGTGCGCCGTCGCGGCTTCGCGAAATCGAAGCATTGCACTCGCGGATTTGC
>JAEEGL010589790.1_pt1 | contig 15935 bp, 11 predicted proteins | sample 9134231 | NCBI WGS metagenome assembly JAEEGL01 (sample SAMN16246548, study PRJNA631951) | gut metagenome | biome: gut microbiome; feature: rumen; material: fiber-attached | host: Bos | place: Iran: Karaj | collected 2018-10 | reverse complement strand
CGGCAAGAGCGCCGAAGGCTATGTAGATGCACAACGGCAGCACCACCGATACGGACAGCATGAAATTCATATACGTTACCTCCGCAGGTATTACTAATCATAGAATTTACGCTCTGCGGAGCGTTTTTGCAACAGATTTTTGACAAAACAAGAAGAGCCCTCCGGCTCAAGTATTATATATGGTGTCCGGCGCGGGATTTTTCGTCAGAGCAAGACGCGACGACGAAGGAATACCGCGGTATTTCAAGGAGGAGCAACGCCGCTATGGCGGAAAAGACCGGCGAACAAAAAAATAACCCTTGACTGCGAGGCTTGTAAGACCTCTTTACTGCAGCCAAGGGTTATTTTTCTGAATTCTTATTATCTAACATCATTGGTTACCTCTCTTTCGCACGTATTTGGCGACCTTCGCGGACCTGAGCTTGCCCGGCAGAAAATTCTGATAGCTGTAAACATGGTCCTTACGACCAGCCCGGCTCTATGTGAGCCAACCCCATAGCTAAAAATCAGTCCGTCGGCGTAATCCGCTGCGCCATTGACGCCCCGCTGTACTGTGCCGCAATCCTTACGGCCGGGGCTGATAAGGATTTCTTCCTTGTGGTCATAATATACTACAATTCTCCGATCCTGTCAATAGTCTTTGTGCAAAAATAATACAATTTTTCAAAAAATAAACGGCTCCGGTAAGAAAACCTTTACCGGAGCCGTTTTTCAGCCGTTCAGCGGCCCATTATTTCACGACCTTGACGGAGGTGATGTGGGGATTGGCGCCCTCGTACCAGTACAGGAAGCCCTCCAGATCGACCTTGTCGCCGATCTTCAGGCCCTCGACGGCCTTGTAGACGTCGGTATCCTTGCCGGTGAGATAGAACTCAACGCAGAACTCGTAGGTCTTGCCGTCCTTGGAGACCTTGAAGTACAGGTCGTCGCTCTTCTCCTCGGGGTTCTTGTAGGCGAAGGCGTTGCCGTCGCCGTAATCCTCGACGGTCATGCCCTTGAAGGACACGAACTCGTTCTGATGCTTGATAAGCTCGTCGGTGCCCAGCAGCTTGGTCACGTCTGTGGCCTTGGCCTTGTAGCTGCCCTTGAGGATCTCAAAGGTGGCGTCAACGATCTCAACCTCGCCGGCCCACTCGCTCTTGTAGCCGGTGACCTTTATCTTGGTGCCCGGGGTCAGCTTCTTGGCCTCTTCCTCGGTGGCGGCCATCTCATAGATGAAGTAAGCGCCGTCCTTGGACTGGGCGTAGACGGTCACCTTGTTGTCCCACCAGGACTGATGGGCCTGAACGTAGGTCTCGATAACGACTTCCTCATCCAGCGCCTTCTCCACGTACTGGGCGTGAGTGATGACGTTGGGGTCGGAGCTCTTGCTGGAGCAGCCGGCCAGAGCCAGCACCGTCACGAGGACGAGAGCGACAGCTATGATCTTTTTCATTTCCATTCTCCTTTTTTTATTCGGTTATGGGGCGTTCCGCCCTGACTAACACCACAATTATATTACTATTTCCGTATAAATCAATGAGCACAAGGGATAAATTTACCGTCTGCGTCTCCGGACAAATCTGCAAAGTGCCAACACGCCCAGCCCCGCCCACACGGCGGCGAGGGTCATGAGCAGCGCCTTTGACGTGGCGGGCATGGGTCCGAGCTCGCCGATACCGGACGCCGTGACGTCCCCGAACTGGTCGAGGCGGTACAGGGCCGTCACGTCCCGCTGCAGCTTCGTCATATACTCGCCGTCCAACGTTTCATGGCGCCGCACGGACTTGACCACGTTCTCTATCATCTGCCCGGCGGCGTCCCGCAGGGAGGCGGAGCCGTTGAACACCGGCGTGACGAAGGTATACTGCACGTTGTCCATCAGCAGTTTTGCCGCGTCGATCTTGACGTAGTAGTGCTCCTGGTCGTCCTCGCCCCGGCGGGACAGATACTCCCTGTACTGGGGGTCGTTCAGCGCCTTGGAGGTGACGGGCAGATACCCCTCCGTCTCGGAATAGGCTATCTGCACGTCGTTGGTCAGCAGGTACTGGGCGAACAGCCACGAGGCCAGCACCTCCTGGGGGTCGGACTTGTTGAACACGCACACGCTGGGACCCTGGGATATCATCTTCGGGTCGTTCACGTCGAACTGCGGCACGGTCATCACCGCCGTCTCGAACTCCACCAGCTTGTCCTCGCTTATGTCCAGCAAAGGCGCGTCGGTGCCCATCCACGTGGCTCCGGCGGTGGAGTCCACGGCGAAGATGCACTGTCCGGCGTTGAGGAAGTTGGCGGGATAGCTGGATATCTTGAAGGTGGAGAAGGCGCCCTTTTCCACGTGGTCCGCTATGTTGAACAGCAGTTCCCGGGTCGTGTCGTTGAAGATGAGCACGTCGCCGCTTTCGTCGGAGTAGCCCGCGTTCCGCTGGCGCAGCATCTGTATCATCATGTTGTCGGTGGACTTGTAGATGAAGGGTATCATCACCTTCTGGCCGTTGACGAGGTAGTTGCCGTCAGCGTCCCTGGCCGTCGCGGCGTCGGACACCTCCCACACGAAGTCCCAGGTCAGCGTTTCCGGCAGAGTGTAGCCCAGCTTTTCCACGTAGGTCTTGTTCACGTAGCAGGCCTCCGTGGAGCGCATGTACGGCAGGGCGTAGTGCCTGTCGCCTATGGCGCACTCTCCGATGAACTGGGGCACCAGCTCGTCCGCCGCGGGGCCGTCGAATCTCAGCTCGCTGCCGCCGAGCCCGTACTTTTCGTCCCTCATCAGTCCGTCCAGGGGCACCACCACCTCGTCGCCTATGAGGTAGGTGGCGATGTGGTCAGGGTAGGTGATGCACACGTTGGGGGTGGTGCGGGTGGCGATGTTGGTGATGACGTCGTTGTATATGCGGCCGTAGTCGGTGTAGAGCCGGAGATTCACCTTTATGTTCGGGTAGAGCGTCTCAAAGTCGGCTATTGCCCGCTGATAGATGGCGGTCTGCGTCTTGTTGGTGTCGTTCTTGGCCCAGAATGTTATCTCGTAGTCCCGGGAGGTGTCGAACTGCCCGGGTATCTCGAAGGCCGGCATGCCCCGGGAACCGTGGCAGGCGGACAATGACAGGGCCAGCATCACCGCGCACAGCGCGAGGGCGGCAAGTCTTTTCATAACTCTCATCCCTTGGTGCCCCCTCTCGAAACGCCCTCCATTATCTTCCGGTGGAACACCAGGAAGAGGATGATGAGCGGCACGGAGATGACCACCACCGCCGCCATCATAGCGGGGATGTTCTCCCGGCCGAAGCCGTTTTCCCGTATCTCCTGTATGCCGTTGGACACCAGGAAGTAGGCGGAATCGTCGGTGATGAGCCGGGGCCACACGTAGGAGTTCCAGCACTCGATGACCTTGAGGATGATTATGGTCACCACCGTGGGGCGGCAGATGGGCAGCATCACCTTTACGAGATATCCGAAATCGGAGGTGCCGTCCACCTTGGCGGCCTTGTACAGCTCATCGGGCACCTGCTCGAAGTTCTCCTTCAGAAGGTAGATGTAGAAAACCGACATCACCGACGGCAGTATAAGACCCGGGAAGGAGTTGCGAAGGCCCAGGTCGGTGATGGTGACGAAGTTTGTGATGATGACCAGCTCGTTGGGTATCATCATAAGGGAAAGGAACAGGGCGAACACCGCGTTCTTGCCCTTGAACTCAAGTCTTGCGAAGGCGTAGGCCGCCGGGATGACCACCACCAGCATTATCCCGGTGGTCAGCAGGGTGAACAGGGCGGTATTGAGGAAGTAGCGCCCCAGGGGCACCGCCGTAAACGCGTCGAAATAGTTCTGCAGCGTGGGCGAGAGGGTGATGAACGCCGGGATATACTCGGAGTTGTAGGCGCTGTAGCTCTTCACCGAGGACAGTATCATCCAGTAGAAGGGGAACAGCACCATCAGCGCCCACAGCGCCAGCAGCAGATACGTCACCGCGCTCTTTAAGCGCCGTCTTGCGGCGGCGGAGCGCTCTATCTTTTCAAAATCTCTTTCTTCCATGGCCGCCGCCTCAATAGTAAACGTGATCGCGGCTCACCGTCAGATTTATGCAGGTGATGGTGAACACGATGGCGAAGAGTATAAGCGCCGCGGCGCTGGCGTAGCTGGGATAGCCGCCGGAATTGCCGTAGAGCATATCGTAAACGTAGCCCACGATGGTGTTCATGCCCGCGGCGTTCAGGTTCACGCCGAAAAGGGCCACCGCGTCGGAATAGGCCTTGAAGGCGCCTATGAAGCCGGTGATGATGAGATAGAACACGCTGGGGGATATCATGGGCAGGGTGATGCGGGTGAAGATGCGCCAGGGGGTGGCGGCGTCAAGCTTTGCCGCGTCGTAATAGTTTTTGTTCACCGACGCCAGCGCGCTGGTGAGGATGAGTATCTTGAAGGGCATGACTATCCACAGCGTGTAGAAGCACAGAACGAACATCTTGGCCCAGTAGGGGCCGTCGATGAAGTCCACGCCCTGCCCGCCGAACCAGGATATCATAAGGTTCACCAGGCCGTCGGTATAGGCGGTCTTTTTGAAAAGTATCATGAACACCAGGCCCACCGCCAGCGTGTTGGTGACGTAGGGCAGAAAATACACCGTCTGAAAAAGCTCCCGCAGCTTTTTTATCGAGGAAAGACCCACGGATATCAGAAGCGCCAGCCCCGTTGACAGCGGCACCGTTATCACCACAAGGATGAGGGTATTTTTCACCGCCTGCAGGAAATAGGGGTCCCGCAGCACGTAGGAGAAGTTGTAAATCCCCACGCCCGTATACGTCTGCGAGGCGGAGTTGTACCCCTCCTCCAGGGAGTAGACGACCACGTCCACCAGGGGGTAGACCATGAAGCAGGCCAGGAATATCACCGCCGGCAGAAGATACAGCCAGCTCTTGAGATTTTTACCCTTCATGCGCTCACCTGTCTTTGAAGCGGACCCGCTCGCCGGTATCGGCGGCGAAGAGATGGGTCTTGTGAGGCTTGAGGGAGAATCGGACGGCGGGCTTTGACTCGTCCACCCTGTTCTCCGCGCTTATTATGGCCCGGATGTCGCCGCTGACGCACTGAGGATGGGTGAATATGACGCTGGTATCCCGTCCCATGACCTCCACTCGGCTGAGGGCGCCCTCAAAGGGCCCCGTCTCGTCGAGGATGAACCCCTCGGGTCTTACGCCCACAGTCACGGCACCGTCGGGCGCGCCGGGGACGGACAGCACCGCCGTGCCGCCCAGATAAAGGGTCTCCCCCTTCACCTCGCCGGCAAAAACGTTGATGGGGGGTGTGCCCAGGAATTTCGCCACGAACAGGTTCACCGGGTCGTCGTACACCGTCTGGGGCGCTCCCATCTGCTGCATTACGCCGGTCTCCATCACCACTATCATGTCGGAGATGCTCATGGCCTCCTCCTGGTCGTGGGTGACGAATATGGTGGTTATGCCCGTCTCCCGCTGGATCCTCCGCAGTTCCTCCCGGGTCTGCAGGCGCAGCCGGGCGTCAAGGTTCGACAGGGGCTCGTCCAGCAGCAGCACCGCCGGCATCTTCACCAGCGCCCGGGCTATGGCCACCCGCTGCTGCTGTCCGCCTGACATCTCCGAGGGCTTGCGGTCCATGAGGTGATCTATCTGCACCAGCTTCGCCGCCTCCAGGACCCGCCGCTCCATCTCCTCCTTAGAGGGCTTTTTGTCGCCCTTCAGGTTCTGCAGAGGGAACATTATGTTCTGCCGCACGGTCATGTGGGGGTAGAGCGCGTAGTTCTGGAACACCAGTCCCACCCCCCTGTTCTCCGGGGGCAGGTCGGTCACGTCGTCGTCGCCGAAGAGGATACGGCCCTTCGTCGGCGTCTCAAGGCCGCTGATGAGGTTCAGCACCGTGCTTTTGCCGCAGCCGGAGGGGCCCAGAAGACCGATGAGTTTGCCGTCGGGTATCTCGAAATCGAAGTCGCTGACGGCGATGACGTCGGAATGGATCTTTTTGTTGCGGTTGGGGAATATTTTCGTCAGATTTTTAAGTACGACTTTCATGGGCGTTCTTCCTTTACGTATTCGCGGATGCCGCCCCCCGCGGGGAGGCGTTTCCATGATCGCGGCCCCCTGCGGGAGGGGGCCGGTGGTCATTTCGCCATGTTCTGTGCCGCCGTCGCCACGTGGTTGAGCAGCACCGCCGTTGTGACGGTGCCCACGCCGCCGGGCACGGGGGTGATAGCGCCAACTATCGGCTCGGCCTCTTCAAACAGCACGTCGCCGCAGAGCTTCCCCTTCTCCTCGTTCCAGCTGATGCCCACGTCGATCACGGTCTGGCCCGGGGCGAAATACTCCGCTCCCAGCATCTCGGGGCGGCCGGCGGAGGCCACCACGATGTCCGCCCCCCTCGTGACGGCGGGGACGTCCGTGCTGCGGGTGTGCAGGATGGTCACGGTGGCGTTTCTGTGCATGAGCAGCATCGCGAGGGGCCTGCCCACCACCAGCGAGCGGCCGATGACGGCGGCGCTTCTGCCGGAGCACTCCACGCCGTAATAGTCGATTATCTCCATCGCGGCCCAGGCCGTGCAGGGCGCGAAGCCCACGGCCGTGTCGGTGAACACGCCCGCCAGCGACGCGTCGCCGCAGCCGTCCACGTCCTTGCGGGGGTCGATGGCGTTTCTGGCGGCGTTGGGGTCAATGTGTTTGGGCAGAGGGCGGAACATGAGTATGCCGTGGACGGTGTCGTCCCTGTTGAGGCCCTCCAGCGCGGCGAAAAAGTCCTCGGACGCGACGTCGGCGCTCAGGGCGGTGACGCGCACGTCAATGCCCACCTTCGAGCAGTTTTTTATGACGCCCCGCTCGTAGCTCAGGTCGTCCTCCTTCTCTCCCACCCGCAGGATGGCCAGAGTGGGCGAGACGCCCTTTTTCTTCAGTTGTTCGACCGCGGCGATCGTTCTTTCGTTTATGGCGGCGGCCACGGGACCGCCCTTCAATATCCGTGCCATCAGCTCAGCCTCCTGTAAACGCCCTCGTAGACCCTGTCGGCCACGGGCCAGTATTTAGCCATCATCCCGTCGACTTTTTTGTTCAGCGCCTCGGCGTACTCCCGGTCCTTCATGGCCTTGGTGTTCACCCTCACGTTCACCGCCGCGCCGTACATGGCGCTCCAGCAGAACACCACTCCGGTGGCGGCGTCGGACACGGCGATGACGCTGCCTTTCTCGGCGAACTGCTCCTGCAGCTCGATGGCCTGACAGGCAAGCTCAAGTATCTCCATGGGCACGGCCGCGGCGTCACGGAGGCATTTCTCCATGATCTCGTCCCGGGCCGGGTCGTCCCTGGGTATGCCGTAGGCTTTTGAAAGGGGCTCGAAGGCGGCGGCGTCCTTGTCCACGCACTCCAGAAGCCGCACGCGCAGGTCCTGCGCCTTTTCCATAAGGGCCTTCACGTCCTCCTCCACGGCGGCGTAACGCTTCTTTCCCACGGTGAGCTCACCCACCATGTCTCCCAGCGCGATGCCCACGGCGCCGACGAGGGCGCTGGCGCCTCCGCCGCCGGGTACGGCGGCTTTCGAGGCCAGAGCCTCGGTGAACTCCCTGACGGACACATCAAGAAAACTCACGATTTTCACCTCTTTCGCTTATATGCGACAAGCCCCCTTGTTGAGGGGGCTGTCGGGGAACATTTTTATTCGTAGATGGGGAACCGGGCGCAGGTCTCGGCCACCTCGGCGGCGATGCGCTCCCTGTTGCCCTCGAAATCCTCGATGGCGTCGGCGATCCAGTTGGCGATCTTCACCATCTCCGGCTCTCTGAAGCCCCGGGTGGTAACGGCGGGGGTGCCGATGCGCAGTCCGCTGGTTACGAAGGCGCTGGCGGGGTCGTTGGGGATGGTGTTCTTGTTGGCGGTGATGTTCACGGCGTCGAGTCTGGCCTCCAGCTCCTTGCCGGTTATGCCGCAGCGCAGCAGCTTGAGGAGCATCAGGTGGTTGTCGGTGCCGCCGGACACGATGTCCACGCCCCGGTCGAGAAGGCCCCGGCACAGCACGGAGGCGTTCTTCACTATCTGGGCGCTGTAAGCCTTGAACTCATCGGTCATCGCCTCGCCCAGGGCCACGGCCTTGGCCGCGATTATGTGCATGAGGGGACCGCCCTGCACGCCGGGGAACACGGCCTTGTCGATGGCCTTGCCGTACTTGGCCCTGGCCAGGATCATGCCGCCTCTGGGACCCCGGAGGGTCTTGTGGGTGGTGGTGGTGACCACGTCGGCGTAGGGCACGGGCGAGGGATGGTCGCCGGTGGCCACCAGGCCCGCGATGTGGGCGATATCCACCATCAGGTACGCCCCCACCTCGTCGGCGATCTCGCGGAAGCGCTTGAAGTCGATGATGCGGGAATAGGCGCTGGCGCCGGCGATTATCATCTTCGGGCGGCACTTCAGGGCGATCTCCCTCATCTCGTCGTAATCTATCATCTCGGTGACGTCGTTCACGCCGTAGGGTACGATGTTGAAGTACTTGCCGGAGATGTTCACCGGGGAACCGTGGGACAGATGGCCTCCCTGCTGCAGGTTCATGCCCATGACGGTGTCGCCGGGCTGGAGCAGGGCGAAGAACACGGCCAGATTCGCCTGGGCGCCGGAGTGGGGCTGCACGTTGGCGTACTCCGCGCCGAAGAGGTCTCTTGCCCGCTGGCGGGCTATATCCTCCACTATATCCACGCACTGGCAGCCGCCGTAATAGCGGTGGCCGGGATAACCCTCGGCGTACTTGTTGGTCAGCACGGTACCGGCGGCCATGAGCACCGCCTTGGACACTATGTTCTCGCTGGCGATGAGCTCGATGTTGTTCCTCTGACGCTGCAGTTCCTTGTTGCAGGCCTCCGCCACGGCGGGATCGTAATTCATCAGGTCGTCAAAAAAGTTCATTTATAACTCCATTCTCCCGCTGTGCGGCCGCGGAGCGCCCTGTTTATCTGAGGTGTTTCCCACTTTTATCTGAAATATCTGACCGCTGCCTCAAACATGCGGATATCGTAGTTGCCGGGCACGTTTTTGTAAAGGCCGGAGCCCTTTCTCTCGGCGTGGCCCATCTTGCCGAAGACTCTGCCGTCCGGGGAGGTTATGCCCTCGATGGCGCACACGGAGCCGTTGGGATTGAAGAGGATGTCGCCGGTGGCGCTGCCCTCCATGTCCACGTACTGGGTGGCCACCTGGCCGTTGTCGATGAGCTTTTTCACCAGCTCGTCGCTGGCCAGGAACCGGCCCTCGCCGTGGGATATGGGCACGCTGTAAACGTCGCCCACCTCGGTCAGCGCGAGCCAGGGGGACTTGTTGGAGGCGATGCGGGTGCGCACTATCCTGGACTGGTGGCGGGCGATGGTGTTGAAGGTCAGGGTGGGGCAGTTCTCGTCGGTGTCCACGATCTTTCCGTAGGGCACCAGACCCAGCTTTATAAGAGCCTGGAAACCGTTGCAGATGCCGCACATGAGGCCGTCCCGCCTGTCAAGCAGTTCCGTTACGCCCTCCTTTATGGCGGCGTTGCGGAAGAATGCGGTAATGAATTTGCCGCTGCCGTCGGGCTCGTCGCCGCCGGAGAAGCCGCCGGGGATGAACACCATCTGGGCGGTCTTCAGCGCTTCGGCGAATCTGTCCACGCTGCGGGATATGCCGTCGGCCGTCAGGTTGTTTATGACCAGGATCTCCGGATCGGCCCCAGCGTCGGCCATGGCCTTGGCGCTGTCGTACTCGCAGTTGGTGCCGGGGAAGGCGGGGATGAGGACCCTGGGCCGCGCCGTCTTCACGGCGGAGGACGGGCGGGACACCGCCCTGTAGCTTACGTTCACGGCCTTCACCTCGTCAGCGGTCCTCGTGGGGTAAACGCTCTCCAGCGTGCCCTCGTAGGCGGCGAGGATGTCCGAAAGGCCGACGCTCTCGCCGCCGTAAGCGATGGCGGCGGTGCCGGTGGTCTCGCCTATCACGGTGCCGACGCCGCAGTCCTCCGTCATCTCCATGACGAAGCTGCCGTATCGGCAGGAGAAAAGGTCGTCCATGGTCAGGGCGGCGGTGAGGCTCACGCCTACGGTGTTGCCCAGGGCCATCTTCATAAGCGCCTCGGCCACGCCGCCGATGCCGGGGGTATAGCAGGCGGCGACCTTGCCCGCTCTCATCAGGGCCGTGACGGTGTTGAAATTCTCAAGCAGGGACGCCGGTACGGGCAGGCCGTCCCCGTCGTAATCGGGGGTGAGGAGGACTATTTCGTGACCGGCTGCCTTGAACTCGGGGGACACGATATCTCCGGTCTTCTGTGTGGTTATGGCGAAGGACACCAGCGTGGGGGGCACGTCTATATCCTCAAAGGAGCCGGACATGGAGTCCTTGCCGCCGATGGCGGCCACGCCCAGGTCCATCTGGGCCCGGAAGGCGCCCAGCAGCGCGGCCAGAGGCTGGCCCCAGCGCTTCGGGTCGGAGCCCATGCGCTCGAAATACTCCTGGAAGGTGAGGTATACGTCCTTATACTCCGCGCCGGTGGCGATGAGCTTGGAAAGGGACTCCACCACCGCGGTATAGGCCCCGTGGTAGGGGCTGGCGGAGGTGAGGTGGGGATTGTAGCCCCAGCTCATCACGGAGCAGTCGTCGGTGTGCTTTTTCTCCACGGATATCTTCTGCACCATGGCCTGAATGGGCGTGAGCTGGTTTCTGCCGCCGAAGGGCATCAGCACCGTGCCCGCGCCGATGGTGGAGTCGAAGCGCTCGGAAAGGCCCCGGCGGGAACAGCAGTTCAGGTCAGCCGCCATTGCCATCAGGTTGCCGCGGAAGGAGCCGGTGACGGTCTTTTTCTCGATGGCCGGTGACTGGGCGTGGGCGGTGATGTGCTTTGGCGCGCCGTTGGTGTCCAGAAAATCCCTGGAGATATCCACGATGTTCACGCCGTTCCAGTTCATGGTCAGGCGTCTTTCCGCCTTAACGACGGCCACGCGGCAGGCCTGCAGGTTCTCCCGGGCGGCCAGCTCCATGAAGCGGCCGACGTTCTCCGGCTCGATGACCACGGCCATACGCTCCTGGGACTCGGAGATGGCAAGCTCCGTACCGTCCAGGCCCTCGTACTTCTTGGGCACGGCGTTGAGGTCTATGTCGAGACCGTCGGCCAGCTCGCCGATGGCCACGCTGACGCCGCCGGCGCCGAAGTCGTTGCATCTTTTTATCATGCGGGTGACCTCGGGATTGCGGAACATGCGCTGGAGCTTGCGCTCCTCGGGGGCGTTGCCCTTCTGCACCTCCGCGCCGCAGGTCTCCACGGAATGCACGTCGTGGGCCTTGCTGGAGCCGGTGGCGCCGCCTATGCCGTCTCTTCCGGTGCTGCCGCCCAGCAGGATTATCACGTCGCCGGGGACGGGTCTTTCACGCCGGACGTTCTCCGCAGGGGCGGCGGCCACAACGGCGCCTATCTCCATGTGCTTGGCGGCGTAGCCGGGGTGATAAAGCTCGTCCACTATGCCGGTGGCCAGACCTATCTGGTTGCCGTAGGATGAGTAGCCGGCGGCGGCGGTGGTGACTATCTTTCTCTGGGGCAGCTTGCCGGGTATGGTGTCCGCCACGGGGACGGTGGGGTCCGCCGCGCCGGTAAGGCGCATGGCGCCGTAAACGTAGCTCCTGCCGGACAGGGGGTCCCTTATGGCGCCGCCTATGCAGGTGGCCGCGCCGCCGAAGGGCTCTATCTCGGTGGGATGGTTGTGGGTCTCGTTCTTGAACAGCAGCAGCCAGGGCTCCTTTACGCCGTCCGTCTCCACCTCGATCTTCACGGTGCAGGCGTTTATCTCCTCGGACTCGTCCAGCTTGTCCAGCTTTCCTTTGGCCTTGAGATAACGGGCGGCGAGGGTGCCTATGTCCATGAGGCACACGGGCTTGGTGCGTCCCAGCTCCTCCCGGGCGGCGATATAGCTGTCGTAAGCCCGCTGCAGCAGAGGATCGTCGAAGGTGACGCCGTCGATGACGGTGTTGAAGGTGGTGTGGCGGCAGTGGTCGGACCAGTAGGTGTCGATGACGCGGATCTCGGTGATGGTGGGGTCTCTGCCCTCTTTTTTGAAGTAGGTCTGGCAGAACTGTATGTCGTCGGCGTCCATGGCAAGGCCGTAGTCGGAGACGAACTTCTCAAGGCCCGCCCTGTCAAGGCCGTTGAAGCCGTCGAGGGTGTCCACGGCGGTGGGCACGTCGAACTTCTGGGCGATGGTATCGGGCTTTTCCATGGCGGCCTCCCGGGCCTCCACGGGGTTTATCACGTACTTTTTAAGCTCCGCCGCGTCGTCCTCGGTCACGTCGCCGTAGAGGAGATATACCCTGGCGGACTGCACCAGGGGGCGCTCCCCCTGGGAGATTATCTGTATGCACTGGGCGGCGCTGTCGGCCCGCTGGTCGAACTGACCGGGGAGATACTCCACGGCGAAGACCCTCGCCGCTCCCTCGGTGTCCGCCTCGTCGGAGACGATATCCACCTGGGGCTCGGAGAAAACGGTGGTGCGGGCGTAGCTGAACAGCTCCGGCGTGATGTTCTCCACGTCGTAGCGGTTGAGAAGGCGCACCTTCTCAAGGCCCGTTATGCCCAGCAGGTTCCTGGCCTCGGACAGAAGGGCTCTGGCCTCGTTGTCAAGGCCCGGCCTCTTCTCCACAAAAACTCTGTATACCATATCAGTCCTCTTTCCCGGCGCGAAGAGCCCTTGCGCCGATGTCATGACGGTAATACGCGTTTCCGAACTTTATTTTTCCCACCATCGCGTAGGCGTCGGCCACGGCGCCCTCCAGCGTGTCGGCCACGGCCGCGGCGCCCAGTACTCTTCCGCCGGAGGTGACGAGCTTTCCGTCCTTCAGGGCGGCGCCGGCCACGTACACGCCGGGCAGCACGTCGGCGGGAATGTCTATCTCATAGCCCTTTTCGTAGCTGACGGGATAGCCCTCGGAGGCCATCACCACGCAGCAGGCGTTTTTGTCGGAGAACCTGACGGGGCAGTCCGCCAGAGTGCCGTCCGTGACGGCGCGCATTACGGTGAGCAGGTCGCTTTCCAGCAGGGGCAGGACCACCTGGGTCTCCGGGTCGCCGAAGCGGCAGTTGTACTCGATGACCTTAGGCCCGTCTTTCGTTATCATAAGGCCGAAGTAGAGGCAGCCCTTGAAGGTGCGGCCCTCGGCGCGCATGGCGCGGATGGTGGGCAGGAATATCTTCTCCATGCACTCCGCCGCCACGGCCTTGGTGTAATAGGGATTGGGGGCGACGGTGCCCATACCGCCGGTGTTGAGACCGGTATCGTTGTCGCCGGCCCTCTTGTGGTCCATGGAGGACACCATGGGTATGACGGTATTGCCGTCCGTAAAGGAGAGGACGGAGACCTCCGGCCCCTCCAGAAATTCCTCGATAACTATTCTCTCGCCGCTTTTGCCGAACTTTTTGTCGGCCATCATCTCCCGGACGGCGGCTTTGGCCTCCTCCCGGGAAGCTGCGATGATAACGCCCTTGCCCAGCGCGAGGCCGTCGGCCTTGATCACGGTGGGAATGGGGGCGCCGTCAAGATATGCCAACGCCGCGTCCATGTCGTCGAAGGTCTCGTAGGACGCGGTGGGTATGCCGTATTTCTTCATGAGGTTCTTGGAGAATATCTTGCTGCCCTCGATTATCGCGGCGTTTGCCCGGGGCCCGAAGCAGGGTATCCCCAGCGCCTCCAGCCGGTCAACGCAGCCAAGTACCAGGGGGTCGTCCGGCGCAACGACGGCGTAGTCGACGCTCTCCTTCGCGGCGAAATCCGCGATGGCGTCGACGTCCGTGGCGGCTATGGGGACGCACACCGCGTCCGCGGCGATGCCTCCGTTGCCGGGCAGGGCAAATATCTCCGTCACGTCCGGGTTTTCCCGGAGCTTTTTGATTATTGCGTGCTCGCGGCCTCCGCCGCCCACCACCATAAGTTTCATAGAAGTACCTCTGTGTCTGTATTGTCTCCCCCGGGGGGAGGTGTTTTGCTTAACCGGGCCGAAGTTCGTTCCGCAAACGGAAAGCGGCGGATCCCCGTCCGTTTTTCCCGCGGACGTGCGCCCTGACCAAACCAAAGCCCAGCGAAGTGGGTTCGGTTTGGAGATGAGGAACAGCGGATCCCATCCGTTTTTCCCGCGGACATGCGCCGCGGGAAAAACACCGCTCGGAGTGCAAACGTGCGAGCGCAGCGAGTGCGCTGCAGCACTCCGTGAGGGGGTGATCCAGGGGGAGCCTGCGCCCCCTGGAAGAAAATCAGTGGTGGAACAGCCGCATGCCGGTGAAGGCCATGACTATCCCGTACTTATCGGCGGTTTCTATGACGTTGTCGTCGCGGATGGAGCCGCCGGGCTCGGCGATGTACTGCACGCCGGACTTCCGGGCTCTCTCCACGTTGTCGCCGAAGGGGAAGAACGCGTCGGAGCCAACGGCCAGACCCGTCTGGGTGGCTATCCAGGCCTTTTTCTCCTCGGCGGTCAGCACCTCGGGCTTGACCTTGAAGTACTGCTGCCAGGTGCCCTCCGCCAGGATGTCCTCATACTCGTCGGAGGTGTACACGTCGATGGCGTTGTCCCTGTCGGGGCGGCGGATCTTGTCCACGAACTGCAGGCCCAGCACCTTGGGATTCTGGCGCATGTACCAGTTGTCCGCCTTCTGGCCGGCGAGACGAGTGCAGTGGATGCGGCTCTGCTGGCCGGCGCCCACGCCGATGGCCTGACCGTCCTTGACGTAGCACACGGAGTTGGACTGGGTGTACTTCAGGGTTATCATGCTCACCATCAGGTCGATCATGGCCTGACGGGGGATGTCCTTGTTCTTCGTGACGATATTGGTGAAAAGGCTCTCGTCTATCCTGAAATTGTTGTGGCCCTGCTCGAAGGTGATGCCGAAAACGTCCTTCGTCTCCTGGGGAGCGCAGACGTAGTCGGGGTCGATCTCCACCACGGGATAGTTCCCGCCCTTCTTGGAGCGGAGGATCTCAAGGGCCTCGTCGGTGTAGCCGGGGGCGATAACGCCGTCGGACACCTCGTTCTTGATATAGGTGGCGGTAACGGCGTCGCACACGTCGGACAGAGCGGCCCAGTCGCCGTAGGAGCACAGACGGTCGGAGCCCCTGGCCCGGATGTAGGCGCTGGCGATGGGGCTTACGTTCATGCTCTTCGGCACGAAATAGATGTGTCTTTCAACGTCGGTCAGTTCCTTGGCCACGGCGGCGCCGGCGGGAGACACGTGCTTGAAGCTGGCGGCGGAGGGCAGGCCGGTGGCCTCCTTCAGCTCCTTTACCAGCTGCCAGGAGTTCAGGGCGTCCAGGAAGTTGATGTAGCCGGGACGGCCGTTGAGGACTTTGACGGGCAGCTCGGAGCCGTCCTTCATGTATATCCTGGCGGGCTTCTGATTGGGGTTGCAGCCGTATTTCAGTTCAAATTCGTTCATTTTTATCTCCTTAATGCCGATTCCGGTTCAGTCTCCCAGATTTTTGTTGAAAAGCCTGACCTCGCCGCCCACGTTGGTATACAGCGACACCTTGTTGTCGGCGTTCATGGCGGCCCAGACCTCGTCGGGCTCGGGCATGTTTATCTCGATGGGCTCTCCCTTGAAGGAGGGCAGGGGGCTTCCGTCGCCCTGATAGGTGGAGATGAAGTAGCCCTTCCCCTCGTCACAGCCCTCGTAGCAGAAGAACTCGCGCAGGCACCGGCCGCCGTCGTGCTTCAGGGCGGACAGCTCGAAGGAGCCGTCGTCATAGCAGATGGCGGAGATGCGGGGGGTGAAGTTGGGCTCGTCGGGCTCGTATTCACGGGTCATCAGCGCCTTGCGGAAATCGCCGAAATCCCGGATGGTGTCGGTCTGGTCGCCGTTGGTGACTATAAGCGCACCGTCGACTCTGCGCACAGGGTGATAGATGATGAGGCTGGGGTCCTTGACCTTTGCAGGGTCGAAGGCCTCGGTGCGGATGCCGTCGTCGGTCAGTG
>JAEEGL015385419.1_pt1 | contig 15936 bp, 6 predicted proteins | sample 9134231 | NCBI WGS metagenome assembly JAEEGL01 (sample SAMN16246548, study PRJNA631951) | gut metagenome | biome: gut microbiome; feature: rumen; material: fiber-attached | host: Bos | place: Iran: Karaj | collected 2018-10 | reverse complement strand
TAGTGTCAAAAACTTTGGCAGTCTTATATGCAGGATGTGCGAACGCATTATAGAATCGGAGGGGAAGGATATAAGGGTTAAGGATATTTTGTAAATGGAAAAAGTTGGTATTTTACACATTTTTGCTGAAATAATGTATATTTCATAGACCCCAATAATGGTTTTACTCTAAAAGATGTATACTATCCGGAACAGCTGTATATATGTTTTTGACAAGGATATGGATTTAACGGTCATGAGAATGACGCTGTATATAATATCCATATAGCAGCCAAACAAGGAGGCAGATATGATGAGAAAAAAGAAAATCCCGGTTATGTTTGTTTCGCTGATCGTGATGATCATGGCATCATGTTGCGTGGTCAGTGCAGCCGAAAAGAACATAACTATAAATATCAATTTTAATTACCATGATCTTTTCGCGATAATAGCAGAGTATTTGGAAAACTACAATGCATCTGATTCCGATGATATAACTCCGGTTACCTGGGATGTTTCATCCGAGCATCTGATGATAGATACCGATGAAGCAAGGGCATTGTATGAGCGCATACATTCAGGCGATTATCCGACGCTCGAAGAGCTTGAGAATGATCCTGTTGTCAAGAAGCTTGACAGGCTGTCGGACTATTATACAAAGTTGTATGGAGACACATCAAAGATAAATACCCCTGAGAGGAAACAGCTTAGGGAGAAGATATTTAGGAAGTTTATTTCAAGAGGTTCCGCACGGTTGGATCATGTAACCGAAAAAGGTTCAAAGGTCTATGAATATGATGGTCCTTTAAAATACGAATACAAGGCTGAAATAGTGATGGGACTGCCTGCATCGGGAAAGACCACCAGGATAGCTGATCCTGACAGCGAAGCGCTTAGTGCTTTCAGTCTTGACAGTGATGTGATCAAAGAGATGCTTCCGGAATATAAAGAATCACGTGGAGCGGCAGCACAGTCGGTTCATCAGGAGAGCCGCGAAATACTGAACAAAGTCGTAAAAGAGTTTACTGAAGGTAATATGAAAGGCTGTAACGTGATCATCCAGACCACAGGTAACAACATGGATGAAATGCGGAAGCGTTATATCGATCCCTTTGAAAAGGCGGGTTATAATGTAAAGATAGTGCTTGCGGATGCCAAGCTTAACGAAAGCCTTGCACGCGCAGTAATGCGTGGACTGAGTACAGGTCGCATAATTACGAGCAGCGCGATCATAGGATATGGGGATGATCCAAGGAAAGTCTATGAAATGATGGCACCGATGACAAATTCCAAGGGTGAAACCTATGGATATGATGTGGCAAAATGATCATTCTGCTTATTTGCCTATCTGCTGTCTTGCGACAAGATCGGCAAAAAATCCGTTTTTCTTCACCAGTTCATCGTAGGTGCCGGATTCCACCATCTTTCCGTTGTCAAGAGCGATAATGCGGTCGCACTCGCGGATGGTCGACAAACGATGTGCGATCACAATACGTGTGCACTTAAGTTCGTTCAGCGACTGCGTGACAGCCTTCTGAGTAATATTATCAAGTGCACTCGTTGCCTCGTCAAAGATAAGTATTGACGGTTTCGGAGCGATAGCCCTGGCGATAAGAATACGTTGTTTCTGTCCTCCGGAGATACCGCCGCCACCTTCCGACAGCATTGTATCCATCCCCATCGACATACGGCGGATGTCCTCCGCAATACCTGCCTTTTCTGCCGCCTCCCATGCATCATCCATACCAAGCCACGGTGCAGAGATTGTGATATTAGAAAAAAGATCTCCGGCAAAGAGCTTGTCATCCTGCAGAACGGTTCCGATACATTTCCTGAGACTGTGCGGGTCAAGGCTCTGCAGGTCATTCCCATCATAATATATTCCGCCCGATTCGGGTACGGCAAATCCGAGTAAAAGCTTCACAAGTGTTGATTTTCCACATCCACTCTTACCCACAAGAGCAACATATTCTCCGGGATTGATCTTAAGGCTTAAGTCTTCCCAGACCGGTTCATCATTCTTTTCGTATCTGAATGTAACATGGGACAATTCGATATTTCCGTTAAGTTTAGGAACATCCTTCTTTCCGATATTGCTTTCCGGTTCAGCCTGAAGAATGATCTCCCCCGCTTTAAGGATCGGTCCGAGCTGTGACAGACTCTGGCATTTGGAGATTATAGGCTTAAGGCAGCTGAATATGACAGCATAGGCGGTTGTAAATGATGCAAACTGAGCCACGGACAGATTCTGTGAACATGTTATCTGAAAAGCCCAAAGAATGCCTGCAAGGCGGATCATGTTGATCATCTGGGGCCTGACATAGAGCGGAAATACAAGTGCATACGATGTTCCGGCCAGTTTGGAATATGTCCGGAGCCATTTTCCGTACGCGCGTCGCTCGCTGTCGCTTATGTGTATACGCTGAATGCCCGATATCATATCAAAAACGAGCGAGCTGTTTTTTTCGGAACTGTCAAGCTGTGAGCGAGTTAGTCTTTTTTCCTGATGTGAAGTTATAAGTATCAGGACCGTAACAAGCAAAACAGCTGCCACAACAGGCAGTATAAGTTCCGGAGCTATGAGAAGAAGCGGTGAACAGCTAAGAAGCGAGATAATGATATTGTTCGCGATAAACAGCATATCACCGATACTTGTTGGAATTTTATTAAGTGCTGCGATCTTCTGTGACAGGCCGCCGGCGGTCTGATCCGCAAAGAAACCTGTCGGCAGATGCAGTACTCTGGAATAGACGCTGTTCTCCGTAATAAGATCCAGACGGTTTACGATACGCTGATTGTATGTGATACGAACAGCCCGCATAAAATATTCACCGACCGAAACAGAAAACAGAAGTATCATAAGCGATACCAGCATGGATACTTTCTTTGTAGGGATTATCCTGGAGAAAGCAAGCTGAGTCGTTACCGTGGGGACACTCCAGACTACTGCCAGAAAAATGTTCATAAAAGCGTACATTATAAGATCGCCCACACGTATCTGTTTTATCAGGAAGAACAGAAAGTCTTTGCCTGTGCGTACATTCCCCGGGATCGGCAGATAGATATAAAACGCGGTCTCCTCAAATATATTCGCGTTTTTTTCTGTGACGGTGACTTTTTTGCCGCTGGCCTGATCGATATAATATAATCCACTTAAAAATCCGGGAAAGAGCGCCACGGCATGTCCGTTTTCTTTTAAGACAGCAATAAGTGGCCCGTCGGCATTTTTCCACCATTTGTCCGAAAGCCTGACCCTGCGTTTCTCGGCGCCCGATGGCCGAAACATGACTTCGATCAGTTCGGACAGATCCCGGCAAGGCCGAACCTCGTCAGGTAGTTCAAGCTTCAGATACTGTGCCACCTGAGCTATCTGTAATTCATCTTCATGAGTAAACAGATCAGCCTGGTTTCCCCTGATCATGCGGTTTCCTACAGCTCTTCCGAGTATCTGTTCACCTGTTTTAACATTTTTTTCTTCAAGATCCCGTCTTTTTTGGATCTGTTCACCTAAAATGGACAATCTGTCGTCTCCTTCTTACGCAGACATGATCAGTGATCTGTAGTAACCGTTTAGTGCCATTAACTCTTCATGTGTTCCTCTCTCGGATATGCGTCCTCTGTCGAGGACTATTATCTCATCACAATCTCGGATGGTTGAGAGCCGGTGGGCAACAATCACGCAGGTGATCCCACGCCGGCGGACATATTCCGAGATGTCATATTCTGTTCTGGCGTCAAGTGCTGAAGTTGCTTCATCGAGGATCAAAATGGAGGGGTCAGATGCGAGAACACGTGCAATTTCGATCCTCTGACGTTCCCCGCCGGACAGATTCTTTCCTCCCGCCTGAAGCATCATCTGATACCCGCCTTTACGCGAAAGGATCTGCTCATGTATCCCGGCATCCTTGGCGGCAAGTATCATTTCAAAATCCTCTATGGATGTGTCCCACATCTTTATGTTGTTTTCTATCGTATCGTGGAAAAGAGCGATCTCCTGATCGACCATCGAAAGAGAAGACTTGAACACTTCTCTGGGAATTTGGGGAATCGGCTTACCATCAAACAGGATATTCCCCTCCCACGGCTCGTATAGTCCGGCCAAAAGCTTTGAGACCGTTGATTTTCCCGAACCGGAAGCCCCGACGAGTGCGATCCTTTTTCCGGGTGTGAGTGACAAGCTGAAATCATTCAGTATTGGATTCCCAAAACGTGAATATCCGAAAGTTACATGCTCTATGCTTATGTAACCGGAAAGCTTCCGGACATTCTCAAGGTCGATCTTATCGATAGTCGATGCGGGATTTAACGTCTCCGGATAATCCATGACGTCATTAACTCTCTCCACTGAAGCTCCCATGGCCTCCAGCGTTTCTCCGGCATCGAGCAACTGGCTTACCGGATCCATTAAGGCATTCAGGAACTGAAGGAAGGTCAGCAGCATACCATCTGTAAAATGGCCCTGTATTATCAGCCAGAATCCCATGATGGTTACGATGTTAATGGATGTTACCCTGAGAAGGTCAGTGGCGGTTGAGATGTATTTAGTAATTCCTGTGAACTTGACCTTAACCCTTATTACTGCGGCATGAAATCCGCTCCACCGTTCGAAGTATCCGTTTTCGGATCCTGTTGCTTTGATGGATTCGATCATGTCGATCCCGGTGATAGTAGCAGCTTTTAAATTGGCCATATCCCTGAACTGAACGGATGTGATCTCTCTGCGGATCTTACCGAGCTTTCTTGCGATCAGAAGGTTTATCACGATGGTGCCAAGACCAATGGCGGTGAGCAGCAGACTGTACCTGCTCATGACAGCAAGATAGAAAACAAGCATTATCAGGTTGATGAGCAGCGGTGCGAGCTGTTCGGTAAGGTTTTGTGCGATAGAATCGTTTTCCTCCTGCCTTGCCGCCAGGTCTTCGGCTTTACGTCTTGAAAAAAAGCACATGGGAAGCCTGAGAAGATGCTTCATGTAGGATGCATTTGACAGGACCGCGATCCTTCCTTTGGTTCGCGTCAGAACAGACTGACTGATAATGGATGCAATTATCTGGAAAAAGATCACTGCACCAAAAACGTACATTATTCCGGGATACCACGAGCGGCGGTTGCCGTTTAAGATATCATCTGTAAATGACCTTATAAAGATCGGGGCAATAATACCGCCGATTGCCGCAAGCATACCCGTGATCATGACCAGCATCATTGCACTTCTGTATTTATTTAATGCGGAATGAACGATCTGAAACAGACCGTTTCTTTTTCCTTCGGCTCTAAATCCCTTATCGGGATGAAGTTCGATACAATTGCCGGAATATGATTTTTCAAAGGATGACTTTGACAGTGACATCCGTCCCTTTGCAGGATCAATCACATAAATCTTTTCTTTTCTGCTACCGCACAAAACGACGTAACCGTCTTTCTGCCATGTTATTATGGAAGGAAGTGATGCCTTATCAAGTAGTTCCTCCGATGTATATGTTTTATTTATGCATGATAAATTAAACTCATTTGATGCATGAGTTAAGCCGTCGAACGTTATTCCGTCTCTTGAGATTCCGCAGGAAGATCTTATGCGTTCAAGAGGGATCCATTTTCCCCAATATGCGAGGATCATCGCAAGACATGAAGCTCCGCTTTCAAGTTCTTCCATCTGCGGGATGACCGGTACTCTTTTGATAGATCTCACTGCCGATCACCTCCCCAGAAAATGGATCGGACGTACCTGATCTGTAACAAATGTCACATTTGTCAGTGTGTAAATGTAATCAGATATGTCCTCATCCGGCCGGATCTTTACTCCCCACGAATAATCCTGGTTCACGCATTTTTCCTCAAACCAATCGAATTCATGAAAATATGTACCGGCCTGTTCCCGGCTGAGCGGAGACACGGTAATCTGCTCGATAGTTCCTGTGAAAACGGAATGATCCGGCATCTCAAGTACAACATTTCTGTCTATTTTTGAAAACTTTTCGGGAGTAAAGAGATTGGCGTCCAAAAAACATAAAATGTATATGTTCGACTTGTTATCAACATCGGCATCATTGTTTTCGGGATCACCAAAATCATTGGCCAGATCCAGCGTGACGCCCGTGACGGATTCCTTCACGGGAAGTGTACCCGTAAATCCCCACACTATTATCGCTCCGACAACTATAAGCATTGCCATGACTGCCATAAGGACTCCGGGACTGGCAATATGAATATAATCGTCAAGTTCGTTGGTGCTGACAGCTTTATCTTGGATCCGAAAGTTGTCTGTTTTTCCTGATACAGGATTCTTCATGATTTGTCCTCCGCTAACCATTTTTATTTTACCAAATATCATATGCCGTTACAATCAGATTTTCAGGCATGGATATTGAAAAAAGAAACCGGTGAAAGTTGATTTTTAGATTGATTTATGGTATATTTATTAAAATCACTTATTTATACCCATGTGATTTTTGAAGGAAACAATAGTGGAAGATATCGGACAGACGACAGAAGAGGAAAAATCGGAAAAAGCTGTAATGGAAGAAGCCAAATCTGATGTAATAAGTAAGAAAAAGGATACGAAAGTACGTTGGTACCATAAAAGATGGGTGAGGTTCACTGCCGGATTTTTGGCTGTGATCATGTTAATATTCACAATTGCTTATGCGCTGCTTCGTTCAAAATATACTTCGTTGTATTCGGATCTTTCCGGTTCGGAAGACACTCTTAAAGATATGAGTAAGGCCAATTCCGGGCATATAGCTAACAAAGATGAATATGAGTTTCTGATGAAGTATACCGGTCTGCTTGACCAGCTTGAAGCAGGAGAAAATAAAAAAGCAATCGAAACGGCAAGAAATATTATCGACTCTGAAGGGGATATAGCTCTTAAAAGTGCCGTGGAAGAGCTGTTGTGTCAGCTGTATTATACCGAGGAAATGTATAAGGATGCGATCTCAACCTCGACACATATTATTGCTTCAAACAAAAATCCCGGAAGCATTCCTTATTATGTAAGGGGAATGAGTGAAATACAGCTTGAAGAATATCCCAAGGCATCGGAGGATCTTAAACAGGCTCTGGCATTGGGATCGTTTGATGAAGAATCGGTATATCTTCAGCTTGCCATCAGTTCATATTCAGACAAGCAGTTTGAAGATTCGGTGCTGTATTCTGAGAAATATCTTGAAATACCCAAGAAGGTAGAAGAGAATGATCCGGATAAGAATAAGATAAATGGACAATTTATAAGCAATGATAATCTGTGCAGATATATAGCTGCTGTCTCTTATATGAACAGGGAAGACTTTGATAAGAGTAAGGGATATCTTGACCAACTGATTGAAAGTAAGGAGGACAGTGAGCTCTATTATTATCGCGGAGTAGACAACATGGCTCTGGAGAATTATGAAGCGGCGGCAGATGATTTTTCCAAGGCTAAGGAAATGGGGAAAGATGACACGGAAGTCTGTTATGATCTTGGAATATGCCTTCTCTCCACCGGTAATGTAAGTGAAGGAATAGATGAATTATACGATGTTATAGAAAAAAACGATCGTCCTGAACTTACAACAGCTTCTAAAAATATTTTGACAGCTATTATACAGGAGCAATAATATGCCGGGAAAAAATATATCAAGTTTAATATTGGTTTTTCTTGCCATTTCGCTTGTTCTGATGGGATGTGGTGGACGTACGAATTCATCTGACAGCAGCAATGAAGATTCGCTACAGGAGGAGCAGGAGAGTGGGGAAGAGGCTGACCGGATGGAATTATCGGTGAACCATACGGAAGATGAAAGCGATACGCTCTCCATGGTATTCGGTCTTGATGATGATATCATAAAGGCCGATGAAGATCCGAAAGCCGTTGAAGTATTTGAACAATTAAAAAGAATAAACGGTAATGACCTCGAATATGTTACGGATAAATACGGGTATATCACGTTTTTAAAAGGATCTGCCTTTGAAAAACCCTGTCAAACTTATGAAGATCTGGAAAAGGCCATAGATATCCTGTTGCCGGCGCTTACTTCAAATAATGAAATGAAGCTGACACCGGGAGAGTATATAATGGATGAATTCGGGAACCGTTATCTGTTATATAAGGAGCAGGTTGACGGGGAAATAAATGAATCAAATGTGGTAAAGATTTATTTTGACAAAGATAAAAATATGCTGGGTCTTTCAGCTTCGCTGTTTCCAAACTTAAATGATTCCGAAGAGATTATAGAAAAAGAAGAGGCTGTTGATATAGTAAAAGAGGCTGTTAAAGAAGAATATCCGGAAAATGATTACTATTTTTATGACAACGAAACAAAATATGGATACAGATATTTGACTGATCCTGTCACGGGACAGGGTTTTAACTGTAAGGTTTTTTCTGTTTTAACAGATAATCCGTTTTCTGACCAATCTACTAGTGAGGCTCCTTTTTTGGAACATTATGTTTCAAAGGGAGGAATTTATATTGGGTGTGAACCTTCAAACGCAAGCATTGAAAGTGCAGGTACAAAAAACCGGGAATTGATCAACAAATGGATCGACAGGTCTGAGACAGCAAGCTATTCAACAGTGATTGATGATATAAACGGTAAGAAACAGCAAATTACCGTGCCCGTGGCTTATGATGACGGAATGTATTATCTGGAAGATGTGGACCGTGATATCCTGTGTGCTGATTATTGGGAGTTTGAATATAATGATGAGCTGAAGGTGATCAGTTCACAAACCAATGATGATTGGAATATTGATTATATTACAGCTTATTACAATTATATCACTGCATATGATTTTTATGCTGATAACGGTTGGATTGGTCCGGATGGGATTGGATCTCCTGTGATTCTTCTTATGGATTACTGTAACGAGGATCATACCCCGATAAATAACCTGAGTTATATTGGACAGTTTGAAAATGCCCATCTGTTTTCCGCAACATCAAAAGGAAATGAATATCATAAGCTGCTTGATCTCATAGCGCATGAGTATACCCACAGTGTAACAACTGCAGCTCTTGGAAATATAATATACAGAAATGAAACGGGTGCCATCAACGAAGGCCTGAGTGATATAATGGGAGAACTCATCGAGCTGATTCACTATGATAAGCTTGGTAACAGGATTTCCGATGACAGAACCTTCTTAATGGGAGGAGACGGTTCGATAACAGTATTCAGGGACATTTATGATCCTGAATACTGCGGACAGCCCTATTATGCAGGAGGTGTGTTCTATGCTCCGCCTGCTGCGGTTCCTTCGTCAATGAATGACATGGGAGGAGTTCATCTGAACAGTTCTATAATAAGCAACCTGTGTTATAGAATGGCAAGAGATGCTGAACTGTCATATAAAGACATCGGAAGGATATGGGAAACAGTCATAAACATGCTGGTACCGGGCACCGGTTTTAAGGAATTGGCAAAAATAATACCGATGGCAAGTGAGCTTTGCGGTTACGGTCAGTATGCAGATACATTCAGGAAATGTATAGAGGAATCTCTGATAACTGAAGATGATCCGTTTGATTTCAGTATAGATGACATTTGTAATATTTGTTTCGAACTCCCGCCATGGATTAACTGGAACAGGGTAAGGCTTGACATGGTAGATGAAAATGATCATCTTCACAGCAGTTGGCCCGCAAAAGGAAAGAACAGGATTAAGATCAATGTGTATCCGGGGAAATACAGCATACAGCTTACGGAATTCGATGAAAAAGGAAAACCCTGCTATGCATGGTTTTATGACGGTGAGAAGTGGGGAGACCAGTCTTTAAAAGGCAAACAGGCGGAATTTAAAGAAAATATTTCTTATGAGCTTAATCATATTTCAATCAATGAATGATATATGATGTTATTAAATGAGAGAGGAAAGTCTATTTTGAAGAAAGCGGCCAGACTAATAATAATTGCATTAGTTATGTTATCGCTTTGCCTTAGACAGAACCTGACGGTTCACGCTGAAGAAGGGCAGACTCCTTCTAAAAGTGCGCCTACAGAAAGTGAAAGCTCAGATATTGACGCTTCTTCAGAAGATAAATCCTCAGGAAATGAAGGCTCTTCCGAAAACACTGCATCCGGAAACGAAGGGTCTTCCGAAAGTGAGTCGTCAGGAAATGAGGGATCTTCAGAAAATAATACAGTTGGAAATGAAAGTTCTTCAGAAAGTGATATTCCCGGAAATGAGGGATTTTCCGGAAGTGACTCATCGGGTAATGATGGCTCTTCGCAAAGCATGCCCGTAGGAAGTGAAAGCCAGAATAACAGTACATCCGCAGGAAATGGATCCGGCGGTGAAGGTTCTGACGAAAATACACAGTCACAGCCAAGTTCCGGATATGAACAATCACAGCAGACTTCTGACGTTACACAGTCGCAGCAGGTTACGGAAGATAATAAGTCAAAGCCCGCAAATGAAACGTCGGTTTTAGGCGTTACAAGTGAAGCCGGAACAAAAACGGAAAGCGAAGCTTCAAATGCTACGACGGAAGAGGATTCTAAGGAAAAAGAGAGCGGCCAGGCTATAAAGGGTATGTCCTTGATGATGGCGGCAGCACCTCAGGAAACAAATAATAATTCAGAAAAGAAAAACAATACCGCGGGAAGTGGAATTGAAAACGCAGGTAATAAAAATAAAGGTGCTAATGGAGCAACCGGTAATATCGGTGAGCAGGAACAACCTGAAAATACTCCCGAAGATGCTGGAACTCCGGGAGATGGTGCGCCTGAGGAAGCGCCTGATACCGAGGGCGGCTCCGAGACAGAAGAGGCTCAGGGTGAAGGATCAGTTGATCAGCTTGAGCAGGAAACAGCAGAGTCTGTAATAAAGAATGCAATACAGACTCAGATAGATAGTGCGATAGAAAGCGCAAGTGAGAACCATGAATATTTTGTAGAGGTTCAAGAGGGTATTTATGACGGAGATATAAATATCAGTACAGCAGCTGCGGATCCTGATCCTGCGGCTGTTCTTTATCTTCTTGCAGCCGGTTCCTACGAAAAGGATGACAGTGGTAATGTTAAGAAGGAAACCATCAAGGCTGCTTCAGACGGTAATACCAGAGTTAACGGAGATATAACCATAGACGGAATAAATGTAGTCCTTGCAGGTTTATATTATTCTCTGGGAACAAAGATAGCCATCAGTGAATCGGAAACAAAAATATATGGGACTGTTCAGGATGATAATATAGAAGTTGAACTAAAAAAGAATGCAAGAGCATTAATTTACGGAGGTGACGGAGCAGATACTATTACGTTAACGGGAGAGGAGGCTTCAGGGGATCCTAAGGTTACTGTTTCGGAAACAGGAGAGAGATCAGCCGTTATTGAATGCGGCGGCGGAACAGACACCGTAGAAATAGATCTTTCAGCAGGAGGCGATGAAAAGCAGAAAACCGAAGGAGATGACAAGACAAAAGCAAAAGAAACAGACATTATCGTAAAAGGAGATGCTGATGACAGGGTTCACTTATCAGGTACCTTGCTAAAAGGTGAAAAGGATAAGCCTGAAGAAAACAGCAAGATCGATACAAGCCCGGAAGGAGAAAATCCAGATCCGGCTAAAACTTATGCAAGAAAAGTGAGTGGTGGCAAAACACCAGTTATTGAATATAATATAAATTTATTGGGAGAGACATCAAGGACCTTATTAATAACAGAAGGTATCGAAAGGTTTACGGATGAACTGAAGAACAAGGTTACAGTTAGAATAACAAACGAAACCATAACTGATGGTATGTTAAAGCCGGGAACGGTTGATAAGAGAGCATTCGTTAATTATGTATATGAAGTAACAGATAAAGACAATAAGAAGGTTACGGTTCCCAATATAAGAGTTTCCGCAGAAGATGCCGCAAATGCTTCATCTACATTATTCAGTCAGCTTGTGCTTGGAAAGGCCGGCAAAACAACAGATATTAATAATGTGGAAACGAAAGCAGGATCAGAAAACATAACATCCGGTATGAATATATTGATCGTTGGAAGAGATATAAACCTTAAAGGATCGATCGATGCAGGTACGGCTGATGTTGTTGTCAGGGCTTACGATGACGATATGAATCTTAATACGGGAGAGGCATACAGTAAATATGCTCCCGATTTTATTAAGAATATAATAGGAAAAGAGTCACCGCTTAACATGACTCTTTCAATATTTAATGTAAAATCCACTTCCTCCATAACTTCGGAGGCAGCTTCAAATATTACCGGTGGCAGGGTAGATCTTAAATCCAGCACAAAACAGACCCAGCCTCTTGTTCCTTTCACCAATCTTTTCGGAGCAGACTTTGTTTCGGTCAAGATCACAGAATCAGTCATTAATATATTAGGAAGTATCAAATCATCTGCTGTTGTACTGGCCAGATCGGCATCAAAGGTTATTGCCACGGCCAGCAATGAAATGGTTGCCAACTGGTATATTCCCATAGCGGCATCAGTTCTTCTTAGCGAAGCAGGTGTTTTTGTTAAAAAGGGGGCTAATATAACTGCAAACGCCGTTAAGCTTCTTTCAGACAGCAACGTCAACGTCAATGTTTCTTCAACAGTGGGTTCGGTTCCCGTATCGGCTGCGGTTGCTGCTCTTATGAACGATTCTCATGTAGAAATCTCAGACAGTACTGTAACTGCATCGGATTCCGTTACAGCTCTTGCAAACGGAAGACTTATCGCGACTACAAGATCACATGCGAAGAGTGTTGACAAGGATGATGAAAAGAAAACCAAGGATGAAGCAAAGAATAAGGCTTCAAACACGGATAAGAACGCAGGTAAAGATGATAAGAAAGAGAAATCCGAGAATAAATACGGAGCCTTTATATCAGTGGCTGTTGCACTTCAGGATGTCGGAGTAAAGATACTCGGCGGATCAAATGTTACTTCACAGAAAAAGGATATCCATCTTCTGTCAAGTGCTCTTGAAAGTGTAGTAACAAGCGCTATTGCTACTGTACCGTCAAATGTAAAGAAGAAGGACGGGACCACTCCTGAGGAGAACAATGGCAATGTTGCTTCAAAGGAAGAGAATAAATCGGCTAAGGAAGGCGATAATTCTGATACGAGATCTGTAAAGAACAGCGAAGAGACTGCAACTAACATGCTTGAAGCAGCCAAAAAAGCCAAGGACACTAATGGAAACGAGACAGATGATAAATCAAAGAAAAAGATAGAAAAGCTTCAGAAGGCAATTACAGGTTCGGAAGAGAATACCGGTGTATCCAATGCAGTAGATCAGGGTACTGCAGGATCTGATGCAGACAGGCAGAATACCACAAATGCCGAGAAGAAGAGCGCGCTTCAGCTTGGAGGTGCAATTGCAGTAAATATTGCTTCCAATATTAATACAGTCTTAGTTGAGGGCAGTCTTAAGGCAGAAAAAGGTTCGATATCTGCTCTTGGTGATGCTATGACTTATTCAAAGGCTGTTGCAAATGCAACAGGTGTGAACGGTGAGGGTCAGGATTCGAAGAAAAAGAGAAATGCACTTGGAGCAGCGGTTGCCGTCAATATAGCAAAACATCTTAATACAGTTGAAATAAGTTCAGGCAGCATTTCAGCAGCCAATCTTAACGTTCGTGCAAGGTCAGGAGCTGAAGGTCTTCCTGTAACGGTATATACTGAAGCGATAGCAGGACTTTCCGGGAATGATGCAAAAGACGGTATGGGTGTTGCCGGTGCAATAGCAGTTGATGTTGCAACGATAAAGACCAAAGCTCTGATAGATAAGGATACTAAAATAACCGTATCAAAAGACCTTGTGGTTAAGGCTGCTTCCGATGAAGTGATCAATTCGGTCGCCAAGACAAACGTTGAGGTCAAGGGTAAAAACGATAAGACAATGGGATTTGGCGCAGCCATAGCAGTCGGAGTTAACGGCATTGATACGATTGCATCGATCGGTGATACGACCAACCCGGTCAATATATCAAATATGGAAAATCTTACCGTTAACGCAGACCACAGCTTAACGGAAGAGATCACTGCAACCGCAGGAACTATCAGCGCGAACAAGGCTGTATCACCGGCGGTAGTTGTTGATGTTTCCGGAGTGGATACCGAGAGCATTACATATCTCAATCCTTCCGGTGGGATCCTTACACTATCGGGTGATTTTTCACAGGAAGCTGGCAGTGTAATAGACAGAACACTTTCATCCGATGCCGATGCCAGGAGTGAGAACCCCGATACAAATGCAGCTGGTACCGTTCTTGTAAGCGTTCTTAACGATTCAACACATACAATATCAAAGAGCAGCATTAAGGCAAATAACATAAATGTCTCTGCAAACGGCAAGAGCAATCTCAAAAAAGCCACTGCAAGGGCTAATTCGCATGGAGCCAAAAAAGCCAAAAAGGATTCATCATCCGGTTCGGGATCAGATGATTCCGCCTCGGACGGGGACGGTGACCGACAGGCAGATAAAGCGATAAGCGGTGCCAAAAATCTGGCTAAGAAGGTCGCATCAAAGAACGTAAACGAAGCAGCTGTTAATAAGCAGACAGAGAATCGTCAGAAAGCACAGACTACAGAGGGTAATGTCAGTGTTTCAGCAGCTATCGTTGTAAATATAATGAACCACTCTGTTAAGGCTGAGCTTACCGGCAATTCGATCGAAGCAGCAAATAGTGGTAAGATCACGGTAACAGCTGAGAACCTTACCGAAGCATATATTATGGCAGATGCATCGGCCGTAACTGCAAACAGGGATTCCGCAGGCAGTGTTACCGACGGAACCGGTGTAGGTGCAGCTGCAGCCATCAACATATTAAATATAGAAGATATAGCTTCTATCAAATCTATCGCCGATATCAAGGCGGGCAGCATTCTTGTAAAAGCAAACACAGCAAGCAAAAAAACAGTTGAGGAGACCGTTAAGGACGAAAACGGCAATCCGGTCCAGGAAGACGTTCTGGATGAGAACGGCAATCCGGTAATGGAAGATGAACTGGATGAAAACAATCAGCCAAAGAAGGATGAAAACGGCAACGTCATACAGAAGAAAAAGACTAAGGATAAGACAGAGCCCAAGATCGTTGATACCCAGTCTCCCATAAGGACTTATTCGGTTTCCGGTGCCGGAGCCGGTGGAGTAGGTGTGGCAGGCAGCGTTGCCATCACAAAGATATCCGGTAATGCATACGCCTTCATCGAGTGCGGCGAAAACAAAGCATATAAGAAGATAACAGCTTCCTCAGGTGATGTGGAGGTTACTTCCAATGTAATGCAGCTTGAAGAGACTCTTGCCACGGCTTCCATGAAGAAGAACGGCATACCCGATGTCAACGATAACGGAGAGGAATCCAAGGCAGCCGTGGAAGATGGCAAGCAGGCAAATGATACAGGCGAAGGTGAGACCGTAGCCAAGATAAACGACAAGGACAAGAATAATAACGGCAACACCGCAAACAGCGAGAATTCAGGTGAGGCCGCAAACGATAAAAATAAAGAACCTGCAAAGAATGACAAAAATAATCCGAAGAACCCCAACAATGAAGAGTCATCGGCAGTAGGCGTGGGAGCTTCCGTTGCCCTTAGTATTTCAGAACTTAAGTCGGATGCGTATATCCTTGCAAGCGGTATCAGTGCCGTAAACGTAAAGGTTACCGCATCGGAAGATAATATAAGAAGGACATATTCCACAGCGGGAACTGATCCGATAAAGAGCGGAGCTGCAGCTTCAGCAAAGACAAGCGTTGATGCATCGGTTGCTTTTGCATATGCGACCGACGAAACAAAGGCATATGTTGACAAGAATACAAATATCACGGCATCGGGCAATGTTGATATAACTGCTGCTCATACCTCAAAGACCAGGACTCAGGCAAACGGCTTTGCCCTTGGCGACAGGTCGGCTGTAGGTGGTGCTGTTGCAGTAAACATTGCAAATGCCGATGTTATCGTGATCTTTAACGGTAAAATTGATGCAGCCGGTACCGTTACGGTATCCGGAACCACCGATGATTCCGATTACAGCTTC
>JAEEGL012264078.1_pt1 | contig 15936 bp, 14 predicted proteins | sample 9134231 | NCBI WGS metagenome assembly JAEEGL01 (sample SAMN16246548, study PRJNA631951) | gut metagenome | biome: gut microbiome; feature: rumen; material: fiber-attached | host: Bos | place: Iran: Karaj | collected 2018-10 | reverse complement strand
TATAAGTGATAAAAGAGTCGCAATAGTACACCCTATTATCATAAGCACGCTTCCTGCAAAAAGCATCTTCTTTTCATGAACTTTCCAGTAACTTACAAAAATCCTTATGGCTATAGCAGTCACCACCACATTAAGGGCTATACTTATGTTTAATGAGATTGATGTCGATCCCAGAACATAAGTCAGCAGAAGTACCATAAGCGATGGACACATGATCACTAATGAAAACAGTACCCATAAGGTATACACTACCTCTGATTTCATCATAAACCTTCGTATGGAAAACTTCTTTTTACCGTATTTGCTGCTTTTTACAAGCAGATCAAGGGCGTCCGGGTCATACCGCAGATACTTATAAAAATATCCCTGGTCATCAACACGCATTTCCCTTTTTGCAAGCCGGTTTGCACTCCGTTCCAGTATAACACCGGAAACTGCGGCAAGTACCTGGATCACATTCATAAGTTCTCCAGGCTGCAACACAGGCATAACAAACAGCAGTATCAGATATATCAGCACTGTCATAAGGAGCGTGCTCAATATAAATTTTGTCAGATCTACGGGCAGGTCACAGTAAAGCTTTCCCGTCTGTCCATTTACGACAGCATACGCTACACGGTCCTTTTTCCGGTATGAAAGGAACCATACGGGAAAAAACACATTATATTCCTTTGTGGTATCTATCGGCAGAAGCTCCTTGTCTTCGTTCTGCCTGAAAACAATGCCCTTAAATCCACTTTCAATCTTCTTTCTTATCTGATCGTAAGCAAAACTCTTTGCATTATTCCTGTACACCTGTGCAGGGACATCAGCCCTGTCTGCATAAAATCCCGCCAGATAATTTTCATTAAAGGGTTCCACCCTGTGTATATCAAAAGGAGCAATATGTTCGCTAATGTGGTCATCGAATGCTGCCTGGGCATCATAGGATAATCCCTTATAGTAAGCATCCACCCTCGCAGAACATATATGGGTATCCGTTACGATATAGTCCCCACGCCTGTACTGCTTTTCACCCATTACCTTTCCAATCCCGTTAAACTCGGTATCGAATACATGGTATGGCATATATATTCCGCGGAATTTCTCAAGTGATGCCGGATCCTTAAACTCCTTGGGCGCAAATACAGCCTTCTTTATAAAATTGCTAAACCGTGCCTTACAGTCTTCCTTAGTCTGCATAAAAGGAATCACTCCCTCAGGTTTCCGCATCCTTGAGAATCTCGTTTCAAGCATCATCTGAGAACCACAGAAACTGCAGAAACCGTTTGCAGCCTCTTCAACGGAATACAGTGTTCCGCCGCAGTTCGGACAGACATACTCTATGACATTCATTGAGTCATCCGTCACGTCAGTCATTATACCGCCGTCATCCGATACCCTTAATTCCTCTGCAGCATTTCCTTCAGAATCAGTATACAAAACGGAAGTGACCGTCTCACCTTCAAGAACTTTTGAGTATTCTTCAGCAGTTCCTTCCTGCTCACGTTCCTTTACATATGAAGCCGAATCAAACTCAGCCTCACAGTGGTCGCAGACAAGCATCTGTCTGCCGGGATCATATCTAAGCTCTGCACCGCATCTGATACATTTCATTTCCCGCTAAGGTTCCTCCCCGCTGCGACCGCCCATAGCACATAATTCCATGAACGAATCATTTATACATCCTGTCTGATATATCTTTCTGATATAACTATCTAACAGAAAAACTCATAACCAAACCTGTTATATATGTTAAAATATTATAGCAAATGTTGGCTCCGTTTTACGCATTCAACATTGTCATAAAACAGATACATTATAACAGATATCTGATATCACACAAAAGATAAATGAGGGGGTAAGATCACAAATGGCAGATTTCGGTTTTGGAGCAATGATCGACAAGCTGAAAAAAGATCCCAAAACAATCGTTTTCACGGAAGGATGCGATCATCGTATCCTGGAAGCATCATCAAGACTTCTGGCAAGCAATTTCTTAAAGCCCATTCTGGTAGGAAATCCGGAGGAAATATACAAAAGTGCTGAGGATACGGGCTTTAACATTCGTGGAGCAAAGATAATAGATCCCTGCAATTATGAGGGGACAAATGAGATGACAGATGCTTTAGTGGAATTGCGCAAAAGCAAAGGCGTCACTCCCGAACAGGCAAAGGAGCTGCTCCGCAAGCCCAATTACTTCGGGACCATGCTGGTAAAAATGGGCTATGCCGATGCATTACTGGGCGGTGCCACTTATTCTACTGCAGACACTGTCCGTCCCGCTCTCCAGCTTATCAAAACAAAGCCCGGGAATAAAATAGTGTCTTCCTGCTTTATACTTGTCCGTCCCGGTGCTACCGGAAGCAACGAAGTCCTCGCTATGGGTGACTGTGCGATCAATATAAAGCCTACTGAAGACGAACTCGTAGAGATTGCTGAAGAGACCATAAAATGTGCCCAGCTTTTCGGAGTAGATCCCAAGGTAGCATTCCTCTCCTACTCTACTGACGGTTCCGGAAAAGGCGAGGATGTTGACAAAATGAGAAATGCAGCGAGAAAAACCAAACAGCGAAACCCGAATATCCCCATCGACGGTGAGATGCAGTTCGATGCCGCGGTTTCGGAAAGAGTTGCGGAGAAAAAGTTCCCGACCTCAGAGGTAGCCGGACAGGCAAATACATTTATATTCCCTGATATCAATGCCGGAAATATCGGCTACAAGATAGCACAGCGACTTGGACGATTCGATGCATACGGTCCGATACTCCTTGGACTCAACTCTCCCATCAATGACCTGTCCAGAGGATGCAACGCCATAGAGGTATATTCAATGGCCATTATCACTGCGGCACTGGCATAGTATAATCAGCAGATGTCAGCTTTACTGACATTTCCGAGTCTGCAGGCTTCATAATAAAACAAAGACCCGCACATTGTTATAAAACAAAAGCGGGTCTTTTTATTACTTGCATCTATGTATATCAGAAATATGTCAAACTGATATCATTTTTCTACTCACCAGCACTGGTTATTACCTCTGCAATGGTCTTGTAATCCGCCCCCTTAGGTATAGTATGTCGTCCTGCACGGATATGCTTATCATAATTGTTCGCACAGAGATATTCGTCAAACTCTGCAGCTGACTCCACAGCTCCCAATGACATGAGCGCTTTTGCCACCTGGTACGAATCTTCCCCTGAAGTGATATTCACTATCACGGAACCATCATTAGTACTGCTGCCGGCAGGTGTAGGTGTGGGCGTTGCTGTAGGCTTATCTGTGGGCGTTGGCGTAGCCGTAGGCTTGGTAGTAGGTGTTGGTGTGGCCGTAGGTTTAACTGTAGCTGTAGGAGTAGCTGTTGGCTTACTCGTCGGTGTAGCTGTGGGTGTAGGCGTTGCCGTAGGCTTATCTGTGGGCGTTGGCGTAGGTGTAGCTGCAGGCTTTACCGTAGGAGTCGGTGTTGCCGTGGCTGTAGGCCTGGTAGTTGCTGTCGGATGAAGTGTAGCCGTAGGCTCAGGTGTTGCAGTTGCAGTCTGTGTCGGTTCAGCTGTCGCAGATTCTGCCGGATCAGTACCATCCTCACTTACGCTGTCCGAACTTACAGTCTCAGAAATCAAAGCTTCATTGCCGCTTATATTACCGGCGCTTACAGACGCATCACCGGGAATCCCGCCTTCTGACACAGTATCCTTTCCATCATTCTGAACAGCACCTTCCTTATCCGATGTTCCCTGCCCAAGCTCCGAAAGCGTTACACTTTTTACCATTCCCAGTTCTTCTGCACGCCGCATTATCTCAGCATCAGACAAGGGTGCTGCCGATGCCCCAGAAAAATGCAGTATCAGTGCAGTTACTGCCATTCCGATTCCCAAACCTCTTATATAATATCTAAGTTTCATTCAAAACCACCCCGGTCAAAGCATACTTTCATAAAGATCTATCACCAGCTTGACCTCACCGATCCCCAGTCCTAAATCCTTTGCGATCGCCACATTTGATCTTCCCATTTTATGCATGGCAAGGATACGCTCGTTATTATTCTCAGGCATATCCTCCGAATCATTGAATCTGAGGCTTATCCGTTCTTCCCCTGAATTCTTCTTGCTCCTTCGAACATTCCTTCTGCTGACACGCTGCCTGTCCGCAGCAGCCTCTTTTTCCAGCTCAGCCTTAAACTCAGACATATCCCTTTCTTCTGTCAGATCCCCCATATCGAGAAGAGTCATCTGGGCATTGTCAAAACTATCATCATCTTCATCTGAAGGATAATCCTCACCTGCTCCTTCAGCATTATCCATCTCCCTGTCATCAGCAGAAACATTGTCTGTCTCTTCTACAGCTTTTTTTCTACGGCCGGCAGACCTTGCGGTCTTCCTCGCAACAGCCTTTCTTGCCCGTGAAACAACACTTTCATCCGATCCTTTTTCATCAGTCGGAACATTCTGCGATAAATCGTCTGCAACAGGAGCCTCTGTGTTCTGACTTCCGTTGGTATCTGATTTCTCCCAGGCAGCATCTACGGATGCTGCTAAGACATCATAACCTGGCGCTGTCCTATCCGGATCACCCTCAATAAGCATACGTCTTGCCTCGAGCATCTTATCCTCAGCCACCATAGCCTGGGTTTCAGCCTTCTTTGCGGTCTCCATAGCATTCTCTGAAAGTTTCTCCGCATTTGATGCCAGATTGTAAGCATCATTCGCAGCCCTTGATGCTTCCTTGGAAATCTTGTCTGTTTCCAGCAGAAGCTTCGTAAGGTCCCCCTTATTCTTGTCCAGCATATCAGACAGAAAAACTACTTCCTGATGAGTTTTATTCAGATCATTCATTATGGAATCCGAATAGTCACCCACAGCAAGTATCTTTTCATTTGTGATCTTTTCCAGGGCTCTTTCCGATTTTTCCATGGAATAGTTCACATTTTCTTCTGTAAGATCATCAATGCGGCGCTTTGCGTTATTCACCTTTTCATCTATGATCTCCTGTAGTTTTTCCTCATCCAGGCTTGCTTCTTTACCTTTACCCTCCGGAATAAAGAAGCTGATGACGAAAGCAATAACACCTGTCGTCAGCAGCACTATTTCAAACGCTGTCATTTTTACCTCCATGAAGAGAAATCACGAATGTGACTTCTCCGAGCCGTTTTACTTATTAAATCTTTATATCAAAGCCCCCCCGGCCCTTAACGACTACCCGGTCACGGGGTTTAGCTTCTTTTTCGTTTTCGCTGCGGCGTTTACCGCCGTCACCTGCGTAACCACCCCGCTGCTTTCCGTCAGCCTCAGTCTCCGCATTTGCATCTTCCTTTTCGTGCACATTTGTGCTGTTCTGCTCTATCTGTTTTTCGCCTTCAACATGCTGCTGAGACTGGTAAATGGCACCCTTGTCATTCTCAAACTGCTGCTGTGTCTGAAAATCCTGTACTCTGGGGATGCTCCCCTGCATTTCCACCATTCCTATAGCCATATGTCTCCTCCGTAAGAACATTCATGATCAAAGTGCAGCCATCTTTACATCTCCCTTTTCCACAACGAATCGGCAGTATTTGTATGTACTCTTCACTATCATTGACAGATCGGATATAGCTATTATAGTCCCCGGATACACCTCGCCGGTCACCTCTACAGTAGCCTTTGAATTATCCGTTGCAGTTCCCTTAAGTTCCTCCAGCTCCTTTGTATCAGCTTCCAGCTTCTGCTGCAGCGCCTTGACGGTTATCGCTAGCTGCTGAACATTCTTCACCTGATCCGGAGTCATCTTGATCCCATTGGCAAGCTTCTTCTTGGCCGCATCAAGTACCGGAAGCATCGTCTTCATATTCTTCTGTATATCGCCGATTTCCTTATTCAGCTCTGCTATGCGCGCGGAAATCCTCGTATCCATCCCCACGGTAACCTTGGTATCTGCACCCATGGCCGATCCAAGAGTTTTAGCACAGACCTTGGAAGTTGCCTGTACCGTACCGCCTACAATAAAGCCCTTTTTGCTCATGACATGAACTTCTGTCCCTGCGCTTATATTGGAATGAAGAATAGCATCTGCATCAATATAGCCAGCTGCTGTAGCAGTACTGTTCTCAATGAACTTGGCTACGATATTTCCGCCTGCCACGATCTTGGCACGCCCCATTCCATTTATGCCCCTGGCAAGAAGGATGTTGCCGCCGGATTCTATATATGCGCCTTCAACAGCACCTTTTACCTCAACATCGCCTTTTGCCTTGACACTGAAATTTGTATTCACATTGCCCATTACGACCACAGTACCGTCATATTCAATATTACCTGTGGAATTGTCCACATTGGTAACAGTCAGCACATCCGAGACAAATACCTTATTTCCTGTCAGCGACACATGTCCGTCGACCTGCGAAGTTATTGTACACTTATCTTCACTTATGTCAATATTAAGCCCATACTGTAAGCTTGTAACTTTCACTTCCCTGGGCAAAACCTTATCGCCCCTTACAGACATGCCGGCATTTCCTTTTACAGCCGGCGTAAGCTTTGCCAGCACATCCCCCTTTTTGCAGTGATTCACAAGATTGAGGTTGAAGAAATCAACCGTTCCGTCTTCCTTAAGTGTAGGCCTGATCTTATTATCCGTATTGAAAAAATATTCTATTACGGCATCCGTACCTTCCTCTACGGGCTTTCCTTTCGCCACAATGTAATCCGTACAGTACTGCTTATTTCCGATATACCCGGCTATCACATCTTCATCTATGCCGAATCTGATTCCGGCCAGTCTGCAGCTGCTTCTTATATCTTCCGCATTCAATTCACGCCCATTGGTAGCGGCAGGATAAAATCTCGCCTTTGCGGACATGCCATCCTCTGCAATGGTAACGGTACAGCTTTCAGATAAAGGCAGAAGCTTTGCCGGAGATAAAAAAATCGGCTTATCGAAAGAAGCCGAAGCAACGCCGTCATTAAGCTGCTTCAGATCAAATGAAATCTTCTTTTCATTCAGATATTGAATTATTTCCTTGAGCTGAACAGCCTCTCCGCCGTCCGTAGGTGCAAATAGCTGTAAAAAAGTACCTTTTTGATCCGACAAAACCTTAAAATATCCGTTCATAAACACCCCCAATGATCATCATGCAAGCTGTGCAAGTATTCCAACGTACTCTCCCATTACCTTCTTCATTTTCTGCAACGCCTTGGTATGGAGCTGGGAAACCCTTGATTCCGTTACTTCCATTACCTGTGCGATTTCTTTAACTGTAAGATCCTCGTAGTAGTAAAAAAGTATGACACTGCGTTCCTTTTCCGTAAGCTGATCGATAGCTTCCTCCAGCATGCTTTTAAGCTCGGAGCGCTCCATATTCTCCTCAGGAGAAGTATATCGTCTGCTGTAACTGTTGGCATCGCTTATTTCCATTCCGGCGTCCACGAATTCGTCCAGGGATACCACATTGGTCAGATTCATCTGCGACTGCCAGTTTACCAGCTCATCCGCTGAAATTCCCAGAGCTTCGGCAATCTCTTCGTCAGTAGCCTGTCTGCCGGTCTTAGCTTCAATATCCTTCATAACGGCATCAAGCTGTTTCTGCTTCTGCCTTATAGTCCTTGGAATCCAGTCACTTTTCCTGATCTGATCGATGATCTCTCCCCTTATACGAAGAGATGCATAGGTCTCAAATTTTATATTCTTCCTGGTGTCGAATTTTTCTATTGCATCTATGAGACCGAACACCCCGAATCCCACCAGATCATCATATTCGACATTACTGCCGAGATACATGCAAAGCCGTCCTGCAACGACTTTAACCAAAGGGGCATACTCGACTATCAGACTGTCCCTTATCTCCTGTGTATGAAGCCTTGAATAATCCATCCAGAGGCGTTCTCTTGCAGCTTCATCCATATCATCAAACTCCTGCAGAGCATTATTTAAAGTAACCGGTCAAAACCTGCAGTCTCTTCCGGTTACGATTTAAATATCATCCATAGTCCGCTTCTCGACAAGATCTCCGGGGTCTTCAAAATAATCCGAGTACCTCATCGTCATATTAAACTGATCGACTATAGACTTTACTATGGTCCCAAGTATTGCAAAAACAAGTAAAGTAATAAAAAGAACCACCAATAATGTAAGCAGCGGCTGTTTCTGCACAAGACATATGACAAGTGCAACACACCCACCGCACATCATAAACAAAGGTGGCAGATTTTTAGTTTTTAAGTTATTCTTTTTTCCGGAATTATCTGAACTCATATCACCTTAACAGGCTTTCCCACTGCCTTTATCTCATAATCTCCGGTTTCCGGATTAAAGGTTACTGTCCGTCCGTAATTCTCACCTGTGTCCTCTGCGATTATAGGAATACGAAGAGCCGCAAGTGCTTTCTTGGTAGCTTCCACATTACGGGCACCGACAGCCGCAAGCTCAGTCTTGGACTGGAAAGCAAACATCTTTGCACCACCGGCTATCTTTGCGACCATTCTCGTACGGGAGGCACCCATTTTTTCAAGCCGGTTTACCAATTCCGGTATACCGGTATCCGCAAACTTGGCCACATTCGAATTACTCTTAACTTCCTGTGAACTGGGAAGCATAATGTGCACCAGACCACCGACCTTGGTAGTCTTATCCCTGATTGCTATTCCTACACAACTACCCAAACCTATTGTAGTGATAAGATTTGGTGGTGTACATACATTCAGATCAGCAATTCCGACTTTAATAGTCTCCGCCATATCACATCACTCCAAGTGCTTTAAGTATCTTTTCATACGACTCTGCATCCGGAACAAGTATAAAGAAACCGGACATATCTTCATCATCAGTAAAATCAGTTTCAATAAGCAAAAGCTTGTCTGCAATAGTACCGAACTCGATAGCCGGCACAGAAAGGATTGCTCCTGCCATATCGATACAAACATCAGGTATCGAAGGGAAAATAGTAAGATTAGTAAGTGTGGCAAGTGAATTAAGATACGCCCCTGTGATTATATTTCCTATTTCCTTAAGGGCTGATAACTCCATCTCGGAAAATTCATCCGGTTGTTCAGACGGCATCCCCATAAGCTTGCTGATCATGGTCTTGGCAGATTCTTTGCGTTGTACGAACATGATACTGCCATGAATATCTCCATCCACCACCAGATATATGCCGGCAACTATCTGCTCCTCACCGCCCATGGTCGTCCCGACATCCTTAAATTCCATAAGGCGAACCTTTGGAACTGCCATATCTACCTTTTCACCCAGCATGGATGAGAGTGCCGTGGTAGCGTTACCTGCACCTATATTTCCGATTTCCTTGAGCACATCAAAATACTGACTTGATATCTCATCAACGCTTATTTCAGACATATTGTTAACCCCTTCTAAACCCTGAGTCCTCACATCCTGTAACAGCAACAGCCATTCAGAACCGATTATGGTTCTGAACAGCCATTACAAACTTACATATCCTGCATTACCTGCTCGATATCCAGAAGCGATATCAGACCTGTTTCCTGCTTTCCTATACCGGAAACATATCCGTCTTCCTTTGCCTCCCCGGTCACCTTTTCAACCTGATTTGAGCTCAAAGTAACGACTTCCTTTACAGAATCGACCATAACTCCTATTGGCTCATGCTGATCCTGTTTTATGATGATGATCCTGGAATTCTTAGTCTCAACATCTTTCTCCAGACCCATCTTCACCCTGAGGCTCATTACAGGTATTACTTCACCTCGCAGATTTATTACACCTTTCCAGTACGGTGAAACCTGGGGAACTCTTGTAATCTGCTGCATGCGTACGATATTGTCGATATACTTGATATCTATACCATACTGCTCTGTTCCCAGTGAGATCACGATATACTGCGTTGTTGTAACAACACTGTTTTCCTCAAATCCTGCCTTGCTGATTGCTAATTCATTTTCCATTTTCCGGTCCCCCTTAGATCAATGCGTTCGCATCAATAATGAGTGCTATCTCACCGTCACCGAGAATCGTGGCACCACTGATGAATTTACACTTGTTGATATACTTGCCCATGGACTTGATAACGATTTCCTGCTGACCGATAAGTTCGTCAACAACAAAACCTGCAAGCTTGTCACCCTTTCTGGCGATCACCACTACCATATTCTCATCCGCCGAACGGGTGGATTCAACGCCGACAACCTGATCAAGCCTGATAAGAGGGATGACGTTGCCACGGAGATTGATAACTTCCCTGCCCTGTACGGTCTTTATATCAGCAGGATTAATGTCTTCGATGGTCTGTATTCCGCCCAAAGCCATAGCATACTTTTCATTGCCCACTACAACCATGAGTGCCTGTATGATAGCCAGAGTAAGAGGAAGCCTGATGCTGAATGTTGAACCCTCACCCAGCTTGGTCTTTACATCAACCTCACCGGAAAGTGATTCGATCTTGCTCTTAACAACATCGAGACCAACACCTCTTCCTGATACATCCGTAACCTGCTTAGCAGTTGAAAAGCTGGGCATGAACAGAAGATTGATTATCTCATTATCATCAGCGGCTGCTGCCTGATCTTCTGTCATTACGCCGCGTTCTACGGCTTTCCTTCTGACTGCATCAACATCTATACCGTTACCATCGTCCTTAACCTCGATGACAACATTGTTACCGTCCTGATATGCATCCAGATAAATCGAGCCAACCTCAGGCTTGCCCCTGTTTGCACGCTCTTCAGGCGATTCTATACCGTGATCGGCAGAGTTTCTCAGAAGATGCATCAGAGGATCACCGATCTCATCAACCACCGTACGGTCAAGCTCAGTCTCTTCACCGGTCATATACAGCTCTATGGGTTTGTTGAGTTTCTTGGAAAGATCCCTGATCATACGAGGGAACTTGGTAACAACAGACTCAATAGGTACCATTCGAACCTTCATCACGGACTCATGAAGGTTTGTGGTCACACTTTCAAGATATTCAATATGGTCATTAAGCTGACTGTTGTTGCTGCCCAGGCTTGTTGCTGAACTAACAAGCGAATTTTTGGCAATGATAAGCTCGCTGACAAGGTTCATCAGTGAATCAAGCTTTTCTATATCAACACGTACAGTCCTGTTTACTGCAGGCTTCCCTGCCGCTTTCTTAGCCGGTGCACTTCCGCCGCTCTTTGCAGGTGCCGCACTTTCAGCCTTCGCCACTTCCGTAGTCTTTGCCTCATGCGCTTCTTCCTTCTTCGCTTCCGGCTCCTTTTCAGCAGGCGCTGCCGTCTCAGGCTCTGAAGCTTCTTCAGCCTTAGCGCTGTCTGACGAACCGCCCTCAAATACACCGCCAAATGCATCCGCAATCTCGGATACACTCTTGATGGCAGCTATTATAGGAGCAAGCTCTCCGTCTGAAGATATAAGAACCTTGAACTCAAACTCAAAGTTTTCATCTTCTATATCCTGGGTTGAAGGATTTGCCGCAACCACTTCGCCGAATTCTTCGATAGCCTTAAATACGAGGAATGCTCTTGCAGCCTTAAGCAGGCAGTTTTCCTGAACTTTAACCAGAACACTGTACAGCTTCTTATTTGCAAGCATTGCATCTTCAACAGCCTTCTGCTCGTCCTCATTAAGCTCGATTGAAGGAACCTCAGCCGAAGCCGTCTCTGCCTTCTCTTCAGCAGCTGCTTCCTTGGCCTTCTTTCCGCCCTTCTTGGATTTCTTTGTGCTTTCCTCTTTGGGTGCCTCGCCGCCCTTAGCATCAAGACATGCATTCAGTGCATTGATGATAGGCTGATTGTCATTATCACCTTCATCGGATGTCTCCTGAATGGTCGTTACATACTCTTCAAGTGCATCAAGGCACTGGAAAAGCGTATCCACCATGCTCGATGTTACTTTGATGTTGCCGTCACGCACTTCAGAGAAGACGTTCTCCATATCATGCGTAAGGTTCTGCATGCGCTTGTACCCCATGGTCCCGGCCATACCCTTTAAGGTATGTGCAGTACGGAAGATCTCGTTGATCGTGTCCATGTTTTCTGAGTCCTGCTCCAGAGCCAGCACATTGGTGTTAAGATTCTGGAGATGTTCCCTGCTCTCGTCAAGGAAAATGTCAAGATATTGGCTTACATCCATTTCATCGTACCCCCACTTTCGTTAGGATTTCTGTTGCTATATGATCCAGGCCTGCGACCTGATTCACCAAACCTGTTGCGACTATGCTTCCGGGCATCCCGTTAACGACACAGTCCTTTGCATCTTCTGCAATTATGAATGTGTCCTTCTTTTCATGCAGCCGCTTAATGCCTTCCGTGCCATCCTTTCCCATCCCTGTAAGTACCACGCAGACTACAGTCTGCCAGCTCGTCTCCATAAGGGATTCATACATATAATTGGCACAGGGCTTTACTCCCTCCCTGTTCGGTTCGTCAGAATATACTATCCTCGTACGTCCGTGACAATCTTCACATTTCATATGCATTCCGGCTCTGGCAATATACACATGCCCCTTTTCCAGGAATTCACCCTCAACAGCTTCTGTAACGGTAACCTCGCTGGATGAATTCAGCCTGTCTGCCAGGGACTTGGTAAAACCTACAGGCATATGCTGTACCAGAACTATAGGTGCATCTATATTGGCCGGAATCCTCGGAATAACCTGTTGCAGTGCTTTAGGGCCGCCGGTAGAGCTTGCTATAGCAACTATCTTGGTGCCCACTGCTACCCGGCCGGATTTTACGGGATTCGTCTTTATCACCGGCTGAGCCGGCACACTTCCCATATGCTTTACTGTTCTTGACGCTCTGTTTGAATAAACAACAGCTTCAAGGGTGTCAAAAAAACGCTGAAGAAATTCCTTATTGTTCATCACAAAGGCGCCCTGTGGCTTCTGTATGAAATCAACAGCCCCCAGCTCCAGTGCTTCCATGGTGGTCTTTGCGCCTTCTGCAGTCGCCGAAGAAAGCACCATGACCCTTTCATCCCTCTTCAGCTTTTCAAGCTCCCTGAGGAAATCCAGACCATTCATTCTGGGCATATTTATGTCGGTCACTATCCCGTCAAACCTGTTTGTCTTCAGGATTTCCAGTGCCTCAAGGCCATCCTTTGCGGTAGCTTCAACATGAAATCTGCTGTCGGAGTTTATTATATCACAAAGCATTCTTCTCATGAGTGCAGAGTCATCAATAAACAGAATTTTTTTAGCCATTTTTCCCCTTTCTACCGATTTTGTAAGTCCTGTTAAGAGAATCTGCCTAAGCAGATATCAGCTTCCTGTCTGATGTCTCCTTGCTTTGCGCTGCTCGTCAAAAATAAACTTAATTATGTCTTCCCGATCCCCGCCGTCAAGAAAGAGAAATTCTCCCCTGTACTCGGTATTCCTGGGATTTGCAGCTGAGGGATCCACATAAAGCAGCCGTACTACTACATCATACTTTTTATTCTCACCGCGGACATTCATTATGAATCTGACATGCACGAGCCCGCCCTTCTTAAAGTGGGCAGCCGATACAAATTTCATACCGCCTCCGCTTATATCCATGATAACGCACTTTTCCGTCGGATCCACCAAAGTATTCAGCACATGAGTATTCATATAATTCTGAGCTTCAGGCGCATCCAGTTCTCTTGCCGTCATTCCCATTATGCAGTCAAACCTGAAAAACTCACGCCTCTGTACCTTCACCACATCTGTGTTTATTGCCAGCACCGCAACGGAAACATTCGCATCATTGCGCCTGTCTATTACCTCTGTCTCGCAGGAATAGAGTCCCTTCTTTGCATAAAGGAAGAGCTTGTACTCATCCCCCACGTCAAGGACTATCATCTTGCCATGATCCATTGGCATCACTATCTCTATCGTATCATCGTCCGGTATATCATATACCTTTGTTATGTGAGAGATTTTTTTCAGTTCGTCATTGCCGGCGTAGTTTCCAAGCTTCTCAATATCCACACGCCTGCCGGGTTCCATGATATCTGTTATGTTCATACGTTTTTCTTATTGACCACAATATGCGAGAAAAATGCGGCCATCCCTCTCTTCTTTACATTTCCTGTTGTTTCAAGCCCTTCAAGCTTCTCTGCGATCATCCTGTACGCCTTTGCTGAATCTGCATTCGGATGAGCCAGTGAAACCGGTTTCTGCTGCATCACGGCAGCGGCCAGCATCTTATCCTGCGGGACCGCTCCCAGATATTCAAGCGGAACGCCTAAATAGCGGGCTACGACCACGTTCAGCTTGTTGAACAGAAGCTCACCGTCCGCCATTCTGTCCACCCTGTTCGATATGACCTTTATCTTTGAATTTTCCTTGGAAAACCTCGGGTGTCTGTTAAGTGCCTTCAGTAACGAATAGGAATCCGTTATTGATGTGGGTTCCGGTGTGGTCACAAGTATGATCTCACCGCTTGCAACTAAGAATTCCAGCACCGCATCTGATATTCCTGCACCCGTGTCTATTATTATGACATCCGCTATGGCATCGAGCTCAGCCAGATTCCTGATTATGAGCGTTAAGTATTCCCTGCCCAAATTAGACAAGCCCGCTATGCCGGACCCACCCGAGATAAATCCCACGCCTCCCGGCCCCCAGGTTATGACATCTTTAATATTCATATTCTGGTAGATCAGGTCACTTAGATTGTGCTCCGGAACCGTACCGAACATTATCTCTATATTAGCCAGACCGAAATCGGCATCAAGGATTATCACCCGCTTACCCATATTCTGGAACTGCACGGCGAGGTTTATGGACGTGTTGGACTTACCCACACCGCCTTTACCGCTGGTGACCGTTATTACCCGGGCCAAAGGACGCTGCGCTGCCGCACCGCCGTTTGCCCTGACCATATTTCTTAACTGTTCCGCCTGGTCTGCCATTTAATTTCCGCCTAATAATTTTTTAACCGTTTCCTGCGCATCAAATATATCAATATCATCCGGAACATTCTGTCCGTTGGTTATATAGCTCATGGGGGCTCCCGTATGCATATGTAGATTCAGGAGATTCCCCAGTGCATCTGTTTCGTCCAGCTTTGTAAAGATCAGCCTGTAATCCCCTATCTCCTTATAGGCATCTGCCACCTCCACAAGATCCCGATATTTCGTAGTAGCAGATACTACAAGATAAATCTCTGCATTACCGACTTCCTTAAGTGCGGACACAAGCTCCAGGTTATTCTTCTTAAGCTCCTCGTTCCGGTGGGAATGACCTATGGTATCGATAAAGACATAATCGTAATCCCTGTATATTTCCAGATTTTCAAGCACTTCCTCCGTGCTGTAGAGAACATGGAATGGTGTCTCCAATATCTGGGAATACGCCCTGAGCTGCTCTGCCGCCTTTATCCTGTACGTATCCGTAGTAAACAGGGCTATGTTCTTTTTCTGTTTTATCTTAAGATTTGCTGCAAGCTTTGCAAGGGTTGTAGTCTTGCCAACACCGGTAGGTCCTATCAGCACTATTATCCTGCATTCATTTCCGTTTGGCTGTATTGTCTCAGGTCTGCCGAATTTAAGTATGATCTTCTGGTAGATATCCGAAAGGATATGTTCCATCTTTACTTCCTTGGCTGAATCCATTTCAAGCTCATCAACCATCTGGTTTGCAACAGTCTCATTTACCTCATTGTCAACCAGTGTCTTATATAAAAGCTTAAGGAAAGCCTCTCTCTCGGAATTCTTTTCATTCTCAACAGGAGCCGCAGCTGTATCAGTCTTACGCACATCTTTCTGCGCATCCTCTTTTGCTGACGCATCACGGCCGAATTTCTGCTGCAAAAGATTTTCGATATGGTCAAGCTTTTCTTCCATCAGCGTGTCACTGCTGTGTCCGCCTGCGGAAGGCTCCGAAGACACACCTCTGCCTGTACCGGGCACGTCCCCTGCTGCCTTATCATCCTGTTTATTTTCTGCATCTGCCCTTTTTGCCGCATTGGCATTAACAGAAGAAACTTCTGCACGCTTTCTTGCGCGGTCAATGGACGCAATCCCCTCACGGATCTTCTTTTCCTTATCGGACTCATCCTCCGTAGC
>JAEEGL011576322.1_pt1 | contig 15936 bp, 9 predicted proteins | sample 9134231 | NCBI WGS metagenome assembly JAEEGL01 (sample SAMN16246548, study PRJNA631951) | gut metagenome | biome: gut microbiome; feature: rumen; material: fiber-attached | host: Bos | place: Iran: Karaj | collected 2018-10 | reverse complement strand
TCCTGTCCGGCAGCACCGCAGCACACCAGTGCCGCAGCCGCTGTGAGGATAATTCTTGTCCGGAGTTTCATCAGCCAATTAAAAGGTAAATTGTTTACAAAGTTATCAATATTTCATCGTCTCTCAGCCAAAATGGACCTCTATTATCCCCATAAATAGATAAAATCAGAGAAAAAAACAGTCCGTAATCATCTTCAAGGAACAAATTTGAACAGATTCTTATATCTTCGCGGATGCAAACAACATATTTCACTGAATGAAGGAACTGTTCGCTTTTCTCTCGCGCTTTGTCAGGCCCTACCGCAGGAACCTGCTGGGAAGCGTGGTCTATAATCTTCTTTCGGCCATACTGAACGTCTTCTCGTTCGCCCTTATAGTCCCCATACTACGCATCCTGTTCAAGATCTCCACGGAGGAGTACGAGTATATCCCTCTCTCCTCCACCCACGGCGTGAAGGAGATGGTGCAGGCCCTCAAGGCTGATTTCTTCTGTCAGGTGACTGATTTCATCGATGCTTACGGGGAATCCCGCACGCTGCTGCTGCTCGGTCTGGTGCTCATATTCATGACGCTGCTCAAGACCGCCTGTTATTTCGGGGCGTCGGCAGTCATGGTCCCGCTGCGTAACGGTGTGGTGCGTGACATACGCGTACAGATTTATGACAAGATACTGAGCCTCCCCATGGGATTCTTCAGCAAGGAGCGCAAGGGCGACATCATCACCCGCATGAGCGGCGATGTGTCCGAGATAGAGAACTCCATTGCCCAGTCCCTGGATATGCTCATCAAGAACCCCATCCTCATAATAGTCTATCTGGGCACCCTCATTGCCATCAGCTGGCAGATGACCATATTCACCATCATCATAGGCCCCATCATAATATGGGTAATGGGAAGCATAGGACGTAAGCTCAAGGCCAAATCCCTGCTGGTGCAGTCATACTGGAGCGAGACCATGTCAGAGCTGGAGGAGACGCTGGGCGGGCTGCGCGTCATCAAGGCCTTCCTGGCGGAGGGTAAGATGAGTGACCGTTTCGGACGCAGCAGCGAGTCTCTCAGGAAAGCCTCCAACCGCGTCCACATGCGTCAGGCTCTGGCCCATCCCGTGAGTGAGTTCATGGGAACCGCGCTCATAGTGGTGGTGCTGTGGTTCGGGGGAACACTCATACTGGATGACCGCGCCAGCATAGATGCCTCCACCTTCATCTGGTACATGACCATCCTCTACAGCGTCATAAATCCCATCAAGGACTTCTCCAAGGCCGGATACGCCATTCCCAAGGGACTGGCATCCGTGGAGCGCATTGATAAGATACTGCTGGCGGAGAACACCATCACCGATGCCCCTGACGCCGTTGATCTCCCCGCGCTCAGCAGCGAGATACGTTATAACGGGGTATCGTTCTCATACGAGGATGACCGTGAGGTGCTGCATGACATAGAGCTCACCATACCACGCGGCAAGACCATAGCGCTGGTGGGGCAGTCCGGTTCCGGCAAGTCCACCATGGTGGACCTCCTCCCGCGGTTCTATGACGTGGACAGCGGCTCCATCACCATCGACGGGACGGACATACGTAACATCAGCCTCAAGTCCCTGCGCAGCCTCATGGGTAACGTCAACCAGGAGGCCATCCTGTTCAATGACACCTTTTATAATAACATAACCTTCGGAGTAAAGGAGGCCACGCGTGAGCAGGTCATAGCCGCCGCCAAGATAGCCAACGCGCATGACTTCATCATGGAGACCGAGAACGGCTATGACACTAACATAGGAGACCGCGGCTGCCTTCTCTCAGGCGGCCAGAGACAGCGCATCAGCATAGCCCGCGCCATCCTCAAGAACCCTCCCATACTCATCCTGGATGAAGCCACCAGTGCCCTTGACACCGAGTCCGAGCGTCTGGTCCAGGAGGCTCTGGAAAGGCTTATGAAAGACCGCACCACCATAGCCATAGCGCACCGTCTCTCCACTATCCGCAATGCCGATGAGATATGCGTCCTGCACGAAGGCCGCATAGTGGAGCGTGGCACCCACGAAGAGCTCCTCACCCGCAACGGCTACTACAGGCGCCTCCACGACATGCAGCAGCTCTAAGTGCAAAAGCGTGCAAAAGGGGTCAGGCCCCAATTGCACGTTTTTTCAAAATGTGCAATTGGGGCCTGACCCCTTTTGCACGCTTTTGCACACTAGTACACGCGGATGCGGAGCTTGGCGTATGCGCGTTCTACTTTGGCCAGGGCTTTCTCCACGGTTTCATCGCGGGCCAGGAGGACTCCCATGCGGCGGTGACCTTTTATGAAGGGCTTGCCGAAGAGGCGTATCTGCACGTTCTCCTCGGACAGCACCTCATCCAGGTTCTCAAACTCCACCATTGTGGTATCACCCTCCACCACTATGGCTTTTGATGCGCTGGGGCCGTAGAACGTGATATTTGGGATGGGAAGGCCCAAAACTGCGCGTGCGTGAAGCGCAAATTCGGAAAGATCCTGGGAGATCATGGTAACCATGCCAGTGTCATGCGGTCTGGGTGACACCTCGCTGAACAGCACGTCATCGCCGCACACGAACATCTCCACTCCGAATATCCCGTATCCTCCCAGTGCGTCCGTAATCTTACGGGCAATGTCCTGCGCCTGCCTGAGGGCTTTCTCACTCATGGGCTGTGCCTGCCATGATTCACGGTAGTCACCATCCACCTGATGATGTCCTATGGGGTTGAGGAATGTGGTACCGCCTGCGTGACGGACCGTGAGGAGCGTTATCTCGTAGTCAAACCTTACGAATCCCTCCACGATGACCTCACCGCCGCCTGCGCGTCCGCCTTCCTGCGCTATCTTCCAGGAGTTGTCCGCATCCTCCGGGCGCTTGCACACGCTCTGTCCGTGACCGGATGAGCTCATGATGGGTTTCACCACGCAGGGCGTACCCACCTCGCGTATGGCGGCGTCAAACTCCTCACGCGTGGCGGCAAAACGGTAGTTGGATGTGGGGAGGCCCAGTGTCTCATGAGCCAGCTGGCGTATTCCCTTGCGGTTCATGGTGAGGAAGGTGGCGTTAGCCGTCGGGATGACGTTATACCCCTCCTTCTCAAGAGCTATCAGGGTGGGGGTGGCTATTGCCTCCACCTCAGGGATGATCATGTCCGGATGCTCTTTCTCTATTATCTCACGCAGACGGTCTCCGTCCAGCATGGAGAGTACGTAACTGCGGTGGGCTATCTGCATGGCCGGAGCGTTCTCATAACGGTCCAGTGCTATCACCTCCACTCCGTAACGCTGCAGCTCTATGGCCACTTCCTTTCCCAGTTCTCCTGATCCGCACAAAAGGGCCTTCTTGGCCACCTTGGTGAGCGGTGTTCCTATCTTTACCATATTATATAATATATATAGGGCAAAACTACGCACTTGCAGTTATCCGGCAAAATGAAATCCGCGGAAGTTATCAACATACGCTAATACACCTCTCTCAGTCGTTTAACATCGGTTAACGAATAATGTTCGGAAGTTCACCCCATAAATCTGGTAAAACTCTTTATTTTTCCATTTAACCTTCCGTTCCTGCCTATATATAATAATAGGTGTAATTTTAAAATCGTCTATTGGCGGTTGATGATTTTAAAATCCTTGATTTTGAAAATGTATTTAGAATATGTGCATTTTTGCTCTGTTTTGAACATTTTAGGGCCATTTCTTTTTAATTAAACAATTTTGAACCGTTTTTATTATTTTGAATTTACAAATTTGAAATAAAAAGTAACTATTGGACGAATAAATATCTCTTTTTGGATACAATTACAAAAATTTGTGAAAAAAAAGGTAAATTATGCGTTCATTATAAAAAAAGGCCGTATCTTTGTCCCGCTTTATCACTCATACGAGCGCGTACATATAAGAATAAAAATAAAAAATGGCAATCGCAGGTAAAATGAACAAACTGGTCAAGACACTCTGGCTTGCATTCGTGACAGCAATCCTTGCTGCGAATGTGGCTTGTGAGCGTAAGGACCTTTATCTGCGTGTTGACCAGGTTGAGGTGAGCATCGCCATTTATGACATCCAGCTTGAACTCCTGTGGTCAGCCACCTGGAGCACCGAGCTGAATTACGAGTGGGTGTCTGAGTACGGTTATCTGGGTTATCCTGAGGAGCCTGAACTCGTTAGAGGTACAGTCTATACCCTGGATTCCATCAGCAAGAAGAAGATCAGCTCATTCTTCAACATCTTCAGTTCCAAGGGCGGCCGTGTCAGCCTGACCACCGGAACCAGTTATGACATGCTGTTCTACAACTTCGGCACAGAGTGGACCCTGTTCCAGCAGGATGAGAACTTCCAGTTCTATAACGCCACCACGCGCTCCAGTTCACAGCCGTCATGGATAACCACCAGGAGTGAGAGTTCGGACAGCGAGATGCCGGATAACATCAAGCATTACATCGATTACAACCAGCCGGATGTCCTGTTCGGTTGTCAGGTGCAGGACCTGTATGTAAGCGAAGATCCGGATGAATACGAGAGAATCGTGGATCCTGACGGAACAGTTGTTTATCTGTACAAGGTAAACGCCGTCCTTGACCCGTACACTTTCATCTACGTTTTCCAGTTCATTGTAAAGAATAATTATGATGAAAACGGACAAATCATCACCGGAGCACGCGGTATGACCGCCACCGGACTGGCACAGGGAGTGGACCTCTTCACCCGTAAGACATTCACCAACACGATCTCTATTTCAAGTGAGGACATCAAACCTCTCCAGACACATACTGACATACAGCTTCCCGGCGACACTGCCTCATATGAGGGCGACATTTTCGTGTGCCGTATGCTCACATGGGGACTTCCCGGAATCAATCCTCTGGAAGAACTTCAAAAGGGTGGACCTGTGGAGGTTTTGGATAACAACTATGTAGGTGTGGGCGTAACCCTCAGGAACGGTAACACCCATGTTTTCACGCGCGATGTCACCGAGCAGATGCACAATCATCCCACCGGTGGTGTCATAACCATAATACTTGACGGCGGAGCAATCCCCAAGAAGGAACTGGAACCCAAACCCCAGCCCGGCGGCGGCGGATTCAACGCCAAGGTGGAGGACTGGCAGAACGAGGTGGAAGCTGAGGTGACCATCTAAAATGTGAGAATTAATCGAGTTACTAACAAACAAGAAAAAAACAAAAACAAATGAATATGAAACAATTTGCTAACAAAATGGACAAGAGAGTCAAATGGCTTTCCGTAGCCGCAGTTGCAGCCATGTTTGCAGCTTGCTCTAACGATGAGGTCCTCCGTGACGAGGCCCTGATTCCGACCGATGCCCCCAAGGCAATCGGGTTCTCCTCCTACTCAGAGAAAATCACTCGTGGTGATGCTTCAGTCAACACTAACCTTGAGTACTACCACAACACTTTCGCAGTGTACGGAACCAAGCAGTCAGTTAATGACGCTACTGATATCCAGTATGTATTCGGTGGCAAGGCAACAGCTGCCGGAACTCAGGACGGTGTTACCTGCACGTACCAGACAACAGCTGATGCAGTTCTTGGTGATTGGAAATACACTGATCCCCGTTACTGGGACAAGCAGGCCACATATGATTTCATAGCCTACGCTCCTGTATCGGCCAACAACCCCATCCGCTACAACTACAGCGCAACAAATGCTCAGGTGGCTGATGCAGGTAACGAGTTCAAGACCACAAGCACCTATACTCTTGAAGGTACCAACCTTCAGGCTACAGCTACTGAGGCTGAGAAGGTAAAGGGCTTCACAGTTGAGGCTACCGGTGACCTTGACCTGATGATTTCAGCTTCCAATGCACAGAACGGAGACGGACATACTGAATATGTCAACCTGGTGTTCCGTCACATCCTGTCCAAGTTGAACGTGACATTTGCCAAGTCCAGCAAACTTGATAATGCAACTGTAACAATCAACACAGTTACAATATCAGGTCTTGATGACAGCGGTGATTATGCAGAGAGTGATTATGATGCAACCGCCACTCCTAAGGTAAGCGGATGGACATCATCCAGTGATGCTACCACATACGCTCTGAATTACAATGCAGCAGGTGGTCAGGTTCTGAATGCTTCCACAGCCAACAAACCATACTTCTTCATTGAGTCACTGGTTATGCCGCAGGAGATAGCTGATAATCAGGTAACCCTGACTGCCAAGTACACCATCACCTCCGGTTCATACAGCGAGAACTACACCTATAAACTCGACCTTTATGATGTAGCTGCCCTCCAGAAGTTCTATGATGGTTACAACTACACCCTGAACTTCACAATTGATCCTGACGTGATTAAGTTTGATGCTACCGTATCCACTTGGACTGATCAGGCTGCAATTAATCAGACCATAGATTAACACAGTGATTGATAGAAAAAACGAAAGATTAACAATAACATTAAAGAAAAGAGAATTATGAAAAAGAGTTATTTGATGATCGCAGCTGCAGTACTGACCTTTGCAGCTTGCTCGAACAACGATGTGATCAATGAGATTAAAACCATTGATCAGGATGTAGCTATTGGCTTCGCTCAGAGTGCAATAGACAAAACCACACGTGCAGAACTGACTATGGGTTGGTTCCGCACCCTTAACAATGATTTTGGAGTTTATGGCTACAAAAATGATGATAATATATTCAAAAATGAGCAGGTAATATGCACTACAGCTGCTGCTCCTTATGAATGGACGCACGCTACAATCCGTTTCTGGGATAAATCTGCCACTGAGGCATATGATTTTTATGCTTATGCTCCATTTACCGGTACAAACAATGTCGCAGGAACAAACCCAACATTTGATAAGTCATCAGGTTTTACCTTCACCAATCTTAGTATTATTCAGGATATTACTGCTGATGGTGCTGACAAAGCAGTTGCTAATTCTGTAGAGAATGTTGGCTATGCAAGCAACAAATTGCACAATAATGGTTCATATACAACCACTTCAGGAACTGTTAATGTAACTGATCATACCAATGCGCCAACTGTTCCGTTTATTTTCAACCATATCCTTTCAAAGCTTTCTTTCAAGGTAAAAACAGATGCTAAGGCTTGGGATTACACTCCTGCTACTGACGCTGTAGCTACATTTACCGTAACGGATATAAAAATTGACTTCCCCACAGCTACTGGTGTTGAGTGGGCTGAGACCAACAGTAGTAATCCTGCTGGAACGACCGAATATGGTACTTATACTGCAAAAGACGGAACTTATGAAACAGATGTTTTTGTGGGTACTGATTCTACTCGTGTTGTTACTAATACTGCAGCACAAATCGGTAAAACATTTATTGTGACTCCTGTCAATGCTACTCAGACAAAACATGAGTTTGGAATTCAGGTCACTTACAATGTCAAGTACAAGGACGGTACTACTGAAACTGGCTGCGTGGCCACAGGTGTGATTGGAACTGGAACTCCGGCAACAAATGTTTATACTCCAGCTCAGAACCAACATTACATTGTCACCATTAATCTTAATCCTAATGCGATTGAGTTCTGTGTTGAGGGCGTTAATGCCTGGACAGCTGTTACTGGAACGGCAATCGATGTTAAGTAAATCTAATAATTTAAGCAATAACACTTTAATTACAAGATCATGAAGAAAAGTTTATTCATCATAGCAGCATCAGCATTAGTATTTGCTGGTTGCTCTAACGAGGACGTTTTGATTGAAAGCGTTGAGAATATTGAAAGCGTGGATGAAGTAATTGGTTTCACCTCATTCGCTAATAAAGTGACTCGTGCTACTGAGAACAACACAGCAGAGTATAGCTGGGCTTTTATCACTTATCAGCCAGATTTTCAGGTATGGGGTTATAAAAACACTGAGGCCGATGCAGTATTCAGTGGTACTACAGTAACTGCAGGCGGAACAGCACCCGATTATACTTTCACTTATTCACCTGACCGCTACTGGGATAAGGCAGCTACAACTTATCATTTCTATGCTGCAGCTCCTGCTACAGCCGGTATGTGGACATTCAATGGAGTTACTGGTAAGACTAATCAGAATGCCGGTTATTTCACTACCTCTTCAACTTTGACAGGTGTGAATCTGCAGTCAACAACTCCCAGTACTTCATTAGTTAATACTTTCAAGGGTTTGGCCGATGTTGATAAATTAATAGCAGCTCCTTGTGTAGTTGAAAAGGCACAGTTTAAGCAGAAAGTTCAGTTGAACTTTATCCATATCCTGAGTAAATTGAATATTACTCTGAAAAAGGATGCTACTAAACTTGGTTCTCAGACCGTCAAACTCGTATCATTTGAGGTTAAGAATCTTAATGCTACTGGTGATTTTAATGAGAGTACAAATGTAGCTAATACAGCTGGATCAAATGATCGCTGGTCTGGGTGGTCTGGTGCTGTTACATATTCAGCAAAGACTGACTGGGAAATTACAACTGACGCCAACTACATCATTGAATCCCTGGTTATTCCTCAGGATGCAGATGCAGAGGTTGTAGCTCTTGACGGAGATGCGCATGCAGCAGTCCTTTATGCTAATGCAGCCGAATATAACGCTGATAAAGGCGCGAGCATTGACGATGCTGCTTTTGCTGCTCTTTCTACTGAGGATAAGACAAAAGAACCTGCAAGCGTTGCTATCAGTGCAACTTCAAAGCCTTACTTCAAGATTGTTTATACTATTCAGGATGGAACCAATAGTCCAGAGACGTTTACTGCTTATTACAATCTGGCTACAGTGTTTAATGAAACAACAACTTTACCATTCAATGAAGGATGGCAGAATACATTGAACATAACAATCAATCCTGATAAGATTGAGTTCTGCGCTAACGTTGCCACATGGTCAACTAACACAGCAGATCCTGCTTTGGTCATAGACTAATTCATCAAAAAACTCTTTTCTTTAAATAGGCCGGACGGGGCTGACCCCCCTTCCGGTCACCACGAGGAGGAGCGGTGAAGAAACCAAAAGAACCAGACCAAAGAACCAAAACCAAAACCCGAAGAAGGAAGGTAGTAGTAAGGTAGTGGTAAGGTAGTAGAAAGGTAGAAGAAAAGAGTGGGTGAAACCAAAACAGGAACAAAAACAACAAAACGAATTAAAACAACAAGTAATAACAACAACTCTGTCAGGGACAGCTTCCTTACGGAAAATAAAACTAAAAGAGAAATGATTAGACTTAACCGCATAATAGGAACAGCAGCATTGACCTTGCTAAACGTTTGGTCAGTGGCATGGGCCATTGATGGTTCAGTCCGTCATGATGCTGTTTCCTCCACTGGTGCTGCTTACAGTGAGATAGCCGCTTCATATAATGATGCTGCTATGGCGGCTGCGTTCGGGTATGACGATACCGACGCTGAGACTCAGCCGGCCTGGGAGAAGGATCTTCCCGGTGGTTCCACCTTTATAGCCATTGAAAGCGCTGACCTGAGTGCTGAGTCATCTGATGAGATCCGCATAGAATATGATACCGTACACACACGCACACTGAATACTGTCTATCTGGAGTTCAATTTCAGGTTTGACCGTTATGAGCTGGACATGAATTATATGGATAACAACACCATTCTGCGCCAGCTTGACAGGATTCTTGATTCCATAGGGATTGAGAACATCACAAAACTGGAAATCCTGAGCCAGTCATCGCCCGAGGGTGTTTATGAGCATAACATCTGGCTGTCCGAGCGTCGTTCAGAGACCATGGGCCGCTTCATGAATGAGAACTACCCCGAGCTTTCAAGAATAATGAGCACATCGCCTGACGGTGAGTCCTGGCAGATGCTGCGTGACTATGTCTCAAAGGACACGCGCATGGAGAAGGTCTCTGTCAATAAGGTTATTGATGTGATTGATTCCGATGTCAACATCGGCACTAAAAAATGGAGAATGGAGAACGCGCTTGGCTCCGATGCCAACGTGGGCAATATATACAAGTATCTCTATAGGACGTACTATCCCAGGATCCGTTTCTCGGGTCTGACCATAGACCTCTATAAGGATACCGTAGAGCTGGTGGAGCGTCAGGTTGTGGTCAAGACTGAGCCCGTTGTGGAGCCTGACCATACTGAGGTGGTTCCGGTCATTCCGGTGCAACCCACTCACCGCCGCTTCCCCAAGCTGGCTCTCAAGACTAATCTGGCATATGATGCTTTCTTCACACCGGATCTGGGTTACGCCCCCATCCTGAACGTGGAGTATGAGTATTACTTTACTGAGAACGGTCACTGGTCCACAGTGGGTGAGTATGAGTTCCCGTGGTGGTCCGATGAGAGCAAGCATCAGTACCTGCAGATGCTCAACTGGCAGCAGGAGATGCGTTACTATCTGAAGAGCGGAAAATGGCACACCGGCCATTACCTGAGCCTGTACGGCGGTTATAACCTCTATGATATCTGTTTTGACAGCAAGCTGGGCAACGGTTATCAGGGTGAGGGCGTACATGGCGGTCTGGGTTACGGTTATGTACTGCCGCTCAACAGGAAGCACACCTGGAAGCTGGAGTTCTTTGTGAAGGCCGGTTACTACGAGTCACATTATGACAAGTATGACGCAGGTGTTCCCTTCCAGGGCAAGTACTACTACCGCTGGTACAAGAACCCGAATGATTTTGTTCCGCGTAACTGGAGGTTCCGCTGGTTTGGTCCCACAGGTGCCGGTATAACACTGAGTTATGATATTATTTACAGGCGTAAGCTGAATGACACTAAGGCAGTGGACGTCCTGAATAAATAAGAACGAATATAGAGTGAGAGTAGGTTTTATGAAGATGTATAACAGGATTATGATGCTGATGGTTGCGGTGGCTCTCACCGTGACGGGATGCCAGTCTGAGCTGCTGACTGAGATCAGTGAGCAGAGCCAGGCGGATCTCTTCTCAGCCATTGACTTCGGCAACGGCCTGATAGATAATCCTGTTAGCACACGTGCGGTGACCCGTCTGTCAGATCATACCACCAGCATGGGCGTATGGGGCTGGCAGTCACTTGATGATAATGAGTTCACTCTCTTCAACAACGAGTACGTGTTCTATAGTGACAGTATTGACAACTGGACTTATAAGAACAAGCGTTACTGGGATTCCAAGAGCACATACCGTTTCTATGCGTACGCTCCGCACAGCCGTTCAGTGGATGGCGCTGAGGTAAGCATAGACAGTTCCACCGGTGTGTTCACTATCAACGGTGTGGAGCTTACCGGAGGTAATGCTGTGGCCGATGGCGGTTCACGCGCTCTGCTGGGCAGCTTCAGCGGTGTGACGGATGTGGACTGGATGATAGACCGTGCCGGTAAGACCGGAATAAGCGGCTATCGCGCCCAGAGGGTGGTATTCAACATGCAGCACATACTCTCCAAGTTCAACGTGCTGGTCAAGACCAACGGAGCCATCTCCTCCGATGCAGGCACGACCATCACCGTGGACAGCATCATAATAGGGGAGTTCAGGGGACAGGCTGATTTCGTTCAGCGTCTGGACCACTCACCTAACCCTGACAACACTCTGGACCGTAACATGGTAGAGTGGAGCCTCTATGCCTCCGGCAGCAGCTACTCCATCCGCAGTGCGGAGGGTGTGGCAGTGGACGGCAAGGGTATGTACGTCATTGAGTCACTCTTGATTCCTCAGGTCACCAGAGCTGACCAGTTCATCAAGGTGTGCTATACCATGAGTACTGGCGGCGGCCGTGCAGAGCGGTTCACCAGCATTATGCCTCTTGATATGTTTGACAGATTCATGTCAGGATGTAACTATACGCTCACGCTTATCATAGGTCCGGACGTGATCACGTTCGATACCGGCTGTGAGCAGTGGACACAGGGTGCTGATGCTGCGGGATACATTTATTGATTGGGAAAAAGGAAAAAAAGAAATAGTTTTAACGATGAAAAGGAGTAATTTTCTATTTGTTGGTGCAGCGCTGATGCTGTTCGGTGCCTGCCAGGAGAGCAAGGTTATGTTTGAGTATGACTCTCAGAACGCTGACCCCAGTGCTTTCATTGAGTTCAATGATTATGTGAGCGGCATTACACGTGCCTCCAAGTCCTCCGGCGCCACATTCGTGGCAGGCGACGCTATGGGTGTCTTTGGTTTCCAGACCATGGATGAGAACCTCTCATTCCTGTTCAACAACCAGCTGGTGACCAACGCGAGCACTGCTGCTGACCCCAACCTCTGGACATACGAGCCCAAGAAATACTGGGACGGCGGTTCCACGTATGATTTCTACGCTATCTATCCCTACAGCGCTACCAATTACGCTTTTGACAGTGATGCACGTCTCTTCAATGTGAAGAACTTCACTGTGAAAAGTGAGGCCGATGAGCAGACTGACCTGATGATAGCTCAGAGCGTCATTAACGCCCGTCCGTTCAACAAGGTGAATTTCGTGTTCAACCATATCCTGTCCAACGTGAATTTCTACGTCAAGACATCGGAGGAGTTTGACGCTGACGGTATCACCTCAGTCACAGTGCTGAACTTTGACATAACAGGCCTTTACGGTGAGGGTTCATACACCCAGACTTCCTGGAAAGGCTCAGAGCCTGTGGGTACATGGACTGCCGACAACACATCCGTATATGACCTTCCTGAGGTCAAGAACGTGAATTATGTGATTGGCGCCGCCAAGTCATCACTTGTTGAGGATCTCTTACTCCTGCCTCAGAACATCAGTGATGATGCTATGGTGAACGTGACCTATAAGCTCAACTATGAGAACGGTGATGAGTCAGTGTTCCGTCGTTCAGTAAGCCTGAACCGTATCCTGGGCGTGAAGCGCACAGCCAACACTGACACTCTGGTCATTGCATCATGGGATGCCAACTATCGTTACAACTATATCATATCAATTGACCCGTCAGTGACTGACCAGGGCGGTCATCATCTGGCTGTTGCTGATCCTGACCATGACCAGCAGGACCATCAGGACAATCCGGGCGCTTATCCTCCCACTGTGGATATACTGCTCGTGGATACTGACGGTGACGGTACACCTGATGATTATTGGATTGACGAGGATATGGACGGCACTCCTGACTACCCGGTGGTATGGGATGATATCGACGGTGACGGTAAGGAAGAGGGTATGCCTGACCGCGATGGTGACGGCCAGCCCGATGATTCCGACGGTGACGGTAATCCTGACGTGATCATGCTTGACACTGACGGTGACGGTTTTGTGGATACTGAGCTGGAGCGTGACCTCACTCCTTCAGGTCCGGATATCCCCGATACTCCCGCCAAGACTCCGTTTGCCGATTTCAACGGTGGTGTGGATGACTATATGCACGCTGCGGCTTACCTGATGACTGATGATGATGGTGAGTACTGGATTGACCTGGACGGCGACGGTAACGGCGATGTGCACATCCTGTGGAAGGATATTGACGGTGACGGCCTGCTGGAAGGTATTCCTGACAGGGACGGTGATGGCCTGCTCACTCCCGCTGACTCATATGATAACGATGGTAAGGACTATCTGGGTAATGACAATGACTATGACGTAGTGCTTTACCTGGTGGAAAACGAGACCACCGGTGAGATGGAGTGGAAGGAGCTGGAGCGTCCGGACAGCAGCACCGGCGGCGACGGTCCCGATGTTCCTGACACTGATGTTCCCAACACTGACCATGACGGTGGCTATGAGGGTTACAAGAACCCCACCACATACCTGATCAAGGACACTGATGGTGAGTACTGGATTGACGAGGACGGCGACGGTGACGGTGAGATCCATGTAGTATGGAAGAACATCGATGATGATGATATGCTGGAAGGTATCGCTGATAAGGTCCAGGATGGTGTGGCCACAGCTGCCGATAGCTATGATAACGATGGTAAGGACTACAAGGGTAATGACAATGACTATGATGTGGTCCTCTATCAGGAGACACCCGGCGGTGAGTGGAAGGAGCTGGAGAAGGAGGCTCTGCCCGCAGGTCCTGACCTCCCCGACGTGACCCCGCGCAACGCTGACTATGACGGTAAGGTGGACGGTTACCAGACCGCAACCGCTGACCTGAGCAAGGATGCCGATGACAACTACTGGATTGACATCAACGGTGACGGTGTGGCTGACTATCCTGTGCTCTGGAAGAACATTGACGATGATGACAAGCTGGAGGGTATCGTGGATAAGAACAAGGACGGTGAGCTCACTCCTGAGGATAACTTCGACGGTGACGGCAAGGACTACAAGGGCAATGACAATGACTATGATGTAGTGCTTTACATAGTGGAGGACAAGACCACCGGTGAAATCCAGTGGGTTGAGCTTGAGAAGGATGCTCCTTCAGTTCCCATCATCCCGGTGGTGGAGACCAGCATAGAGTTCTCAGCTGAGGTAAGCGAGTGGTATGATGACTATGACGCTGCCATAGCAATAAGCTCCAATAACGAATAACCATCTAATACAGGAATTAAATATGAAAAGCGTGGAACTTAAGGGACTGAGGCGCGGTGTGATCCTGACCGCGGGTATCATGGCGGCTCTTGCATCATGCCAGCAGAATGAACTGGCGTATGAGTATGAGACCAGGGTAACACAGGGCCGTACGGAGTCCATAGAGTTCAGTAACTATATAGGCGGAATGACCCGTGCGTCAAGGACATCAGGCAGCTCTTTCCAGCTGAATGACTCCATTGAGGTGTACGGATTCATGAAGACCGGTGACATAGTGGATAACCTGTTCAACAAGCAGGCTGTCTATAACACAGGTGACGTGATATGGGACTATAACCCCAAGAAATTCTGGAACGTGGGTTCAGAGTATGAGTTCTACGCCATATTCCCTTACTCACAGGAGCGTAACAGCTTTGATGCTGACACCAGGCTCTTCAAGGTGACTGATTACACTGTCTCTCCTGAGGCTGACTCACAGACAGACCTCATGATAGCACAGCGTATTCTGGACGCCAGCGCTAACAATGTGGTGAATTTCGTGTTCAACCACATGCTCTCTAACGTGAGTTTCCTGGTGAAGACCTCCAAGCAGTTTGACACTTCCGGCATCACTGCCGTTCAGGTGATCAAGTTTGACGTGAAGGGTATTTACGGAAAAGGTTCCTTCACCCAGACCGGATGGAGCGGCAACAACAACGGATTCGTGGGTCAGTGGACCTCTGATGAGTCATCGCTCTATGACATGCCCACCGTGACGGACGTTACCTACAGCGTGGGCGACGAGAACGCTCAGATTCTGGCGCGTGACCACATGCTGCTCCCGCAGACCATCAACAGCAACGCAGTCATAGAGATAGTCTATAGGCTTATCTATGAGGACGGGACCTCAACCACATTCACCAAGAGCGCCAAGCTCAACAAGATTGTGGGTTCCAACGGCAGCAAGTCCAGGATCCTCAACTCATGGGAAGCCAACTACCGCTATAACTACATAGTGTCAATAGACCCCTCCAAGAAGGTCATAGTCCCCAATGCCAAGGATGACAGTGACCAGGATGACCTGGAGGGAACGGATCCGGACACCACACCTAACGTGAACATCATCCCGATTGATGATAACGGTGACGGTATTCCTGACGAGTACTGGATTGATGATGACCTGGACGGTAACCCGGACTATCCCGTTATATGGGAGGATATTGACGGTGACGGCAAGGAAGAGGCTATTCCTGACCGCGACGGCGACGGCATCCCCGATGATACTGACGGCGACGGCAATCCCGATGTGGTATGGATTGACACTGACAGCGACGGTGAGGTGGATACCGAGCTGGAGCGCGAGGTGGACAACGGTCCTGACGTAACCACTGATCCGGATGACCCGAACTATCCTGACTCACCCTTCATTGACTACAACGGTGGAGTGGATGACTATCTGGCTCCCTCCGGTTATCTGGTGGAGGACGAGGACGGTGAACTGTGGGTGGACACCGACGGTGACGGCACAGGTGACATAAAGATCCTCTGGAAGGACATAGAC
>JAEEGL010534704.1_pt1 | contig 15936 bp, 6 predicted proteins | sample 9134231 | NCBI WGS metagenome assembly JAEEGL01 (sample SAMN16246548, study PRJNA631951) | gut metagenome | biome: gut microbiome; feature: rumen; material: fiber-attached | host: Bos | place: Iran: Karaj | collected 2018-10 | reverse complement strand
TGCTAAGACTCATGGATTCACTCCAAAATCGATTGGCTTTATATAAAATGCTACCACTCTTTTTTTTTTAGGTCAATTTTTTCAATAAATAGCGTAAACAATAGCAAGCCTCATATTGAAGTTTATCTGAAATCTATGATAAAATGATAAAAAGATATGAACAAGCAAACACAATCCACATTTATTCCTATATATTTCTTATGCCTTTGTCTGGCATTCTTGTGCTACGGCTGTCTTGGTTTAGGTGGCAGCGGAGGAAGTGGAGGGAACACATTCTCTATTAATCCTAATTCTCAACTTTCCGTATCTGGCAAAGCATTCTTTTATGAACGCCAATTATATGGCAATATTCCAATAGAGATAAAAAACATTCAAAAAGAAACTGTTGCAGTAACAACAACAGATTCTAACGGTAATTATTCTTTCAGCAATATAGACCCTGGAGTTTATTATGTTTCTGCAACAACCGGAGAAAGCGAAGTAACTTTCGGTAACTTGATTCAAGTAACAGGACAAGGTTGTACAGAAATTAGTCCAACAGCTTTGTTATGTGTTAAAAATGTAATAATAGACAAAATAAGTTCTGATTCTTTCCATATAGAATTTGACACCAATCGTTCCTGCCGAGCAACATTAGAATATGGACCAACAGGTGGCTACGTTAAAAGCAAGACTTTAGGCCAAGCCGGACAGACTTTTCATGAAACGACACTGACTGGGTTAAACTTTTTAACAGAATATGAAATTACAATTCATATGACTGGCGATGATGGTCAGGAATTTGTCTTAAACGGATTAACAGCTAAAACTATAGGACTAGCAGGATCCAACAATTTAGCAGTTAATATCAACAATGGCGCTTACGAAACCAAAGAGCAAACTGTAAATATAAATCTATACGCAGAAGACTGCAAACAAATGCGAATCAGCGAAAGCTATACTCTTGACGACGCTTCCTGGGTTAATTACTCAGAAACCTATAGATATTCTTTTTCAAACAAATCAAATGGAATAAAAAGAGTATACGTCCAATTCAAAAGTGAGAGCGGCACATTATCACCGATTGAATCAGATTCTATAGTATTCTCTTCGTCAGGTTATATTGGAATCTGGATAAATGACGGTGAAGCAATAACAAATAAAACAAATGTCGAAATTAAAGCCATTTATCCAAATGCTACCCAAATGATGATTTCGGATAATTCAAGTTTTTCAAATGCATATTGGGAATCATATTTAGCCACTCGAAAATGGACATTAACCAACGAAGATGGTTTAAAAACAATCTACTGCAAATTTAAAGGCGGGAATGCTGACCCGAATGAAGTTTTCACCGCTTCTATTCTTTATGATACAACTCCGCCCAAAGTTGAAATGGCTATTAATAACGGTGCAAAATACGTTGCAACAACTACTGTTGATCTTACCTTTTCATACAGCAGTGTTCCTTCTCACATGAAAATATCTAATGAAGAAGAGCCTGCATCAACACAAGAGTGGGTAAATTTCAACAGTGATGTAAAATGGAATCTAACATCCGGAGATGGAAATAAAAAAGTATATGCCCTTTTCAAAGATAGTGTAGGAAATGAATATGGGCCTATTTTCAATGAAATAACTATAGATACAGTAGCTCCTACAGGCAATAGTATTATTATTCTTCAAACAGAAGAATCTACATCTACTGCTGTTGGTTCATTCACTTTAGTGGATAATTTACCAGTTTATCTTCATTTTAATATATCTGATGAATCAACAAAAGAAGTCTATTACAATATAGGTCTAGCTACAACAACTGTTCCTAAAGACTTTTACAATTTATCATCTCCCTATAAGCCAATAGAATTAAATCTAACAAACCTTTCTATCGGTGATAATAAAATATGGGCCTATTTCATAGATGAAACAGGGAATAAAAGCTCTATCGAAAGCATTCAATTACGAATAGAAGGGCCGGAAATAAGTATTACTCCGACTAGCGTTAATCTTACTGCAGAACAAGAACAAACCTTTACAACAGAATTAAAGAACATTACTTCTTCTGAAGTTGGTTCGATAAAATGGTTGATAGCAAGTGGTCCGGGTGTAATTAATTCTGATGGCATATATACAGCACCTTCTCTTATATATGCTTCTCAAACAGTAACAATCAGAGGAGAATCCACCTCTATACCTTCACTATATGGTCTAGCTCAAGTTAACCTCAAAACCTCTTTAGAAATTGCTTATCTACAGAATAATGGGGAATACACCAAAGAACCTCTTTCAAAACAAATAATGCCAGGAGAAATTGCACGTTATACAATTTTAATTCTTCATTCAGACCAGGGAATTAAACTTACAGCAAACCCCACAATAGGTTATGCAACAGTCAGTAATCCAGTAAAAACTGAGAATGGAAGTATAGCGACAATAACTTATACAGCCCCAAACTCTTTAACAGATGTTGCGAATATTACCTTAAATTTTAACTCCGTTGAAAAATCATCCTTAACGGGTAAAGTCAACTGTACTATTTCAACAGGGGCAAATATAACCCTCACCCCATCTGCATATGTTGCCCAAAGAAATAGTCCTATCAATATTCAAGCAGAAGTAGCCAATACTATGGAAGACAGTGTCACATGGAGAATCAGCCCAATTACTGCGGGTAGTTTTTCATCTAATTCTGCGACTACAGTAATAACTACAACCAATAACCACAATGTCACTTTTTATCCCTCCACACCGACTAAGATAACTCAAGCTTCAATTACAGCAGAAATAGGTGAAGCCAGCAGGTCTATAAACATCTCAGTTTATCCGCCGTTATCAATAACAATAGACCCATTAGCTACAGATTCTATGCCTTTGGTTGAAGCGATGACATTTTCTGTAAATGGCTTTGAATACATGATTACAGGAGTAGACGAAACCCTGAAATGGGAGTTTAAAAATGCCAACAGTCCGGACTATATGCCAGCCGATGGTAAAACATATGCTGACAGAGGCAGTTTAACTTCAATTACAAACAATCAGGTTCAATATAAAAGGCCAAGTAAATTACCTAGTTCTTTAGATGATTCTGCATCTGATACAATTCTGATAAGAGCAACATCTTTGGCAGACCCTTCAGCATCTAGTACCGCTGTTGTTTATTTAGCAGACAAAGTTAAAGTTCTTATTTACGATAACGTTGAGAAAACGAACTTAGTTACTTCTGTTCCAACAGTTATAGAAGTTGGCAATCTGCAATTCTACGCTAGCGTTTATCCAGAAGTAATCGGGAATACTGCTGTAACCTGGACTGTTAATGGCGTTACAAACTCTGAATCCTTCGGAAGCATAGACAGTAATGGTAAATATACAGCTCCTAGTACATTTGACGCCAATAAAGTTACTGTTAGAGCAACATCTAATTATGATCCTACTGCCTATGCTGAAGTTACGGTAAAATTAGACGAATTTTGGGTTCCCAAACGCACAAATATGGTTGATAGTGAAACAGGTGAACCGATGCCTATCAGCAAAGTTTTTGTCGACCCAAGAACAAGAACCGGACATGATTTCATAGTATATGCAGGAACTAGTGCAGAAAACAAATTTGGCTACTATGGTCTATGGGTTGCTACTTTTTCAGATGATATTGGAGACACCTCCGGCGGTTATTGGCAAGGAGTTGACGGTCTCTCCCAAAAAACAAGAAGTCCAGAACCCAAATACCTGATATATGATATCGCTATGGACTCAGACGGTGATCTCTATGCTAGTACAGGAGGCGGGCTCTATTACATTCCTCGTTATGGAAGCGGAGGAGAAGCTGTTCTTCTTTCTGGAAACCAGCCTGATATACCGCTTGTTGCTATAGACACAGCAAAAGTTAATTCTAAAAATCACATATTAGCAGGAACAACTGATGGGGTTTATGATATTATTATAGCAAATTTAAATAAAACCGTTATTGAATCCAGTAATCTACTAATACATACCCAGCAAAAATACAGAGTTTGGGAAACAAGAGATGGTGAAGTTGAAGACGGTAAAGACGCATCTGGAACTACAATAATGAAACCTTATACAGAATATGCCTTTAGTAATACCGAGCAGGATAATCCAATTCAATCATTTGTTCGTTCTATTAGATATGACAGCTTAAATAGATCATTATATTTTGGAACGTCATCTAGTCAGGTCTTCCATTGTCCAAGCCTAGCTCCAAATATGAAAGTATATCCTAGTGCCCCGGTATATAGAGGTTCATCAGGAATTGCAACTGATTCAGTAAGTCCAGTATATGAATATCCGAACCTATCATATCCTAATAGTGGTTCTGTATCAGCAGTTCCACTTGCACTTGCTCTAGACGTAATTAATACAAATACAATCTGGGCAGCAACAACCAATGGTGTAGCTAGATCAATAGATTACGGCAGAAACTGGACATCTTTCTCTTTCTCTGGTGGCGTTACAACGAACTGTAAGTGTATTCTAGTAGACCCGAACAATACAATAAATGTTATGTCAGGCAGTGAAGACGGGCTTTATCGTTCTACAGACGGCGGTTCAAACTGGACAAGAATAAAAAGCGGCTTAGGAAATTTCAAAACCATTACAAGTCTTACTCAAGGTTCTGGTGCGGCAGGTATAAGACGTAAAGTCTGGGTTGGAACATCTGGCGGTGTTTTCATAGGAAAACAATCTTTGTCGCTGGAATAAGAATTAAGAACTACCAATTAAAACCAGAACGAACTCTAACTATTTTGCCATTACTAGGACTGCTGACATAAAGGTCAGACATATCGCCTGTTCCACAAACCGTAAGATTTTGTGCTCCATTTTCTATCTTGAAAGAATACAAAATTTCAAATGTATTAGAGTCTATAACATAAATGTTATTATCATTACTAGCTGCATATATTCTACCAGTTGAAGAACTATATATAATTCCTAGTGGTGAAGGGACATTAACAGTTTGTTCTTCGTCGTTACCCTCCAAGTCTAATGTAACAATCTTGCCATCATCAGTATCTGATACGAATAATTTAGAATCAGAATAGGCAATACCATATGGTTTTTTAAATGAATAAGCAGAATCAACATAATGAGCACCATCAGAATAGAATAGTTTCACTCGATTAGAATCTAAGTTGCTTCTATCAGTGATATAAATCTTAGAGTTTTTAATTATGAAACTGCCGAAAGCAGTAATTCCCCTAATACTAGGATGATATTCTTCATCTTCAGTCAAATCCGACGCTTTCCATTTTTTAAGTGTTAGTCCAGCAGACTTAGATAAAGTATAAACATTAGAACTATCATAGAATAAGCCTCCAACAGATACTGCCGGAGTAGCGATACCAGAAGCTAAACCACCACAATTAGAAGAAGTACTGTCTGTATTTCTGATTAAAGGTTTTATGTCGGTTTCATCGCTAGAACAGAATAGGGTAGCACTACCATCAGATATTAAACTGTTTTTAACACCAAAATCACCGCAATCTTGATAATCCCAAACCCAGAAAGAGAATATAGTGGAAGTAGCAATTCCGAATCTGTCTTCTATAGTAACTAAGTATGAATAAGAACCAACAGAGAAATTTCTATTAAAGGAACTTACATCAGTATCATGTCCACCAGATAGACTATGCCAATTAATAGAATTTAAACCTGGCTCATTGGTAGTTACACTAAGTGTAAGATTAATTATGCCATTTGTTGATTTAATAATAGAATAATCTAATTCGCCTGCTTTTCCTGTTCCTAACAGCGTAAAAGGAGTATCTGTAGTATCAATCTTCGGACCGTCTGTAAATTTAGGACCAGAATCAACAAGTATAGACGTCTGAGCAGTATAAGTTTTTCCACTAGAATCTGTAGCATAGTAATAAACAATATGAGTATTTCGTGATAAAGATGAAGCATTAACAGTAAAACGCTTATTTTCACCATATTGTTCTGTAACTTCTTGAGAAGCGCCGTTTTCATCAACTTTCCAATAACCGGTCAACGGAGAGACATCATTTACGGTAAAGGTTATACTCCCGTCTTCATCTATTCTTATGCCGTCTTCAGCCCCAATAAATCTTGGGGTAGCAATACCAGTCGTTAACGAAACAGTCATAGTGCTTATATAAGGTTCAGCAAAATCATAAGCAGAGAAATCTTTATCTTCTGCAACAAATTTAAGATACCAGGTTCCTTCGCCTAAAGTAGCATCTGAAAAAGTAGGATTATCATCGCCGCTAACCAATTCGGTTCCATTATCTGTATTTGAATTACACTTTAGCCATTTTACATTATCGCTTTCTACTTCACTACCACCACTTTTTTTTGCGATACCTTGCAAAGTCAGACTATGACCAGCAAAGTACATGGCATTATTGACAAACTCAGAATAGCTTCCATCATTCTTCTTTTGTTGGATTTCAAGAATCGGGTTATCATTAACTATACATTCTACAGTTTGACTTTTCTCTACTCCAGCTGAATCTGTTGCTATATAAGTAACCTTATAATGGCCACGAGCCAAAGAATTAAAAATATTATAACCAGGTCCTATTCTTTCACCGTCGTTAATATACCAATAGTGAGGCAAATAAACTTCACTGATATCATTACCAACCAAATAAAAAGAACTAGTTTCTGAAGTTCCATATAAACCATTATATTCAGGATAAGTAATCTCAGGAACAGGATAACCATAATAGAATGTTGTAGTAAATGTATTATTAAAGCCCAATCTGTCGGTTGCAGACAAAGTAACAACCCAGGTTCCAGAAGAAGTGAAATCTGTATTTCTTAAACTTAAAAAGCCTCTTCCGTTAAAAACTTGTTTTGGCCCTTCATCATCTTTTTTATAAAGAGTCCAATTCATCCGTGAAGCATCAATAGAATCATGTTCAACAACCCCCGTGGCACTACCTGTCAAAGTTAACAACTCACTGTTTTCCAAAGCAAAAAGCACTGAACTTGTAGTAAGGTTCGCACCGTTAGAAAGCTTTATTTCTATTGCAGGTAAGCTACCAGAAGAAGCGTAATTGAAATGACGAGTTACATAAACATCTTTTTCAGCACTGTCCGTACCACCAAAAACAATTTTATTATCCCCATTAATAAGCCTATCATCATCTTTTGATATAGTTATATTTTTACCGCTCTCAACAAAACCTTTCTCATTAAGGTTCCATTTCATTTCAATAAATTCAGAACCGGTTGCAATGAAATCTATGTCGGTATCCTGGAATGACTGATATTCTGCAGGGAATAGTATTTCTGGAAGCTGCTCACGGAAATAGATGTTGTGACAAATTGAACCAACTACTCCATATTCATCTTTAGCAGTTAATGTAACTTTATTTTCTCCTTTAACTAAGCCTAGTTCGGCACTGGATATAATACCACTCCCATTACCTTTTGGTGTAGGATCGTTGCCCAAATACCATTTATAATCAGACAACTCAGCGGTTCCAACAGCAGCAGTACCTGAAGCCTTTAAAGTAATTTCTTCACCATCATCAAAAATGTAAGCATTATTATTTGAAAAGTCTGAGGGAGGAGAAAAAGACAAAGCAGGCCTGTTGTCTACCAGGATTTTCTTTGTTTCAACACTTACTTGTCCTAAGGAATCGGTAGCAACTAATGATAAATAATTTTCACCCTTCTTCAGCAGTAATTGAATTCCATCCAGAGAGGGATCAGAATCAGTAAGTTGTGTACAACCCGGGTTTCCCCAATCAAGATACCATTCATAATTAACTGGTCCTACAGATTCAGGATAACCGGAAGGTGTCACAGCAACTCTGTCGGCGCTATAATCATCAAAGGTTATAAGAGTATCACTATCAGGTGTAGCATAACTTGCTAATGGCATATTGAAATACATTTTTTTAACCTTTATACCAACAAAACCTGCACTAATTTCGCATCTTAATTCAACGGTTCCTGTGCCTTGTCCTAAAGCTGCTATTTCATCACGGTTTACTGTTATTTCAGAATGTCCAGTAAAAGTCTGTTTGCTTGTTATTCCATCTTCTTTACTAATATTCCAAGTCATAAGAGTAGAATCAACCGGATTTCCATCAATTGGACTAGTCCCAGTGCCTACAAAAACAATTGGTTTACCTGTGAAAAAAACGCAGTTGGCAGGATCTATCTTATTATTCCCAATGTCTCTAACATATATTTCCATTATCGGGAATAATCCAACGCTCATAATTACTTCATCAGAGCTTGATATATTTGCACTGTCTGTAGCAATGGCTTTAACAACATAAATACCTTCTTCAAATTTTTTAGTAAAATCAGAAGAACTACTATTAATCAGATTATCATCAGCATACCAAGCTATAGGGATATTTTCTTTTTCTATATTGGCTTTAAAGCTAATATCACTATTAACTTCATAGCTTTTATCAGGTAACGGACTCTGTATTGAGAGCAATTCAATACCAGACTCAAAATCTAAGCTTAATGAAGCTACTGTGCCATAAGGTCCTGTAGCCTCAACTATAACAGTATGTGTTCCTGAACCGAGCATCCCTTCTGCAGTGCCTTGTCCTACTGAGAAAAGACTTCCTATCTTCCACAGAACAGGAGAACCTGAATCCATAATATACCATTTAATATTTTCATCACTAATATTATTATCAGATGAATCAAAGCAGTTAGCATGAAATATAATAGGGTGACCATCAAAGAAATATGCTCCGCTTGCATAATTTAACTTTATTATAGGTTCTCTTTCTACAACAATATTGACAATAGAACTGGCAACAGTTGTAGCATAATCCATACCTTGATATTTTATGCTATGATAACCTACAGGCAAATCTGTTACCAGAGTACTACCTGTAGCCGATGATTCAGTATTATCGTCAACAAACCAACTCATTTCCAAGGTACCAGTCGAGGTCGGGACAGCAGTAAAAGTTATATCTGTTCCCGGATCAAATCTAGTTCCAGAAGCCGGACTAGTAATATTTGGTAAAGGCAAACCCGTTTCAAAATAATAATCATCACTTATTACTTCACCTAAGTCATTTTTGCCTATAACTTTTATAGAATGAAGACCTGCTGGCATGTTATCGGTAGAAAAGCTTTCTATTCCGCTTTTCCACGGAGCAGCAGCTCCATCAAGATACCACTTAAAGGTGGAAGAAGCCAAAGAAGTGCCGTTCCCATCTATACCTCTTGCGTAAAAATCAATTCTACTGCCTTCAAAGAAAGCAGCACCAGTTTCTGGAGTAAGAGTTATACGAGCCGGCATATCATACCAAATGAAAATAGATTCTGAAGAGACTGCTCCCTGAGAGTCTTTCGCTTCAACACTTATTGTGTGTTTTTTATTTTTTGTTAATGAATCATTTACAAAAAATGTTCCAGAACCTATTTTACCATCAATATCGGAGAACCATGTTATCTGCTCAGATGCAGTAATTTCTCCATCATCAAAATCAATAACCTTTGCTTTAAATACTAAATGATTTTCAGAGGTATAACTAGAATCATTAATCGGGCTTAAAATAGTGATATCAGGAGGAACATTTAGAATTGAAATGTCTATAGAACCAGTTCCAACAACGCCTGCAGAATCTTTTGCCGACAAATAAACAGTATATGTACCCTGTGCCGTAAAATTGTAAGTAAATGAAGCTCCTTCATTTTGAATTAAAACTATTTCACTTGTAGAAGAAGCAAAATACCATTTGTAATCTTCATAGGGTATAAAATTCCCTTCATAGTCTTTAGCAATAGCAGTAAAAGACAACTCTCCAGGATAAAACTCAGTAGTTTGCGGTGTTGTAAAAGTAATAACAGGAAAAGAAGTAATATTTACGGCAATACTTTTTGATATTGTAGCAATTTCATCAGAAACATATGCAGTTAGAGTAGCAATTTTAGTTTCTTTTGCCTTTAGAGAGGGAGATTGCCAATACATTCTTTTGCTGTTTTTACCTGAAATAATGCTTCCATCAGAAACCTCCCAATCATAAAAAAGTTCTGAGTCTTTAGGAAATGAGGCTACGACTTCATAAGAAGAAATGGTGTTACCAGTTATCTGCTCTGAAGCGGAAGAAATAATATTAATATATCTTAGAACCGGTTGAACAATTATTTCCCCAGGATAAGACACTGTTCCATTACTTGATATTTTAATGGGCAACTCCACCTTACTCCAAAAGAGAGGGTAATTTGTTGAAGAAACCTGGCTTGCTTTTAAAGATATAACCGCAGTTGTCTCATCTGAAGGAATTCCCCAATCTACGTAGCTTTTATCAAAACTTTCATAAGTAAAAGAACCAACTGTTGTAGACCATTCCAGTTCTAAACCATCATTCTGAGGATCAACAGCGTTACCATAAAGTCTAAGAGCAAAACCTCCAGATATAGTTTCTCCTACTCTTATACTTACGTATGGTGCTTTCTTCTGCGTTATACCAGAAGGAGGCAATGTAACTGCAGAAACCTCTTGTATTTCACTTTGAAAAGCACTAGAGTCAATTCTCCATTCCAAAGTAAGCAAATCTTTATTACTTGGTGGAATGACCTTTAATAAGCCAGCAGCCCCTAATGGCATTTTAGGCGAAAGATAACAACCACTTTCATCTATGGTAAACTCTTCACCCCATAACCAGATTTTACACCTTGAAACATTATTGTCTTTTGTATCTTTTACTTGAAGTCTGATTTGATACTTAGCCTCATTTTTATTTCCAATATTAATATTCTGTGTTGCGTTAGCTTTGCCTTTACCAAGATATATTTCTTCAGTACGAGTTTTATATTCGCTTCCGGATAAAGACTTTATACGGGCAATAATATGAAATGAAGTGTCTAAGGGCAAATCGGTAAAAACGAATTTACCATCAGCATCAGCGTAAACAGCACGTGATGGCATTTCTTCCAAAAAGACAAGAGCATTATCAAAAGAAGAAGCTCTTAAAGTAGAATAACTAGCTACAACAGCTCTTTCATTGGCAAGTGTTTTATCAAAAATGATTTGACCAGAAATTTGACCAGAAACAAGTTCAGGACCTACTCCTGAACCGCCACCACCACCGCAGCCAAGAAAAATAATGATGCATAATAAAATTATTAGTAAATATCTGACCCTCATATTTTAATTTTACACTAATTATAAAGCCTAATCAAGGCCAGAAACACTACTCTTGGTCTATCCTTTCTCATTAATTGACTTTTTTAAATTCTTCTTCTGAAGAGTATTCATCCTGCCAATTAATAATAGTAAAGCCTGCTATCGGATAAGGTGGGAAATAATCTCCACCACCGTTTGCATAAGTCTGGTCAAAAGAAATCTGCCTAATAATAGGCTGATCATCACGAAAAGTGCCTTTTACGGGTTCTTTAATCTTTCGATTGCGCAAATGAATCATTGAACCATGATGTCTTAGAATCATTCTTGTGTTCTTGTCTTTTGCCCAAGGGAAAGAGCGCATCAAAGCATTCTGAACATTACCCAATTCACAATTTACTTTATTCTGGCTATTTCCAAAATCCCATTTTGCATTTAACTGAGCAGAATCAACTAACATTGCGTTTACAGTCATCTCTGGGAATCTAAGCCCAGTATCTTTATGTTTAATCTGAAGTTTGAATATTCTATCAGCTATATTCCAAGGTCCTAAACTTCCATCAGGTTCCTTGTCTCCATCAATTTCTTTTTCTGCTTCATCAAGAATTTTCTTGATAATTTTATCTCTAGTAATAGGAGGAACTACCCCTGCCAAATAGGATTCAACACCTATGGTTTCGACTGTATAAGCTTTAAGCCAAGCATTTCTTATAGGGAAATGAACATTTTGTTTATCTGAGTCTCCAGAGCCACCTGCATCCCCCAATCCTATTCCAGCTCCATCTGCTCCTCCTGGAGAATCAGCAAATTGAACACGATTAATTGGTTCACTAGGACCATTTGCTTCTGAATTTCCAGAACCGCCATTATTTCCTACATTTCCAATTTCAGAGCCAATAGCATTTTCAGCTCCAGAAACTGGTTTATCAGCTTCTCCCGGTTTTCTGAGATATTGTCTTAGTTTAGACAATGAAGGGTGTATGCCAATTAATGCAGCAATAGCCGCAGTAGATTTAGCTTCTTCTTTGGGCATGTTATAAATTGTATTAATATGAGTAAAATTGAGCATTGTAAAAGGCAAACGACCTTTTAAAGGCCCAGTAGTGTTACGGGCTGGCCAGACAGTATGTTTAAGAATAATATCACTTGGTTCTTCTGTGGTAAGACAGCAAGCGAGGTCATAATCTAAAACAACTTCCATTTCATTTCTTAGAAAATTCATTGGATTTGAATAATCAAACCAAATTCTTCCCATAGACATAATTTGACAACCATTTTTATCTGTACCATTCATTACTTTTTTTTCATAAGAACGATAACCAGCAGTATATCTTTGAGGAGAATTAGGATTAGCATTAAAGTCGCCAGCAATATAGACATCTTTTTCACAAAAAATAGTCAAAGCTTTCCATTTTGGACAACCCCAAACTCTTAAAGGAACTTCAGAATATATAAGGAAATCTCTATTTTCTTTCTGATAATCCCAGCCAAAAAACAAATCATATACTGTTTCACCAGGCTTTTCAGGATTTCGCCATTTTGATTCTTTAAAACCCTCGAAGCTACTTCCTGCTTTTAATATTTCTGGATGAGGCTTTTTAGCTTCACGATAGTAAGAAGGATTTAAAGGAGGCAGTAACTGTGGCTTTGCCCCATGATTTCCATCCAACATAAATCTATCTTTGCTATTTCCCAATTTTATTTGAAAGGTTTCAAATTTATCAGGGTCTGTAGAATCATTTCTAGGAGTTATTTCGCCTTTTTTTCCACCCAAAAATTCAACTCCAACTCTTGTTTCAGCCTTTATATAGCCAGGAGTATAAATTTTTTCAGTGTTAAATAATTCAGCGGTGGCATCAAGAGCTCCTTTTTTACTGAAAACAATCATTTCGTGACCATAAAGTCTGCCACCAGTCATTAGACCAGGAGTAACGCGATAAGGGCCATAAGCACCGACATCTAGAACTTGCCCATCATAAAGCAAGAAATTTCCGGGCACTATTTTTTCGATAACAGTAGATATTTTTCTGTAAGAATCACCCACTTTTCCATAACTTTCCAATAGAAAGTATCTATGTGCTTCATCAACCGACTTTGAAGCAGTACTATTTTTGGATTTAAGCAGTTTCATCCTAACTTTAAACTCGCCTTTTAGCTTAAGAACAGGGAAATCAACAGTTCCCTCATAAACACCATTAGATTTTCCATTAGTTTTAAGAAGTTTACTGTTTCCAACATAGTTATATTTTCTTGTTGAGGGTGATGGCCAGCCATCAGCCGGAATATAAGGATTGCCATGAGTAACGAACTGATAGTCAGCCTTCATTTCAGCCAACACGCAATGTAAGCCAGATTCTGCTACACTTAAAGCTACGTAATCTTTTGCTGACTTAGACAATAAGTTTATTTGACTGCTTTGAATATTAAGCAATGTACAAGATATTATTCCCAAGAATAAACATATAATAAGCATGGCTAATAAAGCCTGCCCCTTTTTTTTGTTAGTATTAATCATGGATGAATACCATTCAGCTTTCCTCTGACAGCAAAGCAAGTGTTCAATTTAATCAAAGGCCCGCTCGCTTTCTTTTCTTTACTGCCTTTTCTTGCGAACGAACAACAGATATGAACAAGATATGGTCCTGTTCCGTCTAATTCATAAGGTTCGTAATTCAATTGTTTTTCTAAGTTATTATTAGTAAGACTTTTCTCAAGAGTCACTATTTTTCTGTTTGTAACAAAAACAAGCAATTCATCAATTCCGTCTGCAAGTCTCTTTTCAAAATTTTTAGCTGGCTGACCAGGAAGATCGGAAACAACCTGTCTATACAAATCAGAAGTGCCGTCCTCTGCTTTTTTTAAAGAATATGTAATTATTTCTTCTCTAATGAAATTAGATTGCGGAGGTTTGACTTCTAAATCAAGCACCTGTTTACGAACAACCAATACTTTGCCTTCTTTTACCGGCTTTAATTTACCAACAACTTCTCGATTAACCATTTTAGGATAATCAATCCAATTAGAATTTCTTATATCACTTCCAACAATAGCAAAAAACTTTCTCGCACTTTCGTTTACGCCAATATGTTCTAATGCTGTTTTTATTGTTTTAACTTCAGCAAAAAACAATTTGTATGCAGCAGTCATTAGCAAACAGAAAAGTCCTGTAACAATCATAACTTCTACTAAAGTTATTGCTTTCTTATTTTTATGAGAAGTAAAAAACATTTTAATTACCATAAATCACAATGAGCAGTTACTATTTCAAACTCGACTGGAGCACCATCTTCGCTCGCTTTCCAACTAACATTGACATGTATCATTTTAAGACTTGAAGGCAAATTTTTATTAGTAGAAGGCACATCTTCTATAGAAACTTTTCTTTTATATTTTATGCCCCCTATTTCTATTTCAGGAACAAAACCTCCAGGATCTTTATCGTATCGATTTCCTGCTGAATTAAAATCTGCTAAAAGAGTATTTCGCCCTTTAACTTTCTCATCATCAGAGCCAAGCTCTCTTGCGCGAGCTGCTCTTACTGCTTCTATAGCCTCATTAGCTAAAAAAATAGCATTTTCATAGTTTCTAACTTTTTTTACGCCAGTAAAGCTACTTGAAATCAACCAACCAATAATAAAAACAACAACCATAAAAAAACCAGCAATGAGAATTTCCATAAAAGTCATTGCTATTCTATGGTTTTTAATTTTATTTGTTCTTTTCATTATAAATTATCTTAAGATAATTTATTATACAAAAAAAATAGCCCGATTACCATAAAATCGAGCTATTTTTAAAATTAAAATCAGAATAAATCGTTTGGATCTAACCCTGCTTCCATAAGAACCATATCGGGATTTCGGGCTGATGGAGCGGCTGCTCTACCAGATGAAAGATTTGCAGGACCTTCACAAATATTCTTTATATGTTTCGGATCTAAGCACGGATTTTCAAGGGTTGAATTAGCAGGAACTCTAGCATCACCTGTAGGTATCCAAACAAAGTCGGGATGATTTTTCTTTGAATCACCTGTCCATTCGCCAGAGATAACATTACCCTTATCATCAACAAACAGATTATAAGTATAATTAACAGCAAACCACTTTGTGCCTAAGTATTCCGGCTTAACATCGTCATTAACAAAGTAACAGGTAGTTTTTACTTTAAGCTTATGATCATCAAACCAACCTGTAGTCCATGTTGATTCAAACTTATAAAGCGGATAGTTCCAAACCATGCGGTCTGCTTCAATATCACAAACCATTGCTGTTTTTCCAGAAGCAATATTTTCAACTAAAAGACGATGGAACTGATCAGGATAAATATCGTTCATGTCATCATTAGGATTACCCCAATAGCGGTTTCCATAGAAATTGCAATAACAATTCATATATTGTTCAGAAAGCAATGCCTTTTGGTCAGCAGTATCAAAGGCAATACCACCACGATTTCTAGTAATCTTTGGTTCTGGAGTCAAAACAGAAGCACCTGACCATCCATTGCAGTGACCTTCCCAAGGTTCAGCATTTGGATTATAATGATGATTCTTTGGATTAGCTTCCCAAGCGTGTGCGCCAGGATTTTTACCGCCTACAGCAACGACATAGTTATCATACTTTTCAAAAGGAGATGGAGTATGTCCTTGCCACCCCTTAACCAAAAAACCTTTTTTGCGAGACCACCAGTCACCAGACCATGGAGCAGGCTTAATTTCACCACTTATTGAATCAGCAAACAAAGCAACTGGGGCAAAAGAAAGTGTCAAAGCCAAAAGAATCGATAGTTTTCTCATTAGTTTTTACCCCCGTCATTATTCAAATATTCAGATTCTGGAACAAGACGAACTTTTCTGTCTCTATTTATTC
>JAEEGL016433234.1_pt1 | contig 15937 bp, 17 predicted proteins | sample 9134231 | NCBI WGS metagenome assembly JAEEGL01 (sample SAMN16246548, study PRJNA631951) | gut metagenome | biome: gut microbiome; feature: rumen; material: fiber-attached | host: Bos | place: Iran: Karaj | collected 2018-10 | reverse complement strand
GACTGCTGACCGAGACCGATGCTCCATATAATGGGCGGTGTAATATAAAAATGGTGTTGGAATGGTTGGCCGGCGGTTGGAATATGAGTATGCAAGAAGTTGAGGCATGTGTTAAGCGAAATTTTAGTACGCTGTTGAAGGAAATCCAATAGAGAATTAGAGACTCGGCAAGGAAAGTAGGTCATTGAGGCCTTAATCTATCCGATTTCTACAGACAAGACAAGTTTTTTTAATCTTTGTGGCAAAATTTCGATAGATTTGCTATCTTTGTATAAAGAATACTGTGGAAAATGAAGATAATTGATGAGAGTTTATTAAACGAAGTTTCCGCACAGGCAAAGGAATCGCCTCGTCTGCGGAAGAACTATAACTTCCATCAATCGTTGGATGACAAATGTCATAGGTTCCTGAATGCCGTGGAGCCGGGAACCATGGTGGAGATACATCGTCATCCCACCAAAGATGAGTCATTCGTTATCCTGAGAGGCAGGGTTAGGGTGAATACCTACAACGATGACGGTTCCGTGCTAGAGAGCGTCGTGCTCTGCCCAGAGGAAGGACTCTATGGGGTGGACATCCCCAAGAATGTGTGGCATAATGTGGAATGCTTGGAGTCTGGAAGTGTAATCTTTGAGTGTAAGGAAGGGCCGTATGTGCCTCATGAGGTGGAAGGAATACTGGAATGAGAATAAGAATTAAGGAGATTGCTAAAGGGGTATGGGCCTTTTGTGCATACCTATTTGTACCTCAATGGGGACGTAGGACGGCTCATGGTTAATGAGTCAAGGTTAATGGTTAACAATGGAAGACGGCGATTATAACTATCAAGAGGCATTAAGAAAGATGCTCCATAGAAAGGAGAATCTTAGACCTTATGAAGAAATCATTCAAGATCTGCAAAAGGAACTACGGTCTGTGAAGGAGACGTCGCTGCTTATCCATGCCATGCGTCTTTTAATTGAACTGAATCATAAAACGACTTCGCCTCTATATAGACATCTGCAATCACCTATGCGCCAGACGCTATACATGATAGATGTGTACTACTCTATAGTAGATAGAAAAGAGTCTGTCGATATGGATGAGGAGCGGTGGGAAAGGATAGCAATTCTGCTTGACGAAATAGCAATGACCTATATTGTCAGCATCGGATTCCCGAATGATGGTGACCTCTACCATGATGAAAGAGATGCGACAATTGATGTAACGCTATGTACGTTTATAGGGTATTTTGAGAATGCCGCTTTAAGTTATGAAGAACAGACGTTAGACAGAATAGAGAGGAATCTTAAACCATATGATGAGTATATAAAGAATAGATACGGGTTCACCATAGATGAGGCAATAAAGTTTATTATTCATGTGAGGAATATAAACAATGCCAAGTATGGTAGTATCATGGGACCATACGCTGAGACATTTTCTTATTATGCGACACATCCAGAAGAGTGGGAAAAATTAACAGATGAATTCGTGAAGCGAGGAGTGACAGACCCCAGGGACTGGTGGTATGAACCAGAACTGAGCGGCATGTTAAAGACCATGATGACAAATCCGGGAGAGATTGGCATACATTTCGCAGAAGTTATATCGGATGTCGATATTGATACAAATAGCCTTAAGCTTATAATAGATTTCTTTAGTTATGACAAAGAATCCTTAAAGGGAAATATTATTTATTATGCAGATAAACACTACTCAGAATCTCATCCTATCTTCAAGTTAGATGATAGATATGTATGCTCTATCAATAAGTTCTTTATAGAGGGCCTGTATTGTAGAATTGATGAGGCCTTACGGAAGGATGACGACATAGGGAAAATGTATAAGCAGAATAAAGATGTTGCGTTTGAGGAAAAGGTGCGAGAGGTGTTTGAACAATTTTTCCCGAAAGGAACGAAGATCTTTGCAAACTATAGCGTGGATGGAGAATCAGAAAATGACCTATTAGTGGTATTCGGAGATACCTGTATTGTTGTTGAGATTAAGAACTGTGGTTTTAGAGCACCATTTAGAGACCCAATAAAAGCATTTCCTCGTATCAAGCGCGACTATGAAAATGCTGTCCAACTGGGCTATGAACAATGTCGAAGAGTAGAGAAAATATTGTTATCTGGTCAAGATATTAACATTCTGGATGCTGGTAATAAGCATAAGGTTTTATACCGCCTAAAGAGCAAAAATATTGGGGATGTGTGGACAATTGTGGTAACAGATTTTAAATATGGAGTTATACAGACGAATCTTGGGAGATTGTTGAAGAAAGATGAGAATGCGCTATATCCATGGTCGGTATGTGTAGATGACTTGGAATCAATGACACTGATAATGAGAAAGATACTAAAGGGAATAGCGCCAGCAAGATTTGTTGAGTTCCTGGATTACAGAGAACGGATGCAAGGGCATATTATGTGTTTTGATGAATTGGAAATATGCGGATGGTATCTGAACGACCGTGAGCAATTCAAGGAGCATGCGGATAGTGAAGCGATGATAAATACGTCGCCGAATATGGGGACAATTTTTGATGCGTACTACCATATAGGGTTAGGGTTTAAAAACGAGCTGGATATTGATTATAAGAGGCAACGAAGATTAGAGGACTATCCGAAGCAGTTCGAGATTAGCGAGATAAAGATTGATAAACAGGCATAGAATGGAGATGACGTTAAGGTTATGGTTGTTTTAAAAGCCAATTGGCAGTTTGTGAGTTTTGTGTTCGTGCCGAGAAGAAGTCTGAGGTCTGATGTATGATGGCCGAAGGTAGAGCTTCGCAGGGATCACGAATCTACGGAACTACGAACTCACGGATGCGCGGCCCTGAACAAGAAAATCCTGCCATTGAAGAACTAATTTGCCTGATTTTTCAACAAAATAACAGCCAATCCTTTGCAGGGTTGGTTATTTTTGTTATCTTTGTGGGGAGAATGCTGTGAAAAGTGAAGAGAGTTAATTATACGAAGCGCATAGATGGGAATCTGACAGCCTGCTCCTTTGTGTTTGTGCTGCAGAGAAGACCAACTGATGGTTCACGGTCTTGGACAAACCAAGAGCGGCTAAGACAATCGATCTTAAAGAATTGAGATATGACCATTACATTTGAAACACTGGAAAAGCCAGAAGGCAGGCATCGGTTGAAAGATGACCAGCTCTTCAATGAAACTAGAAGGGCGGAGGATATCCTTAAAACCATGCACGAAGAGACTTACGAGGAATTGGTGACCGCATGGGCTTTCTGGTGTCTCAAAGAGAATGGTAAGAGCAAATACGAAGATGTACTTCACATAGGTGGTGCAGGTGATAAGGGCGTGGATGTGATAGCATATTTGGATCAAACGACAAAGAAATGTGATATCTATCAATGTAAACACTATAAACATCCAATTAACCGTTCGGACGTCATAGGAGAGATTGGCAAGTTTCTCTTCTTTATGTGGAAGGACGAAATCGCCATACCAGAATCATACTATCTGATGGGGCCAGAGGGGTTAAGCGGTCAGTTTACTCATATATATACTGACCCGGTCAAGCTGAAAAAAGCCGTACAGGATAGTTGGGAGAAAGAGATTGCAGGGCATATTGAGAAAGGCAAGACACATATGTTGGAGGGTGAACTGAAGAACTTTGTTGGGGGCTTTGACTACACAAAGTTTAAGTTGTATTCTGTGAACAGATTCCTAAAGGACTTGCTGGATTGTGAGAAGCGTTATGTGTATTTCCAGTATTTCGGCTATCATAAGGAGTATTCGCGCAGAATCAAGAAACCGGCCCCAGCAGAATTGGACGAATATGAGAGAAAATACATAGAACACTTGCTAGATGCATATAATGATGTGGATGGTGTGACAGGTATAAATGAAGAGACCGTCAAAGGCTCTGAGTTTGCAGGTCACTACAATCGATCCAGAGATGAATTCTGGCTGGCGGAGTCGGTAAAGAAAATGAATGAGGAAAATGTGCCTGGCGATACGGATGAATTTGAGGAACTAAAGGATGATATGGCTGACTATGTAGCAGACACATACGAAAAGAGATACTGTGATGCCAACCAGCGAATGAGAGCCGTGACGGATAAGTCGACATCAATGCCCAAAAAAAACAGAATTATAAGTAGTGAACTTGGCGCTCGAGAACTGAAAGGTGTTTGTTTCCAATTATCAAATGAGGACAGACTGATATGGAAAGACGAAAAGTGCTGAACGGAACGTTTGAGGTAGCCCTGAGGCTTCTGGGCATTCTAACCACCTGCAAGAAAGCGATGACGGTGGAAAGAATGACCATCTATTCGTATTTCACGCTATACCTGTCGGACTATCATTCGGAAGAGGAAAATATACACCCAGCCATACCATACAGAAATGCTTCATACCTGAATAGCAAAGATGTAATTATGGCGGCCTTAGAGATGCTTCTAAAAAAGGGGTTGATAGAAAGTAACGTAAAGTCGATGTCGCTGAGGTTCCAAGCCACAGAACTGGGGAACCTGCTCTATGGGCAGATGGGTGGATCATATAAAAACAAGCTGGTGGAGAGTATCAAAAGAACTCACTCGCTAATGAAGGGCAAGACGGATAGGAACCTAAATGACTACGTGTATAACAACATGACCCAATGGGGGAGTGAGTTTGAGTATGAATCAGTGCTAAAGGATATGGGATATGCAGAATAATGGCTTTTATATCAAATCTGTCATTGCGACCGGAGTAGGGATGAAGCTATCAAGAGTGGATTTTATCAATGGTTGCAATCTGCTATTCGGACCTTCTGAGAAAGGAAAATCATCAGTATTCTCCGTTATCAACTTTCTGTTAGGTGACGATGACGACCCCAAGATAGTAAAGGAAAGTGAAGGGTATGACACATACTTTATGGAGTATGTGACCCTTGCTGATGGGAAACTGTACACTGTGCGCCGAAAAATTGGTGAGAAGCAGGTGCAGGTAAAGGAATGTGCGTTTGAACTATTTGAGAGCGTAGGTACGAAAGGGCAATCCTATTCAATGACTGGCAAGAAAAGGGTGCCTGACTATTCGCAATATCTGATGGGGCTGAATGGTTTTCCAGAAGGCTTGGAACTTAAGAGTAGCCCTTCGAGGAAAGTTACATTCAAGTTTACCAAGATTCGTAACCTGATACTGGCCAATGAAAACCGCATTGTATCGGAAAAGCCCATCTTCAACCCAGATAACGATACCAGTGTCAGACAGCAAGAGAAAAGTGTCATATACTATCTGACATCAGGAACGGATGATAGCGCATTTTCAGTGATAGAGGAAGATAAAGTGAGGAAAGCTCGCTACAAAGGCAAGATAGAACTGACACTAGAAAACATTGATGCGGCAGAAGCAAGATTACGGGATATTGGCGATGCAGACTACTCAGAGTTCAAAGATGCTGGTATCGTGGAGGTGATGCAGAAGAATCTGTTGAAAGAGGAAGAAACTTTGAACCGGCTTTACGATAAACGACGCGCATTGGAAGATGAGAAAAGAAAAGCAATGTCGAAAGCATTGTTCCTGAAAGAGTTCGTTAGCAGGATGAGGATGCTGGAAAGGCATTACAGAACGGATATGGAACGCTTTGAGTATCTGTTTGAAGGTGCCAGTCTGTTTTCGTTGCTGACAGAAAATCGTGAATGCCCACTGTGTCACTCGGCCATCACTGATGAGACGGTAATAGATGAAGACTACAAAGAAGCTATACAGGAGGAATCGAATGTACTTCAGTCAAAACTCAGTGATATACAGAAACTGATAAGACAGAAAGAAGAACTGTATGCAAAAACGGAAGGGCAGATTAAAGATTGCGACCAACAACTGGAAGAAATCAATGGAAAGGTAAATGGATTCGCTACGCAACTGGTTTCGATGCGGAGTCTTCTAGCTAGATATCAGGAAAATATGGAGAAGAAAGCTGAGGTGAAATTTGTGACGGAGGAAGTAAGAAGGCTCTATCATGAACTATCTATCCTGAAGCAAGAAGAAAAGGTTAAGCCCCAGACAGAGAAATACATCAGAACTACAGACATTAATGAGGAATTCTGCGACATGTTAAAGGAAAAACTTGTTGACTGGAACATTATAGGCGAGAATGATGCGGTGGTATTTGATGAAGACGGATTCGACTTTGTTCTTGGCGGCAAGAAACGTTTGACCTGCGGCAAAGGGGCAAGAGGCGTTACTTGCTCTGCAATCTTAATGACGTTGCTGGAATTCTGTGACAGGAAAGGAATACCATTCAGTAAAATACTGGTGTTAGACTCTCCAATAACAGCTCATTTCGATTCAGAAAGGCTAACTGCTGAAGAAACCACGCAATTAAGGTTCTTTGCTTACTGCAATGACCGTGTGAGTGACTATCAGTTAATACTGATTGATAACAAGTCACCCAATGCCGAAGAAAGACTGACGCTAACGAATATCAACTATATTGAGTTCTCGGAGGCCGGACGGAATGGTTTTTATTTGGGGAAGGAGTGAAAGAACGAAAACGATAACTTCTATGTGGTTGTGTCAAATATATAAAGAGCATAAGGGGATGTTTTGGGGTACAATAGTTTCCTTCCTCGTGATTGTCTTTTTTGTGCCTTTCTTCCTAACACGAACTTGGGGTCCGGAATGCCTTAAGTTCACAGAATCTACAGGATGGATTGGTGATACCCTTGGAGGTATAACAGCTCCTTTCATTGGCTTTATTAATATCATTCTTCTTATTTGGACACTGCAAAAACAAATAGAGTTTAACAAGAAGCAACTGAAAACGCATAAAAATGAGCAGTTTAAGTCGGCATTCTTCCAGATGCTCCAAACGCAGCGGGAACTACTGCATGAGGTAAAGGGCAGTTTCTTTTCGCGTAATATGAAAGGGGATGTTGTGGGTGGGAAGGTTGCCGGTCTGGATTACTTCCGTGATGCCGGAATGGAACTGGAAACTCTGTTTAAAGTCCTTGATGGCGATATTCATACAGACGAGCTTATTAGCAGAAATGTAAAGGAAAGGTATCTGATAACGGATAATGTGATGGCTCAATATATGCAGACGAACCATGAGGAGCAGATGAAAATTGCATACAGACAGTTTTTCGCTGCACATGTAGAGATGGGTAACTATTTTCGTCATCTGTACCATATACTGAAGTTTATAAGCAAAGAAGAAACAGAAGCGCAGGAAGGTGTTTCTGATGATAATGAAAAGGCTTGCATTGCAAAATGGTACAAGGGCTATGCTGATTTGCTACAGGCAACCTTGTCTGTAGAAGAGTTGAAGATGGCGTATTACAATTGCTCAGCCTTTGACAATGCGAAAGAACTGTTCAAGGAGTTTCAGTTCGTTGAGAACTTGACGAAGGGAAATCTTATACGTCCAGATAAAGACGTAATGGAAGGTTTTGTAATAAAAGAGATTTATTGATATGGAGCATATCGTCAAGAATATTGTGGATTATCTTAAATCCCCCAAATTAGGCGGCGCCTTTCATGTGAAAGGAGGATGGGGAAGCGGAAAGACCTATTTCTTTAAGGAGATACTACCAGGAAAGATAAAGGATGATGTTGACCGTATTCAGGTGATGATTTCGCTCTTTGGTTTGGGAAGCGTGAAGGAGATTCCTTTTAGACTGCTGAATGCTTACATCAAAAAGAAGAGTGAATTGACGGGAAGCGTAAGTGATGAGATGAATCGTGGGCTGGACTATCTCGACATGAAATATGGGGTGGACCGGAAACTGTTTGGTATTAACCTCCACGATGAGGATGAACTGATTTACAATATCATACCCAAGGATAAGGTTTATCTTTGCCTTGATGATGTGGAACGGTTTGTTACGAAATATAATGTAGAGGAGATAATGGGCACTATCAATAACCTTGTGGAGAATATGGGTTACAAGGTTATCGTGATTTCAAATGACCATTACCAGGCAAAAGACCAGGTGGCTGCTGCCATCCAGTCGCAGTTTAAGGAAAAAGTGATTGGAAGGGCGGTGACTTTCAGGCCTTCTTTGCGCGATATTTTCAACAGTATTGTTGGCGAATACGGTGACGAGACGTTTACTTCCTTTATGATGCGTGAAGACGTTTCATTGCTATTTTTGCCGGAAAAGCGCAATAAAGAATACCACAAGGACTTTGGAAATATCCGCAACATGAAATTTGCTATATCAAATTTCTATGATGTTTTCGATCACTTTAGAGACGCTGTCGTTGATGGTAAGACTGTCAGGAGTTTGAAGTATTATCTGGCATTTATTATAGGTGTGTCGATAGAATACAAGAAAGATATGTTGTCAGATGATGACTGTCATGGTATTGATGTGGATACAGATGTGTTTTCTCTCAATTTGGGTGATGATGAAGATTTGACGGACAGAAGGTTGGAAGAACTGTTTGGTGAAATAGGGAAAACGCCAGACGAAAAGGAAAGAATAGAGAAGAAAAAGAATTACGATGACATATACCGAAGAAGATTCTACACTGTATATGCAAAGGATGTTAACCAAAGGAACGTGTTCCATGAGGAAATATACAAGAGCATTACTAACGGAAGTCCTATTGACTATGCAAAATTAGAGGATAATCTACAGGAAAAGGTGTTTGATAACGAGAGAGAAGACAATCCTGGCAACGTGGTTGTTGCGCAATCGTTAGACGGGACTATCTTTAATGATACGGATGAGGTGATTAAAACCAAGTTACAGACTCTGCTTAGTTCTGTTGAAGATGGTAGCCTCAAGATGTGTGCCGCCTATGTCAATGCCTTTTCATTTCTTGATGTTTACCGAACGGTTGTTGGAAAAACCAACGAGGAACTGCTTGAGATTTTCAAAAATGGTTTTTCCAAATATGTATCTACCCACGAGATAGACAGGATGGAGGGAACTGGGCTGGAAATGGTGGCTCAAAGTATACCTGATGGTACAAAAGTTTTTTATGAATTCCTTAGGGAAACGTTACACAACAGGTGGGTGGAAAAGCAAAATCAGGGTATTGAAGAAATGGTTAACCTCTTCAAAACCGATATACCGAGCTTCTGCAGTCTGTTTGCGGAATATAACCATGGAGTGACATTCCATTATATCAGTGAAGCGGTGTTACATCATATTCCAGTGGATCTGGTGGAAAAAAGGATGCATAACATGACACCTAAAGATGTACGTAATCTGGCGCTATTGCTGAATCAGAGGTTTACACCCCAGGATATATTCTCTTTCCATCTGCAGAAAGAGAAGCCATTCCTTGAAGCGATGAATAAAGGTATTGATACTATCGCAGGTGAAGATACCGTATCAAAGGTTGAGGCAAAGTTGGTTCTAAAAACTCAGGTTGAGAAAGCTCTCCGGAATTTTGAAATTGCAAAGTAATTGAGCAAGGAATGACAGATACCATTTCCATACATCAGTCTTTTATAATACCTGCATCCAATGGGGCAAAAGCTGTTCCTGTAGATGTGGATGGGGTTGCAGTGGTCAATTGCGACCAGTTGCATGATGCTCTGAATGGCCTCAGCGACGCGTTGAACCAGCAGCAGGCAACCATTAACGATCTGATAGAAAAGGTTTCGGAAATATCTGAGTATGGTGTGGGCTTTGATGATGCGATGGGTATCATAGCTATACCTCTCATTATTGCCCTGTTTGCATTTTCATTTACTTTCCTGTTCTCGGTCATTACCCGTATAAACAACGAATACCTTTCGCAGCCTATATCGAGGATGTTTTCTTCAAGTAAACCTTACGCAAGGTTTATGCAGGCATCCATTGGCAGTGTGGGTCTTATTATTGCGGTGGGTGCATTGTTGTTGACAATGAGCGGAACCGTTCATGCCTGGGCTGCAAAAATCATGACTTGGCTGACGCTTGCAGTCGCACTGTATTACGCGTTGGTGATATTGCGGTTTGTGAAGACCTGTATACGATACAATGACCCATCGCAGATGATAGATATCATTGATGAGAGTTATGCTGAGGATATGAAAGGGGTGGCAAAATACCTAAAGAAGCAGAAGAAGGAGGAAAAGAAAAATGAGGAGGAGAAATCAGAGCACAAAAAATACTTCAAGAATATGGGGTTCTGGTATGGAAAGGTCTATGCCGGTTTTAATGCAGAAGAAGCGAGAATTAACAGACTTGTTGACCTTTTTAAATATGCTCTTAGGAAAAATAACAGAGACTTGACGTTAAGTGTTATACAACAGGCCAACAATCTGATAAAAGAAGAAAAAAGGGCAGGTGAAGAAAAAGACATCCATCACGCAATGGAATTTTATGACAGAGCAATAGGCGCATATCTGTCATATTCTCAGGACGATAAAGTCGAGGATGACCTGATGTTGTATTGGTCGTCGGGTTTCAACCGGACACAGCTTCCCTCTGATAGGTATGTTTATAGAACCTTGAAAATGGTGGTGGAAGCAGTGGCAAATGGACGGCATTCATTATTCAAAGCGTATGTGGGGCATGTAACTTACGCTTATAACTATATAAACCATCTGCAAACAGCAACCTATGTAAGAGGAGGCTCGGTTGAGGAGCAGATAAGGGCAGATAAAGAAAGGATGGAATTCTGGACTGAGTTGCGAGATCTGCACTTTCTTGTCGCTGCATATTTGTTCTCGCTTGGGCATTATGAAATATTGAAGACGTTGGTGTTTAGAAAAGACAGGGGGTATGGAGACTTGTTCCCCAATACGGGGCTTGATGCACTGAAGCTGTATGCTAGATGTAAGTCGAATCAAACGGAAGATAACGGGTATCATTATTATTGCGCAAACGAAGTGATTGGAGATTATCCTGACCCTGAAATGTTGGAAAAATATACGGCAGCATTGCTGCTGGTGTTGCCACAGAAGATAAGGGATTTTGACACATTGATATGCCAAGAAAAGCTTGACGTTATCAGAGAAAACGAAGCAATGATAGCCACATACGGAGAAATGTGGAAGGGGCTGGATGAGATACGGAAAATAAACTTGCAGGTGTCCCAGCAAGATGTGGGAAAATTGATTGCCCAATACGTGAAAGTGCTGGAAAATGGTGATCAGCTAAGCAAAACTAATGAAGAGAAGGGCTTGTGTGCTAGAATGATAGAGGGTCTGAAACAGATGCTCTGCGGTGTGGAAAAGGGAAAAAACTTGTATGACGTAGGAATCTGTGAACAGGCGAAACGAAATGTTGAGACCCACTATTGGAACTGGCTATATGGTAACAAATCGTCGTTGACAGATGGACTGGCGAGTGATGACGACGAGGATAAAAAAGGGAAGCTTCAGATGGGCGTATACACCTTCTTGATATACAAACACGTGCTATGCAAACCAGAAGGTCCAGACCCTCTTGGACTCCACAACGAGACGATGAAAGTGTTCAAAGGTCGGTATCAGAGACTGTTCTACCAAGCTATGACTGGTATGCAGATAAAAGATGTAGAAGTAGAGAAGGATGGTCTTGGTGATTATGTTGCCAGGATATTAAACGAAAAAGGGGAAGAATATGTAATTGTAGATACAGACTTGTCGCTGCTGAATTTTGTAGAGATGGACAAGTTGGAAAAGCGGTATCCATGGAGGAATCGGTTTAAGAAAGCAGAATTGCACTCTTTTGAGCTTGACACAAGTTTCTATATGAGAGACTTTGCTGAAATGGAGAAGTTCCGTGGAACATTACTGTTGATAAGAAAGGAGAATCTGCCTGATTTGGAATGTGAAGCTGAAGATGCAAGTCCTACGATTGAAATTAAAGATGAGTCGGACAAAGAGAAAGGCATGGCTGCCGTCAGAATTACAGTAGACCCGAAAATGGTTGTGAAATACAACGAAAATGCTCAGGTGATAAGGGTGAAGGTTAAAGGTCTGAAATTGTTATGACATTAAAAGAACTATCAGAGCATCCAGAGCGGGCTTCAGAAGAAGACCTGAAAGCGATGGAAGAGGCAATGAATGCCATAAAGGAGATGGGTGAGCAATCCAAATATATTTTGAATGGCATCACCCCCGAAAGTGGCCGCAGTCAAGAGGACCTGGCTAAAAGCTACTACGAAGAGACGATGCTGATGGCTGCTGTTTTGGAATCGTTTGTGTATTGCCCTGAGCAGGAGTACAAGGATATCAATAAGTTCGTGTTCAACTATACAGACAAAGGTTTCATCTGGGAAGTGCCCGTTGCGAGATACAACATATATTTGGCAAAGTTGGTTATCTTAGGTTTGATTGAGGTGACGAAAGAGGATAAGTATAATTCCACCTTTGCTGTTACAGAGGAGGGTATAGTAGCTATACGGCAACAGAACTATTCGAATTTGGCACAGGCTGCGCTGTTCAACCTACAGACACTGCGGCTGAGCAAACGGGCAGTTTGGCAAAACTGGATGATGATTATAGTAGCTGTTGCGTCTATTGTGGTTGCGATAGTGAGCGTGTGTATTGCATTAATACGATAATAAAAACTAATATACTATGTCTGGAAGAAAAGACCATTTACCTCTGTCTGGCACATACGTTAGAGAATGTGGTGAATGGGAGATGATAGAATAAAAAAAGAAAAAAATAAAACGCATAATCATATGAAATACTTAATCGTAGTAGCGCACCCGGATGACGAGGTGCTGGGTGCAGGAGCATCAATTTGGAAATGGGCACACAACGGTGACCAGGTGGATGTGTGTATCATGTGTACGGAAGCGAAAGCACGTGCGTTCCGTCCGGATGACAAGGCGCTGGATGATGATACGCATGCAGCGTTGAAATACGTTGGGGTGAACAAGGAGTACGAGGGGACGTTCCCCAACATCGAGATGAACACGGTGCCGCATCTGCAGCTGGTGCAGTTCATCGAATCGGCCATCAAAGAGAGTGAGCCGGACATCATCATCACGCATCATCCTGCGGACACGAACAATGACCATCTGCAGACCTCTATGGCCTGCCAGGAGGCGATACGTCTGTTCCAGCGCAGGCCGGAGGTGAAGCGCGTGAAGGAGTTCTGGTATATGGAGGTGCCCAGTTGCTCGGAGTGGGCCATCAACAACGCTATGAACCTGTTCCGTCCCAACTGCTACGTGGAAGTGGGGAAGGAGGGCGTTGAGGCCAAGGTGAAGGCGCTGAGTATGTATCGTGGTGTGATGAGGCCCTACCCGCATCCCCGTTCGGAAGAGTACATCACCGGCCTTGCCGCTGTTCGCGGTAGCCAGTGGGGCGTGAACTATGCGGAGGCGTTTGAGGTCGTTTTGCGTGAATACTAAGCTTGAAGTTTAAAGAGTTTAATAGTTTAAGGATTTTAAGGCATTATGAAGATTACTCAAACGCTTCTTGATAAACTGACGGCTGAGGCGAAGGAATCTCCGCGGCTTCGTATGAACTACGACCTGCGCAATAGCGATCAGGACCAGAGTCAGCGCATGCTGAACGCCATCGAGCCGGGCTCGCCGCTGCCCATCCATCGGCACCGCAAGACCAGCGAGACCGTAGTGTGTCTGCGGGGACATCTGCGCGAGATATTCTACGACGACAACGGCAAGGTGACGGAGACGATAGACCTGGCTCCGGCCTCAGACTGCGTGGCACTGAACATCCCCGCCGGGCAGTGGCACACCGTCGAAGCACTGGAGAGCGGCACGGTGATCCTCGAAATGAAGGACGGGGCGTATGAACCGATTCAGGACTGCGATGTCCTGAAGATGTAAGATGGCTGATGTAAGAAGTAAGATGGATCAAGAGACTCGTTGGCTGACAAGATATAATGAGGTGAAGGAGTTCATTGAGACCAATAAGCGGAATCCGTCGAAACACAGGTTGGAAGAGCATGATATGCTAAATTGGTTGAAGGCAAACAGGAAGTTGATGAATGCGGGGGAGTTGAAAGAGCCAAGGTTGAGGAAGTTTAAGGAGTTGCTGGCTTTAGTTGCGGAGAATAAACGGAAGAATCAGTATGAATGAGTGCGGAATCATGGAACAAAGGAACTACGGAAATGTTATAAAACACAACAATAACGAGGACAAATCGTTAATTAAAGTGAAAAACAAAGGAAGTTTTGGTACTATCTCGACAAAAATTGCTTACTTTGCAATCTAAAACACTTGGAGATTAAATGAGAAGAGAAATGTTTCATACACAAGAAAAGAGAGTGGAAAGGCTGACTCAACCTATTAGGTGCACCCGTCCAGATGCTTGGCTTGGGTATGGATACTATTTCTGGGGCGATCTATATGATGCTATAATTTGGGGTAGACAATCAAAAAAGAACACGGGTGAATATGAGATATACAAAGGGGTTGTAGAAAGTGATAATATCTTAGATACTGTGTTCTCAGAAGAGGGTTATCTGTTCTTTCTTGAAATGATTAATCAAGTGATAGCAGATTGTGAAAAGAAGAGTGGTCGAAGAATTGGAACAAATGATGTCTGTAGATATATCATGAAGAAGGCAAAATGGGACAAATCTTTGGATGGCGTTATGTTTGCAGATACTCCAAACACTGAGATTGAGAAATTCAACTATCGCAAGAGGATCCAGTTGGTCCTGTATAAGTTAGACAGTCTTATGAGTTTTGAGTTCATGAAGGAAGGGCGTTGTTAAAAAGGAAAGATTATGGTTGACTATAAATTATTAAGAGAAATGTTAGAAGAGGCTCTTGCAAAGGAAACAAGCGAGAGCTGGAACCAGTTTCTTAATGACTTCTATACAGACAGTCATTTGATAGACGCTGTGTCAACATTGGATGTTAGTACGTTTCGTGTTGGCGAGCCCATGATATGGAGCCAGGAGAACGTTGTGGTGAAAAACGTTGCTGAGAAAGATGTGGAAAAGAATCGTGATAACCCGTATGCGATAGCCGCATAGTTATAGGAAGGAGGCATTTTTATGAATACTATTCCATTTAAAGTCATAGGATTAAACGTAGAAAAGTTTAAACTGGCTGATATAACTGCAAAAATAGAGGGGAATATTGATGTTAAAACTAATTTCTCTTTTGGAGTGAATACGGCCAGTCAATTGGTGCGTTGTCTCGTAGATTATACTTATGTGTATAAGGGGGACGGTATTCTGAATTTGGTCTACACATGCGTCTTCAAAATCGAAGAAGAGGCTTTCGGAAAGATGTTGCAAGAGAATAAGTTTGTTATAGAACCATTCTTTTCTAGGTATTTAGCAACAATCAATGTGGGTGCTGCCAGAGGTGAGATACATGCCAGATGTGAGGCGGCTAAAAATCCGTTGGCACAAATAGTACTGCCTCCAATTAATTTGGTAGAGGCATTACCTGAAGACATTGTTATAGAATTGAAATAGAACGATTCAAGCGTAACCTTGACCATCCAAGCTTCCGTACCTATACTAATAGCTTTTCTTATTCGCTCGTAGAGGGGATCGAAAGTGGTTTTGGGGTGCAAGAGGCAGTTGACGCAATGGTACTTGCCAACCAAGATACTGCCGTCTAAACGGTTATGAACGCCGTTTCCGGGTTTGAGCATGGGACACCAGCAAGGCAAGGTGCTGGAGTGGGAGGTCTCTGGTGATAAGATTCAAGCAGTGCATATGTTGCCGGGCTATACGCACAACATCATCAATCTGAGTGATACCGAGGACCTCGTCACGGTGATGTGCTGCAACGAAATCTTTAATCCTCAGAAGCCTGATACCTTCTTCGATCCCGTATGATACGGGGCGAAGAGGGCTGAGGCCCTCAGAGGCGGAAGGATATTTTGTAGGGAATTAACCAGTTTTGCTTGAAGTGAAAAGTGAAAAATGAAGAGTGAAAAGTTGATGTCAATTCTAAAAGGTATTTGGGCTTTTTGCTCGTATGTGTTTGTGCCGCAACGTAGGCCGAAGGATTACTACGATCTATGACACAAGAAGAGAAGTGGCATAAAAGATATCAGGACGTGATGGATTTTTTGGCGGAGAACCATAGAAATCCGTCACGTCATCGTTTAGAGGAACATGGT
>JAEEGL014903824.1_pt1 | contig 15937 bp, 11 predicted proteins | sample 9134231 | NCBI WGS metagenome assembly JAEEGL01 (sample SAMN16246548, study PRJNA631951) | gut metagenome | biome: gut microbiome; feature: rumen; material: fiber-attached | host: Bos | place: Iran: Karaj | collected 2018-10 | reverse complement strand
ATGTCTGGAATTATAAGAAGGGGAAGCAGGAGCCGTATATTCGATATATTGGTTCGTTTCCCGGCGAGAATTTTAGTCGTGCCAATGAATTGATTTATCAGGCATTGCGGGATGGTCTTTATATTCAGTCAGACTGGGATGAATGGAATGGTGAAATTCATCTTGTAGAAAAATTGAAATCATGAGTGAACTTGTAGAATATGCGCGACAGTATAGGCTTGGTTATGCATTCAATCGTTAAATCATTATTCATGCTCATCGCTGCGCTGCTGCTGTGTCTGAATGTTCGCCAGGCGTATGCAGATACGCCTTATGATACCATGGGAATGGTATTTGCAAATGCGGATGCCGGTTGGGAAACGATGATTCTCCATGGAAATGATTATGAGAAGTATCATCACGGGTTTTCGACGACCCTTTCAGCAGGAATCAATGTTTTTTGTTTTTTAGGACTACAGATTGAGCAGGACCTTGGATTTATTGAACTTCAACGTGCAGAAGGCAGCCCAAAGAAAGAGCTGTTATTCAAAGGGGCAACCCTTGTCACATGGCCACTATTTTCTCCAACACTTGGTGACGTCTCATCCAGTCTTCCAAATCTTATGGTTCACATCAAGCTGGGTTTGGGTGCTATGTATATGCAGACGCCCAAAGGGGTAAGCAAATCTGTGCAATCATGGTTTGCATTTCGCCCAACGATTGCAGTTATATGGCTTTCGGATACATACGGACATAAAGCGTTCGGCGGGGGTATTGAGTTTGGCTACACGCTGGCATGTTCCGATTCCAATGTGTTTGATCATCGCAAACTCGTTCATTTGTTAAATTTAAAAGCCAAATTTATTGTATCGTTCTGAGAACGATTCATCTGTGCTACCATATAGGAACACATGCGCTGGTGCAGGGATGCAGAATTGGAATTAGAAACTTCATATAAAATGATTATAATTTTTGTAATGAAAAACTGTACCGCGGGCCGTATTTCGCGTAGCGAAATAGGCACGCGCAAGGGAACGATAGCCCGAAAGGCGAGGCGTATTGGCGGCGACAAGGGGGCAAGCCCGCCTTGCCTGTCGCCGCCAATAGCCGAGCGCCAATACAATACAGAACGCAAATTTGTATAATATATATTATTGTTTAATTACATCTGTGTTTTGCGTTCTTTTCGATTGCAAACAACATATTATTGCTGGGAAACAGGCGGTCATATCGAACGAGGCAGGGCGCGGGACAATTTATTTGAATTTTGCTGATTTCAGCCGTGCCTTTCCAGGTTCTACCGTGGGCTTCAAAAGTATATTCTATGACAAGCTCTTTTATGCTATTTTCTTGTACATTAGCTTCAGTATTATTTTGCTTTATGTGACTGTATTGTATTGTGCCCTTTGTGGTTTTCCACAGTGGATGGGCAACGATTTTTTTGATTCGCCGCCAGCGTTCTTTGCGAGGATTATTGTCGGCATTTCCAATGGTTTCGACGCGCATCATGCGATGGAAGTTGTTGTCCACTGCAGCGAATTTTTCGGAAAGCTTTTGCCAAATACCATCTTTGGGATAGGCCAGAACGTGATTCAGGGATTTGCAAAGTTGAGCTGCGGTGGAGGGGCGTTTGTCGATGTCTGCCGACAGCATCGAAGCGAGCAGGGCGGCCATGTTTGGGGACGCATCGGGCGCTTTTTCGCGCAAAATGTCGGGAATGTTGATTTGGTAAACCTGTGCAGATATTTCGCCGGGGAATATGCCTGTGAGCATGTGGAGCATCGTCGCGCCGAGTGCGTAGAAATCGGACTGGATGGCGATATTGCCGAAGATCTGCTCCGGCGGCATATAGCCGAAAGTACCGGCGACAGTCGAGCCGCCGTCGCGTTTTTGCGGATGGGCCACGGCACCAAAGTCGATGAGATACACCTCATGAAACTGTTCGTCGTATAGAATATTCGACGGCTTGATGTCGCGGTGAATGATGGGTGGGCTGTATTGCGTCTGAAGCAGCAACAGAATGTCGGCGATTCCACGGGCAATTTGCAGTGTCTCGCGTTCGGTAAATTTTTTGCCGCCATCGAGCAATGTCTGGAGCGATGGATAGGGAATGTATTCCTGCAGCAGGCAGCCGTTGCCCTCTTCGTCGGTGAAATGCCCGTAAAACTTTGGGATGCCACGGACGCTCACGCTCTGCAGGAGTTTTGCTTCGCGCTCGAAAAGCTCTATGGCCTTGAGATCGCCGGCAAGCTGCAATTTGAGAAATTTGAGTACGGCGCGCTTTTTTTCGATGCGGTGCTGCAGAAGCCACGTTTCGCCGCAGGCACCTTCCCCAATTTTTTTGAGGATTTCGTAATCAAATGCGATGGATTGTGGGAGTATGGGTTGCTTTGACATGGATTTACCTACTAGATTACGAATATTGAATCACGCCGTTGCTCGTTTTACAATAACAGGAGGACAATTCGGGAAGTGCTTTGACGGGGAACGGAAACGGCATGCTCATGACCTCGGTGCTATCTTCTGAAACCGTATAAAGTATGGGCAGCACATCTCCGGGCTTTAAAGCCGGATCATAAGGAACGACGATTTCGTGTATCAGATCATCGGGTTCGCTGTCGTCGGGCGGATTAAAGGCATAGCGGAGTACAAATTCAGGATATTGTTTTTCGCTTTTTGATTTATACTGGACATCGCGGATGGTCGCTAAAGATTTTCGGCCATTTTTCAGGAGGTGTTTCAGCTTTGGAACATTTGAAAGTTCAGTATTTCGGCGATTCTGAAGATTATTAAAGAATTCACTCCTTTTTATATACGCTACTACCATTAAAGATGAAAAAAGTAAAATAAGACCTATGATAAATAAATCGAAATAATTATTCAAATTGAATGATATGTCTTTTGAAGACAATAACGTGTATCCATAAAAAAGGGAAACAACCAAAAGACAAGTAATCCATGCAACTAAAAATAATATAAAAAACTTTTTAACAAACATCAATATATTAAAGAATATATTCATAGGGTTAAGAAAAAACGTTGTATTGCTGTAGAGTTTCTGTAATTTTATAAATACAGGGTTTATATCGCATGGCTTTAACTTTTGATATATGACGGGAATATTTCTGGGCGTTTGTTCCGGGAGTTGCAGCCAGAGGTCGAGATTGCCCTTTTGTCCGATGCGTTCGACTTTTGTGAGCTGACGATTGTACGCTTTAGGCGATTGTTGGTGAGATTCTACAAGGGCGTGTCCGGTGAACTGATTTTGCGCAAATGCGCCAAAACACTGCCTGAGAATTGTGTAATCGTACAGGCGGTCGGATTCATTGGGCGTGGTCATGCGTCGAATCAGAGAAACGACGGGGGCTGGGAGGCTTTCGAGGGGCTTTTCGATATTGAGCCGAAACTCTGTAACTTCCATATCTGCCGGAGAAATGCCGCTCAGGAGTTCGGCGAGCATGACGCCGAGTGCGTAGATATCCGAGGCGGGCGAAACGCTGCCCATGAGCTGTTCGGGCGACATATAGCCATACGTCCCGGCAATCGTCGAACCGCCTCTTTGCAAAAGCGGATTGTAGACGGCCCCGAAGTCCGTCAGATAGACTTTGTAATCTTTGCCATTGGGTTCAAGAAGGATATTCGACGGTTTGATGTCGCGGTGTATAATCGGGGGATCGTGATGATGGAGTTTTTCGAGAATATCGATGATTTGTATGGCCAGCGAAAAGACGTTCTGAATGCTGAAACGAACGCCGGATTGGATGGTATCGGCCAGGGTTTTGCCACGAATGAGCTGTTGGACGAGGTAGGCGTGCGGCTGATCTTCGTCGAGGTTTTCGATGGCTTCGTAAAACGCCGCGACGCCGGGAATGTCGAGCGACTGCAGGGTTTTGGCTTCGCGCCAAAAGAGTTCGTATTCTTTCCAGTGTTGGATGGAGTTGATCTGGAGCACTTTGATGGCGACGGGCATGCCATCGGATTTACGTACGGCGGCATAGACGATTCCCTGCGTGCCACGTCCGAGAAAGTGTGTGAAAGTATAGCGGTCGGCGATATCGGCGGGGGTAGACCTCACCCCCGCCCGCTTTGCGGGCACCCCCTCTCCAGCTTGGAGAGGGGGAAAGAACTCCGTTTCCGCGAAATCCGCTTGTGCGCTGCGCGATTTTGGTTGCAGGGCGTCCGACGCTTTATTTTTCTCGCTCACCCGGTATCTCCTCATGATGCGGCAGTATGCATTGCAACATCGTGTTGCGGCGAAGGGGGATTATCGGAGAATATGACGGCGTTGGCAAGGGATATTGGAGAGGCGCGGGCCGTATGCGCGCAGACGGTGTAGAGACGTTCGGGCGAACGTCTCTTAAACCGTCGAGCACATAGGCACGCGCAAGAGGGCGTATAGGCGCAGCCGATAGCCCGATGGCGAGGCGTATTGGCAATTGAGACGTGCGGTCTGCACGTCTCTTTGCCAATAGCCGAGCGACAGAACATCCTGCGCATTTTTCGCAAAACAGATTGTCGTTATGGTATGCTATCCATCAAGCCGATGATCGGCGAGGAATTGAGACGAATGGAGTCACTGCAATGAAGAAGTTCAACATCACCGGAACCTGTTTTCCCAACAAACACTACATGGTCGATTTGACCGGTCGCGTTGCGCAGATCAAGGCGATGGTGGATGACGGCGCCTATTTCTGCATCAATCGCGGACGGCAGTTCGGCAAAACCACGACGCTCCACGCGCTCACGGTGGGGCTGGCAAGTGATTATGAGGTCTATGCCATCAGCTTTGAGGGGCTTGATAACGCATCCTACGAGACAGAGCGCCACCTGGCTTATGCCATGATGCGGCAGTTTGAATTTGCGGCTTTCATGCGCGGGAACAATGTGTCCAGAGAAGTTCAGGAGATCGTGTCTGAGGCTGTCAAAGCAAACAAGGCCGAAAAGCAGATCGGCCTGGACGATTTTTCGATGGCCATTTCGCAAATGTGTATGGCTGCGCAAAAACCACTGGTTCTGATCATCGACGAAGTGGATCAGGCAAGCAATTATGATTCGTTTATTCGCATGTTGGGGTTGTTGCGAAAAAAATTTTTGATACGCGACCAAATGCCGACTTTTCAATCCGTCATTCTCGCCGGGGTCTATGAAATCAAGAATTTGAAGCTCAAAATTCGTCCCGAAGCCGAGCATCAATACAACAGCCCGTGGAATATCGCGGCGAATTTTGATGTCGAGATGGCATTTAACGTGAGCGATGTCGAGGGCATGTTGCGAGATTATGAGAACGACCATCACACCGGCATGGATATTCATTCGATTGCGAAAGATATTATAGATTATACATCGGGATATCCGTTTTTAGTGTCACGGATATGTATGATTCTTGACGAAAAGAAATTGCCGTGGGACAGAGAGGGATTCCTTACTGCAGTAAAAAACCTGTTACACGAGCGTAATACACTTTTTGATGATCTGGTAAAGAAGCTCCATGAATTCGTTGAAATGGAGAAAATGTTTAAGGCGATGCTTTTGGATGGTCGGAGATTTACTTTTAATCCACTTGAACATCACATTCAGCTGGCATTTCTTTTTGGATATATCAAAGAATCGAAAAATCGAACGCTAAGCATTTCCAATCGTATTTTTGAAACGATTATGTATGATTTATTTGTAACAGAAGATGATATGAGTGAGCTATCCAAAGAAGGCTCCATCGATAAAAATCAATTTATCAAGGATGGCTGTATTGATATGGAGCATTTGCTCGCACGGTTTGCGGCGCATTTTAATGGTATTTACAGCAATAAAGACAATGCTTTTGTAGAAAAGATGGGACGCAAGCTGTTTTTGTTATATCTCAAGCCCATTATCAACGGTGTAGGGAATTATTATATCGAAGACCAGACGCGGGACGAGACGCGCACCGATGTCATTATCGATTACCTCGGTAAACAATATATCATCGAACTCAAGATATGGCGCGGAAATGCGTATAACGAACGCGGCGAGCAGCAGATCGCGGGATATTTGGATTATTTTCATGCGCATACAGGCTATCTACTGAGCTTCTGTTTTAACAAGAATAAACAACCCGGCGTAAAAACCGTACAGGTCGATGATAAGACAATCGTCGAGTGCGTGGTGTGAGATGCGGATTTCGTAATCGAATGCAAATGTATTTTGGGGTTTAAACAAAAGGGAGACACTTTTATGGGTAAAATGCTTGTTTATCATGGAAGTTATGCGGAAGTCCGTGAGCCTAAAATCATTGTTGGAAGAAATACGAAAGATTTTGGTACCGGTTTTTATTGTACGGTTATCAAGGAGCAGGCTCAACGATGGGCACGAAGATACGATACCCCTACAGTCAATATCTATTCATCGCTCATCGATGAAAAATTGGATATTCTGGAATTCAAAACCATGACAGATGCGTGGCTCGATTTTATTATAGCCTGTCGTAGCGGAAAACCGCATTCACATGATATTGTGATAGGTGCCATGGCGAATGATCAGATTTATAACTTCATATCAGATTACATGGATGGCATTCTGACGCGAGAACAATTTTGGGTATTGGCAAAATTTAAGTATCCAACACATCAAATCAATTTTTGTACAGACGATGCACTTAAATGCTTAACTTTTGTCAAATCGGAGAAAGTAACGCCATGAACGGTCGTGAAGATAAAAAGAGCAACGATTTATTTTTTACCTGTGGTTTGATTGAATACCTTGCCAGGAAAACACAAAACCATCCCTCGTTCATTGTACAGGCACTTGGTGAGAAGCGTATCGCAAAAATATATGAATTGGCAGATGTCTATCATAGCGATAATATCGATAGAGTTTCAAATGATCTGATAGAAGATTGCCATATTCAACATGGAACGTTTGATAATATTACCTCGTGTGAGTATTCAGTTCCAACGCACTGGGATATCGGCAAGGTTTATAAGAGGCTGATACTCAAAGTTGCTGAAACTGAGAATATTGACATGGTTCATGCACTCATGGAAGTATATAAATCGCGGATTACTGATTTAATCGAAAATTACAATAGTAGTTTTTATTATGATTCGCCGAGTGCGATATTCGAGACATATCGCAATGATTGTACACCTGTTGCGGATGATTGATATTGCAATCAATTGCGAGCCGTATTGGGCGTGGATAAGATTACGCCGCGGATGGTCTTACAAAAACAGGAGGACAATTCGGGAAGTGCTTTGGCGGGAAACGGAAACGGCATGCTCATCACCTCGGTGCTATTTTCTGAAATTGTATAAAGTATGGGCAGCACATCTCCTGGCTTTAAAGCCGGATCATAAGGAACGACGACTTCGTGTATGAGAGCGCCGAGTTCGCTGTCGTCTGGCGGATTAAAGGTATATTTGAGTGTAAATTCCGGATATTTTTTTTCGCTTTTTGATTTGTACTGCACATCGCGTATGGTCGCTAAAGATTTTCGGCCATTTTGAAGGAGATATTTCAGCTTTGGAACATTTGAAAGTTCAGTGTTACGACGATTCTGAAGCTCTTTATAGAACGTTTTTATATCCACTATTATTATCAAACATGGAGAAAATAAAAAAAGACTTAAAATAGTCAAAATGAATATATCATTTGTGTTAAATAGATGGAATAATGGAAACAATGCGTATATAAAATATAGACTAACACCAATGAACCAAGCAAAAATAGATAGTATGAAAAATTTTTTAACTAAAATTGATAAGTTAAAAAGCGCATTCATCGGATTGAGTAAAAATGTTATATTACTGTAGAATTTCTGTAATTTTATGAATATAGGATTAATATAGCATGATTTCAATTTTTGATATATGGCGGGAATTTCTCTGGGGGTTTGTTCCGGGAGTAGCAGCCAGAGATCGAGATTGCCCTTTTGTCCGATGCGTTCGACCTTCTTGAGCTGACAATTATATTCTTTTGGGGATTGTCGGGTGGATTCTACAAGGGCGTTTTGGGTGTAATTATTTTGCGCAAATGCGCCAAAACTTTGCCTAAGAAGTGCGTAGTCGCACAGGCGGTCGGATTCATTGGGCGTGGTCATGCGACGAATCAGCGAAACGACGGGGGCTGGGACGCTTTCGAGGGGCTTTTCGATATTGAGCCGGAACTCCATGACTTCCATATCTGCCGGGGAAATACTGCTCAGGAGTTCGGCGAGCATGACGCCGAGTGCGTAGATATCCGAGGCGGGCGAAACGCTGCCCATGAGCTGTTCGGGCGGCATATAGCCATACGTTCCGGCAATCGTCGAACCGCCTCTTTGCAAAAGCGGATTGTACACAGCCCCGAAATCCGTCAGATAGACTTTGTAATCCTTGCCATTGGGTTCGAGAAGGATATTCGACGGTTTGATATCGCGGTGAATGATTGGGGGATCGTGATGATGAAGTTTTTCGAGAATATCGATGATTTGTATGGCCAGCGAAAAGACGTTCTGAATGCTGAATCGAACGCCGGATTTGATGGTATCGGCCAGGGTTTTACCTCGAATGAGCTGTTGGACGAGGTAGGCGTGCGGCTGGTCTTCGTCGAGTTTTTCGATGGCTTCGTAAAACGTCGCGACACCAGGAATGTCGAGCGACTGCAGGGTTTCGGCTTCGCGCCAGAAGAGTTCGTATTCTTTCCAGTTTTGGATGGAGTTGATCTGGAGGACTTTGATGGCGACGGGCATGCCATCGGATTTGCGTTCTGCGGCATAGACGCTTCCCTGCGTGCCGCGGCCCAGAAAGCGCGTGAAGGTATAGCGGTCGGCGATATCGGCTGGGGTAAACCTCACCCCCGCCCGCTTTGCGGGCACCCCCTCTCCAGTTTGGAGAGTGGGAAAGGACTCCGTTTCCGCGAAATCCGCTTGTGCGATGCGCGATTCCGATAGCAGTGCGTTCGACGCTTTATTTTTTTCGCTCACCCGGTATCTCCTCATGATGCGGCTGGATGCGTTGCAACATCGTGTTGCGGCGAGCGTGGATTATCGGAGGATTTTGCGGAGTTGGCAAGGGATATTGGAGATGCGCGTTTACCTCACCCGGCCACTAAAGCGGCCACCCTCTCCAGCGTGGAGAGGGTTAATGGAAATCTATTATTAATGCGTATATCTCACCCGGCAGCAAAAGCGGCCACCCTCTCCAGCGTGGAGAGGGTTAATAATATAAATTATTATATTACTGCAATAGCACGGGATCCCAGCCCGAATCCTTCACTTTAGTTATAGATAATTTATTGGTTTTGACATAATCCGAGATGAATTGAAGGCGAATCTTTTCGCGTTCGTCCTGATTGGAATTGATCTTGTGGAAATCGTCGTATTTATCAGCGAAGATTTCTTTTGCACTTTTGAGATTATCGGCACCATCTGCAATGACGTCCATTTTGGTGACCGTATAGCCGTCGTCAGATTTTTTGAGATGCATCAAGCCTGGGTGTGAACCGCCGGATTCGGTAAGGAGGGTATCGTTTTCGAGCTTGTAATTGAACACCCAGAAATCGCCCCAAACGAGTGTATCATCCGGATTTGATGTATCTGTGCCAATGATGGAGAAGCTTGGTATACAAACATCTGCATGCGGATAATTTTTAGCGATTTCGTGGGTGAGATAATCTGCTACGACTATAGATATTCGATCATTACCGGGATATTGGTATTCGGGTAAGGATTTGGGCTGAGAATCTGTCGGTGCATTCTGTGCGTCTGGATTTGCAGCAGATGCAGCATCTGCGTTTTTTTCTGCAGCCTGATCTGTTTGTTGAGCAGCTATATTTGCAGTATCTGACTTTTGTATTTCGGCAGAATCGATTTTGGTATCGGGTGCATCGGTTTTGGCAGATTTGCACGAAGCAAGACAGAGCAACAATGAGAGTGCGGCTGCGAAAAATACTATATTGGTTCCAGAGAATTTCATATTGGCTCCTTTGAGAAAAGGTAAAATATCAAGCGAGATGCGTCAGAAGAGACAGCATCAATATTTATTCTAGCATAGAATGGGGTTCGAATGAACGATTAATCTATTATTCTGGTCATAAAAAAGGCTATGTTTAACCAGTATGGATATAGCTTTCACCCCCGATGTCGGGAAGTACAGGCTTATAGCTTGTGGCTTATAGCCTGTAGTTGTCTGAGGCGCACCATAAGCCATCAGCCATAAGCTAAAAGCCGTGAAGCAAACGACTTTGCATTTTTATATCTACGCTCGTTAAACAGATCCTAAAAAAAGAGCATATATTCCTGCACACTTTCAGCGTTTTGATTTTTGGTATTTGCTATTCCCCCGGCGTTGCCGGGGGCTATTGATATTGAACGCCTAACGGCGTTCTGATTTAGGGTATTTGATATTCCCCCGGCGTTGCCGGGGGCTATTGATATTGAACGCCTGGCTGCGTTCTGATTTAGGGTATTTGATATTCCCCCGGCGTTGCCGGGGGGCTATTGATATTGAACGCCTGGCGGCGTTCATTGCCGAGGACTGAACAGTCCAAATTCAAGACAATAAATCTTTGATTTATCCATAAAATCTAATAAAATGATGGCAGAATATGGCGGTTTTCCATATTCGGATTCAACACGGAGCATACGATGTCGAAACGATTTTACATATTTTCACTGGCAGCAGCAATAACCATGTTTTATACAACTGGCTGCAATGATGACCATAAATCCACGCGTTCCGAGCAACCCGAATGCGCATCTGCAAAGCCTGATGAATCGTGCGAATGCATTGACGGCAAATGGCAGAATTGTAGAACGACGCAGGAATGTACAACGGCGAAACCTGATGAATCGTGCGAATGCATTGATGGCGAATGGCAGAATTGTAATCAAGAAGACGGTTGCACAACAGAAAAGCCGGATGAATCCTGCGAATGTATAGGTGGGGAATGGCAGAATTGTAATCATGAAGACGGTTGCATAACAGAAAAGCCGGATGAATCCTGCGAATGTATAGGTGGGGAATGGCTGAATTGCAGCATAGAAACCGATTGTCCGGAGTCCATGCCCTATAATGCCAGCGATTGTACATGTGTGGATGGCACATGGCAATACTGCACCTATAGCTGCGCCGAGACGTGTACAAACGGTAATACATGCGATCCCACCAAAGGCGAATGCAACTGTATGGGCCAGCAGTGCGATGCCAATGAAATGTGCACAGAATCCGGCTGCATGTGTGGCGAAAACGTTTGTCTTTCGACGGAATACTGCGCGAATGGCGATTGTCTGTGCAATGTAGATAACAGAATCTGTGGTGAATTTGAAACCTGCACGGAAGAAGGCTGCCGCTGCCAGGGGGACATCTGTGAAGATCCTGAAATATGCACAGAAACCGGTTGTCAGGTGCCCAAACCCATGATCGTCCTATCCAAAGAACACCTTGAAATCCCTGAGGACGGACATGACAATGACCATAGCACGATAACACTCAATCAGAAACCGAATAACAATGTTACCGTGAGCTGGGAACAAGAAGCAGATGGCGTTGTGTGCAGAGAGATGTTCACAGATGCACATGAGGTTGTCTTAACAACTGACAACTGGAATACCGGATCTGTTATTTATTGCCAATCCAGTTCATTTGATTCTGACCAGATCGTCGACAATAAAACAATCACGCGCACCTTTACTGCGACGAGCGATGCAGCGGAATGGAATGGCATTACCAATGAAATATCGATCCGCATACTGGATTCGGACAATGCCGGTTTTGAGGTCGGCTGTGGCACAGTCGAAGCGGAGAGCTACATGGAGACAACGGTATGGAACTGCACACAAGCGACGACCAGTGAATATGGAAGCCTTAGCGATATTATATCAAAACTGGGCATTTCTTCCACACCATATTTTCATAGTGATATTGCGCTGAAGCTCACCGCAAACCCGCAATGTAACATAAAAATTGAGGCATCCATAGCCAATGACGATGGTACGACAGAACCATACGGTGAACTGTATGGTGAACTGGCCGCATCCGGCGTGACATTTAATGCGGAGAACTGGGACAAAGTACAAAGGATTGCGCTGAAAGGCAAAAGTGACGGTACACAAGTCAATACAACGCCGCATACCTATACCATTACGCTTCATCCCGTGGTCGACAGCAGCTGTGTCGATGAATGGAAAGCATTGCCGGATTATACAATTTCTGTGCTGAATGAGGACACTGAAGGCGCATCTATCTTTGTCAATCCTGGTATGGACAAGATACCGGAATCCAACCAGCAGGTGGTATCCTATGTCGAATTGAACACAGAGCCGGGAGCTGAGACGACGCTTACAGCAAAGATAGATCCGCCAACCGACAGATGTACACTTCTAAACGGTCTCCTTGGAGATCCGGTTACAGAATACAAGCTCACCTATACCAAAGACAATTATAATGAAGTACAAATGCTCGTTGTTCGAAGTATCGACAACGAAATCGACGATGGCGATGCGGCATGCAATATACTGCTTACGGGATCATCTTCAGATACAAACCCGGAAACGACGTACAACGGCATTACAAAAGTCATCCGGAAAACCGTAATCAATGATGATATAGCCGGCATAAAAACCGTTGAATATGATTCAAAACTGGTTGAGAAGAAGAAGCTTTCGGGCGATATCGTGAATGGTGAATGGCAGGTTCAGCTTGGTTCCAGGCCGTTGGCCAATGTTACGATCACGCCAGAAGTCAAGAATATTGCTGAAGCAGACAAAGATGTGCATTTGGAAGTCACATCCGAACCTCTGGTATTCACGCCTGAGAATTACAACAAGCCTCAGAGTATCAGGTATAAATCGGTTAGAGATAACAATGTGTCTGGCGATCTTAAGGTTACATTGAGTGCCAAAGCCTCGTCTGACGATTCCAAATATCATGAAAAAGCAGAAAGCGTTGAGATTACGATTGTTGATTCGGATGTAGCATCAATAGTATCTTCATTTGATTATTATTATCCGCGAAATGTTCTACGCGAGCGCAGACCGCTTGAATATCAGACGATTTTCCTCAAGCTGGCGAGCACGCCAACGAGCGATGTAACTGTTACACTCAAACCGAAGAATAATCGCATCACGCTGTCCAGCACAATGCTCACGACACCCGCAACAGAATCCAAATCGGTAACATTTGTGATTAAACCGGAAAAAGCAACATTACTGCAGCAGGCAGCCTATGTCTATCCCGTCGATAACAATAAAAAGGATGGAGAGTCGAACACTCGCATCACCCTTACGGCAGCTTCATCGGATAGCATTTACGATAAAATGAGCGCTGAATCGGTTGATGTTACGGTGCTCGACAATGAAGATCCCCAAACGCTGAAGATTACATGCAGCGGCCGTGCAATGTGTACGAATGCAGATAATACTTCCAAATGTACATTCTCACTGGACCAAAGCAACAGGCCAAGCGGCGGTGATGTGTACGTCTATTGTGATAAATCCGAGAATATCTATTGGGGAAAGGATTTCCGTACAGATCACATTCTGCTCGAAAAAAGCAATTCCTATAGCTATACGACAACGCTGCCGATAAGGTCATTGCAATGCGACAGCAATCCGCAGGCCAGTGGTGTTGCCACAACTAAATTTACCTGCCATGCAGAGGCGTATGATTTCTATGCCAAAGGAACGGGAAAAATTGAGTATATTTATAATGAATAGGGTGCTGCAGTGATCAAAAAAAAGCGCCGTGTATTGCGAAGCAATAGCGGCGCGGCATGGGCGTATGCGGCAAAGCCGCATAGCCCTGCCACAATAGTATATAATGATATATCCGAGGGGGGCGTATTTGTGTGTGATATTCCCTTCCACCGGAGTTACATGCATGAATTGCTTATAGCTTATAGCTTATGGCTTATAGCTCTGATCCAGGAGTACGCTGGTTTCCAACTATAAGCCATAAGCCACAAGCCATAAGCAGTCCATATCCACGATGGTTCAACACAATCTATTTTATTGCTACTCCGGCTTCATCGTTGGGAAGAGGATGATATCGCGGATACCTTCGGCGCCGGTGAGCAGCATACAGAGGCGGTCGATGCCGATGCCGCAGCCGGCCGTGGGCGGCATACCGAATTCGAGTGCGCACACGTAGTCATCGTCCATGGGGTGAGCCTCTTCGTCGCCTTCGAGTTTTTTCTGAATCTGATCGAGGAAGCGCTGGCGCTGATCGAGCGGATCGTTGAGTTCGTTGAAGGCGTTGCCGAGTTCGAAGCCGCCGACGAAGATTTCGAAGCGGTCGACGTAGTTGGGATCGTTGTCGTTGCGGCGGGCGAGCGGGCTCACGCTGGAGGGATATTCATAGACGAAGGTCGGCTGGATGAGGGTGGATTCGACTTTTTGATCGAAGATTTCCATCAATAAATGGCCGTCGGATTTCTTTTTGAGCTCAGCGCCGCGAATCGGTTCGGGCAGGTTCGAGACGACTTCTTCGAGGAATGCGCGGTCGGAGAGTTTTTCTTCGGGCACGCCGAGGGCTTTTGAGACGCCGTCGCGCACGCGCAGACGTTTCCAGGGGCCTTTGACGTCGATGTCGTTGCCGTTCCAGTGCATCATCGTCGTGCCGCAGACGTCGAGTGCAATCGTTTCGACCATTTTTTCGATGTATTCCATCAGAATTGTATATGTGCCATAGGCCATATAGAATTCCATCATCGTGAATTCGGGGTTGTGGCGGCGATCGCAGCCTTCGTTGCGGAAGTTGCGGTTGAGCTCGAACACGCGTTCAAAGCCGCCAACGATGAGGCGTTTGAGGTAGAGCTCGGGAGCGATGCGCATATACATATCGGTATCGAGCGCATTGTGGTGGGTTTTGAACGGGCGCGCGGTTGCGCCGCCGGCCTTGACCTGCAGAATCGGCGTTTCGACTTCGAGGAAGCCGTTGTCGGCCATATAGGCGCGCAGTTTCTGGGTGATGAGCGAACGTTTGACAAAGACATCGCGCACGTCATCGTTGACGATCAAATCGAGGTAACGCTGGCGATAACGCTGTTCGGTATCGGTGAGGCCGTGGAATTTTTCGGGCAGCGGGCGCAGGCTCTTGGTGAGCAGGCGGATTTCGAAGCAGCGCACCGAGAGTTCACCGGTTTTGGTCTTGAACACTTCGCCTTCGGCAGCGACGATATCGCCCATGTCGAATTTCTTATAACGCGCATAGTTCTCGGCACCGACGTTGTTTGCGCCGACGAAAAGCTGGATGCGGCCCGAACCGTCCTTGAGAACGGCGAATGATCCTTTTCCGAACAGGCGCACCGCCATGATACGGCCTGCAAGCTTAACGCGTACCTTCTTTTCTTCGAGCTCTTCCATCGAGCAATCGCCGTATTTGGCTTTGAGATCGGCCGCATGCGCATCGGGCTGATAGCCGGTGTCGTAGACAGGGATGCCCTCGGCACGGAATGCATTCATCTTGTCGATTCTGTTTTTGATAATCGCATTCTGACTCTCGATGTATTCTTCGTTCGATGGCGGCATGGATTGGGATTTATCTTTGGTTTCTTTGATTTCTTCCGGCATGATGTTCCTCTCTCTATTTTATCTGGGGCTCTGCCCCAGACCCCGCCAAGGGCCTGAGGCCCTTGGAACCCGCAATATTTTAGGGGGCGTGCCTTATCCTGCGAACTGCCAGGCACTTGCAAAGATCGAAATGGGGCCCCTTCCCCATTTCGCCTTATATTTACTGTTTGGTTGGTTTGACGTGCGTATGATCAAGATTTTTCGGCGACCAATTGCGTGGGATCGCCTGCGCCATTGGAATAGAGCAGATAAGTCGTGATGAAATCGTCGAGGTCGCCGTCGAGAACGGCTGCGGTATTGGAGGTTTCGTGATTTGTGCGGTGATCCTTAACGAGCTGATAGGGATGCAGCACATAGCTTCGAATCTGGCTGCCGAAATCGATGGCGCGCTTGGTCGCGTTAATCGCATCCATCTTGGCCTCCTGCTCGCGCATT
>JAEEGL011224417.1_pt1 | contig 15937 bp, 10 predicted proteins | sample 9134231 | NCBI WGS metagenome assembly JAEEGL01 (sample SAMN16246548, study PRJNA631951) | gut metagenome | biome: gut microbiome; feature: rumen; material: fiber-attached | host: Bos | place: Iran: Karaj | collected 2018-10 | reverse complement strand
CTCCTTGCAGGCAAGCGGTTCTTGCCACACTATTATCATAACACAAGCGCCCTGACGCGGCAGGCCCGCTTGTAGCACTCCGCGAGGTAGAGTTCGGGCGACATCAGCCCGTAGGCGTCGTTTTCGTGACGTCCCGGCTTCGAGCCGATGTTGAGCTCGAAGGTGAGCGGCCCCTCGAAGCCGCATGCGCGAAGGCGGTCGCCGTTGTAACGCCAGTCCGCTATGCCGTCGAAGGGCAGCAGATGCAGGTCGTCTAGCCAGGTGATTTCACCGTTTAGGTCGCGGATGCCGAGGTTGTCGTTGAGGTGCGTGCCAAAGAGCCTGTCACCAAAAGCGGCGAGCATGTCGCGCGAATGGTTGTAGCACATTTCGTGTCCGCTGTCCCAGCAGAAGCCGACATTCGGGTTGCCGGCGAAGAAGTCCATCAGCGCCTCAAGGTACTCTATGCCCTCCGTGTTCTCGAGGGCGAGCTTGACGCCCGCCTTTTCGGCGGCGTCCGCGAGCACCGCGAAACGGCGCAGGCCGATTTCGGTCGGGGTGTGGTCCTTGAAGCCGATGAAGGCGTGGCAGATCATCAGCCCCACGCCGGCGCGGCGGCAGTCCTCAAGGCACGCGAGCAGTTCGGACAGGGCGGCGGAGGCGGCGTCCTCGTCGTCGCCCCACAGGTCGCGGACATGGTTGAACGGCGCGTGGACCGACTGGAATTCGAGCCCCATCTTGTCCGCCGCCGCCGCAAGCTTGAGCGTGTCGGACTTCCCTCCCCACGCACTGAAGAAGCCGTTGAACCCGGCGTCGCGGACAATGCCCAGGCGCGACTCCTCGTCGTCGCCGAATTTCTCAAAGATGTTGATCACCAGTTTTCGCATGGTAAACCTCTAAGCCTCCAAACATTCTTCACTTCGTCACGACTGGCAGAAGGCGCACGCTTTTGAAACGCCATTTGTCATCGTCCTTGTCCTTCTCGAGGACGGCCTCGAGTTCGCGGGCGTCGCGACCGCCGAGGCCAAGCGCGGACGAGAGGCCGCGCACATAGACGTCCGCCGTCACGGACGCCGTCCGCCCGCCGTCGAAGGCGATGGCGATGTCGGCAAAGCCGACCTCGATTTTCTCCGCCTGACCGCGCACGAGCATGATCTGCTGGACGAGCTGGCGTCCCGAAGCGACTTCGTGCAGGATTCGGTCGTCGATTTCGAAGCTCGCCTCCGTGGCGATGAGTTCCGCGAGCGCGTGCGCCTTGGCCGTTGCGACAATCAGTCCTTCCGGCCCGTCCTTGCGGAGCTCGGACGAGGCGGTGGCAAAGACCTTGCGGATGCGCTTCGATTCGGAGGGGCGCAACCATAGGACAAGTGTCACGGCCGCCACGACCGCAATCGCAATTCCGACTAGCTTCTTCATATCCATGGACGATTTCCCTTCCTTCGCTACCAGAGAGGCCGCCCGACGATGCGGGCGGCCGCGATTTCGCCTCCGACATGCGCCTCGGCCGGAACGGAGCGGTTGTCGCCCATCACGTAGACATGGCCCAGTCCCACCTTTTTCGGCGGCAAATCCCAGTCGCAACCGAGCTTGACGTAGGGCTCGTCAAGCGGCTTGCCGTCGACAAGGCAGACGCCCTTCTCGAATGCGACGGTCTCCCCCGCGAAGGCTATGACGCGCTTGAGAAGCATAAAGCGCGTACCGCCATATCGAAGGATTACGATATCGCCCCGCTTCGGACCCGACCATCGGTAGGCAAGTCTGTTGCAGAAGTTAAAGCCATGGGAGGAATAGGTCGGAAGCATGCTTTCGCCGTCGATGACCACCGGCAGCATCACGAACTTGCAAATGACGTAAGCGGCGGCGGCGACCACGGCCAGGCGTATGAGAAAGCCCCGTGTCAATTTCGGGAAGAGGAATTCGCGGAGAGTCATGATGCGGCCGACTCCATTGTCGGCAAGGAGGTTAGGGTATTTTCGTGGTAGTCCATGAGAAATCTATTGTAGCAGATTAGGTGATGCTTCGGCCGAAAGGAGCCAGTCGACCACATTGACGATCTTCACCGTCCGTCGTCCATCGGTTTCCGTCCCGTCCTCGTGGTCGGTGACGAGCAAAAGTTTGTTGCAGTTAAGTTTTTCCCCAGCGGCAAAGAGCGCGGACAGTTCACGAGTCTTCGTCTTATTGGAGGAGATGTCGTATGAGACCTGAATGAGCATGTAATCGCGTCCTCGCCGTTCCACTAGGAAATCGACTTCATAGTCCGGCTCCTTGAGATAGGTAACGGTGAAGTCCTGTGCATCACGCATGCTCCGCAACTGTAGATAGACCATGTTTTCCAGACGTCGACTAAGACCGTCATCGGAAGACGCGGAACCCGTGAAATAGGAGATCAACCCGGCATCTGCGCCATACACCTTCCCCAGCCGCGTCTTTTCCCAGGCTTTCCGGCCGAAGCGGGGCACCAAATCGATAAGGCGGCTTTCCTCAATGAAGCGCAGATAGTTCTGGACCGTGGTCGCCGAGGCCGCCGACAACTGGTTGGACAAATTCAAGGCGGATATCTCGGTCGCGTAGTTGGACATGGCGACGAACGCGACGTCCGTGAGCAACTTGGGACTTCTTACCTTGTGGCGGCGGAGAATGTCGCGGACGAGAATCGAATCGTAGAGGGCCTTAAAATATCCCCGCTTGTCTGGGATTCGGAAAGTCTCGGGAAAGCCGCCGTTCTTGAAGTAGTTCTCATAATCTCGCCGCGCCTCGGCACGCCATTCCGTTCCACCGGAAAACTTTCGGCCAAGATAGCGCCTGTATTCGGAGAAAGTGAAGGGAGTCAGTTCGATTTGGATGAAGCGGCCTGTCAGATGGGTCGCAAGGTCTGAGAACAAAAGTTTGGAATTGGATCCCGTTACGACAAGGTGTATCCTGCGGCGTAGCAGTCTGTTCACGAATAGTTCCCATGACGGAATATCCTGAACCTCGTCAAGGTAAAGGATGTCGAAGGGACCGTAAACGACGAGCGCGGCCTCGAGGATGTCATTAAGGTCGCCGGCTTCAACGCCTTCCAATGCCTCGTCGTCGAAGTCGATGTAGCCGAAACTCCTCCCGGTTCGCTTCAAGGCAAGTCGGCAGAGAACGGATTTCCCGCATCGCCGTATTCCCGTGACAATCTGGGCCACAGGACTTCCGACATCGATTCGGGCGGCTGGTTCTCTGTCGATGATGTCCGGCTCGGCCATCATCCGCTCGATTTCCAGTTTCTGCTCCGTCAGTATCTTTTTGTAGTCACGCATTTTCAATATCCCCGCGAATCATTGTACCAAAATTCTCATTATACTGGAAATTATTCGTTTAAATTTCGTTTCGTGATGTGATTTTTCTCGCGGTGTCAGGGCCGTATTTGGTGTCAGGCTCCTATTACCCTCGCCAAGATATCGGTGAAATCGGCCATGAAACACATCCTCCTCGCCAAATATCATATCAAATAACGCAGTAGGATGCTATAAAACCTTTAATGAATACCGTATGCTACTGCGCTAAAGCTTAAAGAGTTATCGTCGTAGTCCATGGGGCGCGCAACTTGCCTTCAACCTCGACGATGACTTCCTGGCCGATGTCGGTCCGGCGCTTGATTTCTACGACCGTTAGCGAACGGGCCGTCTGCAGCCCTCCTAGACAACGAAAACAGTCTAGCACATTCGGGCGTGAAATAACAATTTTGATTTCACGCCCGATTTCGCACCATCACAATGGGCGTGAAAATGTGATTTCGCGCTTACTATCCGAGGCTACGTATGGTATTTGAAACTCCGATTGATCCTATGCTCCGCTAACGCTCCGCTTTTGAGAAGGCGGGACATTTGTGGAGCCTGACACTAATAGCCGTCTTTTTTCTTCCATCTTTTCTTCAAATAATGCTCAATTATGATTGATCCCAAAAAACATAGCAGACCTAAAATTTTGAAACCCGGAGCGCCATATAACATAACCAACCAACATAGAATTTGACATAAGAGGCCCCAACAACCAACCCTCCCAAGAGCTTTGATCATGGTCTCTTCCTGTGCTTTATGCTCCGCCTCTTCGCGCGCCTTCCGCGCGGCGTCCTCACGCGCCCTGCGCTCCGCTTCCGCCTTCGCCTGTTGTGCCTTTCGCAAGTTGTCAAGGGCCATTTCGGCGACATTTAAACTTTCTGCCGCAACGGCAAAACGGCCGAACTTGCAGGCCTCTTCGGCAACAGCAAGTTCGTCCTCGGCCTTTCCGACATATTTGGCGAACTTAGAGTCTGCATGGTCTTCGGTGGGTATCGCCTTCAGCGAACGGGCAAGCGCCAATTTCCAACGTAGGACATCGGCTTCGCTGATTGGTGCAGTTGAGGAGGGATTCGGGTTTCGGAATTCGGGTTTGACCGCGCCAGAAATGCTTTCTCCGTGTCCCTGCGCCTCTGTACGAGAATCTCTCTGCGCACCCTGCGGTTCTGCTTTGGAAATCGCCTCCACGAACTCCGCGCAACTCGCGAACCGCTCCTTCGGGTTCTTGGCAAGTGCCTTTTGAAGTGCGGCGTTGACATACTCCGGGATCCCCTCGATCTCTTCCGGAGCGCGGGTGAGTACTGCATGACGTAGCATGTCCTGGTCGGGCGCATCGAATGGCAGGTAGCCCGAAAGCATCTGGTAGGCCACCACCGCCAGCGAATACTGGTCGGTCGCCGCACTCTGCCGCCGCGCCTCCCACTGCTCAGGGGCCATGTAGGCGGGTGTCCCGCTTGACCCCGCATGGCCGCGAAGCGACACGCGCGACATCGACGAGCGCACCTCTGCCGCAAGCCCGAAGTCGAGAAGTTGCACACGGCTTCCTTCAACCTTCACGTTCGCCGGCTTGACGTCGCGGTGCAGGACTCTTTCGCCGTGGGCGTAGTCGAGCGCCGAGGCGAGCGGGCGCAGGATGGCGAGCGCCTCGTCGAGCGGCATCGGGGCACCGCGCCGCTTGCGCAGAATCGTGGAGAGGTCTTCGCCTTTGGCAAGGTCCATCACGAGGTAGTATTCGCCGAATTCGGGATCCTTCTCCAGCTGGCGAAGTCCGGAGATCGCCGAGTGGTGGAGGCGCGCCACGATGGCGTAGTTCTCGCGGATTCCCTCCATCTCCGACTCGTTGCGGAAAAGTTCGGGCGGCAGGCATTTGATTGCCACCTCGATGCCGCCAACCGTATCCAGACACTTGTAGACGACACCCATGCCGCCCTCACCGAGTTCGGCAAGCACGGTGTAGCGGCCTAGCAGCACATCGCCGGGGCGGAGACGTCCGCCTCGCGGTGTCGTGCGTCCCCCCATCGTCGGCGCAGAACCGAGCGACAGCTCGTCGAGGAACGGCGGACGCGTCGTGGACGCGTCCCTACCAGGCCCCATCGTCGGAGCGGAGTTCAAGGTGTCTTCGTCGTCGTCCATAAGGTCTCTAGTGTAGCAGATTTAACGAACCTTTGACACTTTCCGCCAGAAGTCGCAAATGCGGAACAAGGTAATGCGAAAGGAGTCGATAAAAAGGTGTCAGGCTCCTGACATAGTTTCGGAGTCCTCTTAGTTGAAGACGATGTCGCCAACATTGACGGGCTTCTGTTGCAAATCGGTAAGGATGTCGGCAATGACAAGATTCTTCTCACGGAGTATCTGGCGAAGCTTCACGCGAGTGACGAAAGCTGCGGCAGGATCGGTGATGCCGGAACGACGAACCATCATTTCAAGAAGCGGCAGGGGCTGGTCGCGCTTGGGACCGACAAGTTCAACCACAGCTGCCTTCGAAAACTCAATCATGACGAACCCAAAATCGTTGTTAACATTAATAATCTTGCCTTTGTCGCCAGGCATCAACACTCCTTCCGGTACAACCGGCGTGGGTTGTGGCTTGACGTCTCCGGCGTCTACAAGGGCTTTTTCCGCAAGGGACTTCGCGTGCGCTAACTTCTCCTTTGCACCGCCAAAGTCGCTCAAGTTACGGAGACGCAGAGCCTCATCATAGACAGACCACGCCTCCTTCAGTGTGTCCGTTGCGGATTTCTCCCCTTTAGACTTCACCAGTTTCTGCTTCAGCGCAACAATGGTCTTCTCAATTGCATCAAGTTCTTCACGTTCGGCAGCATGACCAGAAATCCATTCAGCCGCTGAATGGATGTCGTCAGCGGCCTTAGTAGCCTTGTTCAAGTCCGCCGCGTTGAGGACACTGTCGAGCACGGCCTTTTGTGCATCGAGCGTGGCAAATTGCGTTTTAAACTCGCCATCGTTCCATTTGCGGTATTTCATGACGTCTTGCGCCTCCCGGGCGGCTTTGGTCTTTAGCTGTTCTATTTTCCTACGCGCTTCTTCCCCCCGCCTCATTTCTTCGTGATACACGATCTTGCATTCTTTTTGGAGGCCGAGTTGGTCCTTTTGTTTTTTAAATCGCTCAGGAAGGGTCAACTGGGAAAGAGATGCGCCGCTGAAAGCGTACCAGCCGATTTTCCTCACAGAGTCAGGAATAACTATCTCTTTTAATGAGGAACAACCCCGAAACGCATTGTCACCGATTTCTGCAAGGCAATCGGGCAGAACGATGGATTTGAGATCTGTGCACTCCTGGAAGACACCTCCGCCGAGTACCGTAACGCCGTTGCCCAAACTCACAGTGGAAAGACTGGAGCAGTCGTCAAATGCATAGTCCCCAATTTTCGTTACACTATCCGGTATTGTTATGGTTGTCAGCTCAGAACACTCGGAGAATGCATAGCTCCCAATCGACAAAACCGAACTGGGAATCGAAATGGTCTGAAGCGAGGCACAACCTGAAAACGCACGGGCACCAATCTTCGTCAACGTCTCTGGCAGTTTCACTGTCTGGAGATCTTCGCAGTTTTGGAAGACACCGTCCCAAATAGTTGTCAGCCCCGCTTCCAGCTCGACCGAGGAAAGGGGAGTGCCGGAGAAGGCCTCCTGTCCGACCGTCTTGATCGTCTTGGGAATCTTAACGGACCTCACCCCAGTCTGATAAAAGGCACTTTCGCCAATCTCCTTCAAACCAACGGTAATGTCAAGCGATGTAAAGGATGTGCAACCGGAAAATGCATAATCTCCAATTCGCTGGAGACCATCTGGGAAGGAAACGGAAGTGAGTTCGGCGCACCCTCTGAACATACGCCGAGGGATTGCACTCAATTGAGCGGGAAGCTTCACCGTCCGCAGAGCTGAGCATTCCGAAAACACACTATCGCCAATGGAGGTCACGCCCCCCGGAAGGGATACGGTCGTCAGCGCGGAGCAATCTGAAAAGGCGTTTTCGCCGATGGAGAGGAGACTTTCCGGTAGTTTCACCGTCGCCAATTCACCGCAGCCGTCAAACGCATAGTTCCCTATTTTTGTCACACCCTCCGGAATCACAATTTCCGTCAAACCTGAACACTCGGAGAAAGCGTATTGGCCGATTGAAGAGACCGACCCGGGTATTGAAATGGATTGAAGCCCCGTGCACCCGGAAAACGCTCTGTTCCCAATACCCGTTAACGTGTCTGGAAGTTTTACGGTACGAAGGTCTTCGCAGTTCTGAAAGGCTCCGTCCCAAACGGTTGTTTGGCCCGCCTCCAGCTCGATTGAGGCAAGTGTGGAACCGCTAAAAGCCTCTGACTCAACCAGCCTAAGGGTCTTGGGAATCTTAACAGCCTTCACTCCGGTTCGACAAAAGGCTCCTTCGGCAATCTCCTCCAAGCTTTGCGAAAGTATGAGGCTCGACAAGGATGAACATCCGGAAAACGCATATCGGCCGACCCGTTTTAACTCCTTGGGAAACGTGACGGATCCGAGCTCTTCGCAGTTACGGAACATCCCGCCGGGGATCGCGGACAATTTCGACGGCAATTTGATCGACTTTAGACCAGAACACGACTCAAAGACGTAGTCGCCCATTCCCACAACGCCATCGGGCAAGGAAACGGAAAGCAACGAAGAACATCCCCGGAAGGCGTACTCGCCAATATGCGTAACACTCTTTGGTATCTGAATCGAAACAAGCCCGTCGCAATCTTCAAATGCATAATCACCAATGGTTTTGAGACCTTCGGGAAGAATAATCGACGTCAGGGCCGAGCATTCGGAAAAGGCATAGTTTCCAATGGATTCCACGCCTTTGGGAATTGTCACTGAAGAGACATAGGTACAGTCTTTAAATGCACGATTGCCAATTCTCGTAACTCGCCCCCCGCCAATCCGAGACGGAATCTTCACATCGCCTCGGGTTTCCTCGGAAATCGCCGGTGTCCAGTCGTCTTTTCCCCGAACAGTCGCGTTCCGTCCTTCAAGAACAAACGAAATCTTGGGCTGCCTCGTCAAAGTGCCGCTTAGGGCGAAACGAAGCACAGCCCCCACGGACAACAGCCCAAGCGCCGCCAAAAGCAAAATCGCAGCTTTGGGACGCTTTTGAACCACCATCCATAGATCCGCGACTTTTTGACCGGCTTTTCGCATAAGGGCCGGGAACCCATCTATCTGGGGAATAAGAACTGGGTTTGCTTTTCCAGCAAAAGTCGACACAAACTCCGAACAACTCGGGAAACGTGCGTCAGGATCCTTGGCGAGGGCCTTTGCGAATGCTTGATTGATGGCTGCCGAAACACCTTCGATTTTCTCCGGCGTCTCGTTTTTCACCGTCGCCAGCATAATGGCCGGATCGCCTGTCTCAAAAACACCGGCGAAGGGCGGTGCACCCGTTAGCATCTCGTAAAGCACGCAGGCGAGGGCGTACTGATCCGTCCGCCCATCCTGCTTCTTTCCCAACCACTGCTCCGGCGCCATATAGGGCCGCGTCCCGCTGGTGTCCCCCGTCTCTGTCGAGACGCGCGACATCGACGAGCGGATCTCGGCAGCAAGGCCGAAGTCCAGAATCCGAACGCGGATGCGCGGCGATGCCGCGCATCCGCCAGTTGTTAGTTGGCTAGTTGTTAGTTGATTAGTTGGCTGCTCGCCGCCACCTTTGTCCTTCGTACTTCGTACTTCTTCCTTCGTTGATGGTTGAGACGCTTCCTCTGAAAGCGTCTCAACCATCACGTTTGCCGGCTTGATGTCGCGGTGGACGATGCGCTCGCCGTGGGCATAGTCGAGAGCTGAGGCAATCTGGCGGGCAACTTCAAGGGCGAGATCGAGCGGCACGATGCCGCCCGGGAACTGCTTCCGCCATTTCGAGAGCGTCACGCCAGGAGCATAGCGCATCACCATGACGCTGTCGCCGGAGGAGAGGTGCAGTTCACGGCGGGCTTCGTCATCCGTGATGACAATGTCGCGGCACGGGTGCAACACGAGAGGCGAGGCGATGTTCTGGTGCGAGAGGCGCGAGACAAACGCGAACTTCGCGCGAAGCGCCTCCATTTCCTCCGGGTTGGATTTCAGCAACGGATGCAACGTCTTCAGCGCCACGTCGACGCCGGAGATCGTGTCACGCGCAAGATAGACGACGCCGAATCCGCCGCCGCCCAGTTTGCGGACAAGCTGGTACTGGTCGATCTGACCAAGGGATGGCGGACGCGTCGTGGATGCGTCCCCGCCAGGGCCCATTGTCGGCGCAGAACCGAGCGACGGCACGTCGACGTCGATGCGCGAACGGCGGATGCCGCCCGGCCCCATCGTCGGGACTGAGTTCAGGGTGTCTTCATCGTAGTCCATGACGATTCTATTTTACCAAAAACTCTGTAGTCACGACCCCGTCAACCAAAATAAGGATCTCACATCGTCGAGGCCGCTTCTGGCAGGGAGAACCGCGCGTTTGCGCGTCATTAAGATAGTTCTATCTTACAATTTCAAATGCGCTCTTATCGTGTATTCTCAGAAAGTCGCCTTGTAATCGTTTTTCCCCTTTGCCTCACTTTTCGTTTCGCCTCAGTATCTTCCTGTGCCGCGTTCGTGAATTCCGCATCGGCATTATCGGCTCCCAGAGAAAGCACCTCGTCAGCCTTGGCATCAACAGTCTCCCCGTCGGATATGGCCAGAAGGCGAAACCCGCCGTTCCTGAAGCGCTTGCCAGGGTCACGCCTGAGACGAACTGCAGAGCGGCAGTCCCGAGAGGACTCCCAGTAGCTCCCGCCACGCTGAACGCGATCGGCTCCAAAGGCCGGTCCTGTCGGATCAGTCACCGCACCGGATGGATAGCCGCCGTACCAATCCTGACACCACTCCCAGACATTGCCGTGCATGTCGTAGAGGCCCCAGGCATTAGGCCGCTTCCCAATCACGGGATGCGTCGCGTTACCGCTGTTGGAAGCGTACCACCCCATGTCGTCAAGGCGACCAGTGCCGCCGTAGGCGCCAGAAATCCCCGCGCGGCAGGCGTACTCCCACTGCGCCTCAGTGGGCAGTGTCCATTTTAGGCCGCATTGAGGGTTACGCGTGTTCAATTCCCGCAAAAACTCCTGACAGACATTCCAAGAGACATTTTCCACTGGGTAGTCATCACCGTACTTGACGGATGACGGGGCGCTCCCCATGAGTTCCTTCCACAGTCCCTGCGTCACCTCCGTCTCGCCCATCCAGAAGCCTTTCGTAAGCGTCACGCGGTGTTCGGTTTCATTATTGAAGCGCCCCTTTTCGGAGGCTGGCGACCCCATTATGAAAGAACCAGGCGGACACCAGCGGAGGGCGATTTCCTGCGAACCGACGCGGACGACCATGCGCTCGCCGGCCTTTCGCGCAGCCTCCTTGCGCACCTTATGCTCCGCCTCCTTGCGCTTGACCTCTTCACGAGCCTGTCGTTCCTTTTCGACCTTTTCACGGGCTTTATGCTCAGCCTCCTCCTTTACCCTGCGTTCGGCTTCCTCGCGGGACAGTCGCTCCTTTTCACGCTCAGCCTCCTCCTTTACCCTGCGTTCGGCTTCCTCGCGGGCCAGTCGCTCCTTTTCCGCCACACCAGTCATGCGAGTTTCAGCAACTCTCAGATAAGGGCAAGATAACCGAAAACTGCCTTTCAGCACGTTTGGCTGGTTTTTATCGGCCTGTGCGCGCAGTTCGCCCACCGCAACCGACGTGTCTATGTCCTGAATGAACCCGAGAAGTGCCGCGAAAGGACCTTCCCATGTGCTGTCAATTTGGATTTCGCCAATGCCAGAAGCCATGTCCTCCGCCGTTTGAGATCGACATTCGAGGATGTGAAAATCGTTTCTGGCGGCCGCGTCATCCACGAGTTTGCGAAAATGGAGGATGCCTTGGTCTGGCTTGAAAAACGCTGGCAGGATGCCGCTGAGCGATTCGTATCGCGAAACCCAATGGCCCTTCTCGTCCATGAGGGCGGTTTGACTCGCCAGTCTCCGCTTGAGAAATTCCATCTTCTGGAATCGTTTGCGAATTCGATCCGCGGAATGAGGCAACGCCAGCAAGACTCCAATAAGCAGACATTCCAAAAGAATCATTCTGCAACCGCGACGGGAAAGGGAAAACACCTGACTCACGGCGAGACTCCTTTCCCATTGTCTTTCTCTTCCGCCAACTTGAGGCTGATTTCGAACCTGAACACCATTTTGTCCCCGTCACGGATAGGACCGTTGAGGGCTACATTTTTAAAAATCGGCAAGCGTTTAAGCTTGTCGTAGGTCGCAAACGCCGACGCGGAACTTGGCCCTTGAAAACTTGCCTTTGCTCCTTGCGCATCGAAGCGGAAACCCAAGAGCTGGACATCCTTCGGCATCGCACTTGAAACTTCGCGCAAAAAAACAGGAAGAGCGAGGGACTGATTCCTAAGACGGCCCAAGGCAAGGCTCTTGTCCCGATTCTCCCTCACCGCATTTTCCGCGGGAACTGCCGCGTCAATCTCCGCCTGAAGACTGCGGATGCGGAGGTCAAGTATTGCCGGACTAACTAAAAGTCCAAATACAAGAGCTATCAGCAACGATGCTGCAATAATGAAAGCCGGAGAAACCGAATTCCGCGCACGCCCTTCCGCAGGCCGTTGACTGCCATCGCGTACCGATACGGACCTGCTGCGGGGAACATCGGTCCCAGAGGTGCCGGCAGAGGCTTGCGGCGCAGTTTTTCCCATCGGATATTCCTGTCTGTGCGCCAACAAATCCAATGGGGCGCTAGGTTTCGCCACCAAATGCGCTGTGGACCGTGTCCTTTCTCTCAGCCTGCGCTCTGCTTCCGCCTTCGCCTTACGCTGCGCCTCTTCCCATTGACGACGTCCAAATTCAAGTTTCGCCTTGCGCTCCACCTCTTCCCTTGCCCATTTCTCGGCTTCTTCCTTTGATTTGTGCGCTAGCGCTTCTTGCGTCTGTTGGACCTTTCGCATGTCATCTAGCGCCTTTTCAGCACCGTCACGACCTTGGCCGACATGTAAGTCGGCCCTCCCATCCGCCGCCCTTTTCGCAAGGCATTCTTCCACGAAAGTCGCGCAATTGTCGAACCTCTCCCTCGGGTTCTTGGCAAGCGCCTTCTGCAACGCAGCGTTGACATGCGCGGAAACTCCTTCAATGTCCTCCGGCAGATCACGCACTACGGCGTCCTTCATAATTGCAGTGTCGCCAGTCTCGAAGACGCCGCTAAACGGCGGCGCACCGGAAAGCAGTTCGTAGAGCACACAAGCGAGGGCATATTGGTCGGTGCGCCCGTCCTGCTTCTTTCCCTGCCATTGCTCCGGCGCCATGTAGGGCCGCGTCCCGCTGGTGTCGCCCGTCTCCGTCGACACACGCGACATCGACGAGCGGATCTCGGCGGCCAAGCCGAAATCCAAAATCCGCACACGAAGCCCCAAAACAGCCTTCGAATCTGGTTGTGGAGAGGTTGTCTCCACAACCACATTCGAAGGTTTGATGTCGCGGTGGACGATGCGCTCGCCATGGGCATAGTCGAGAGCTGAGGCAATCTGGCGGGCGACTTCAAGGACGAGGTCGAGCGGCACGATCCCGCCCGGAAACTGCTTCCGCCATTTCGAGAGCGTCACACCAGGTGCATAGCGCATCACCATCATGTTGTCGCCGGGGGAGAGGCGCAGTTCGCGGCGGGCATCTTCATCCGTGATAACGATGTCACGGCATGGATGCAACACGAGCAGCGAGGCGATGTTCGGATGCGAGAGACGCGACACAAGTGCGAACTTCGTGCGCAGCGCCTCCATTTCTTCCGGGTTTGATTTTAGAAGCGGATGAAGGGTCTTCAACGCGACATCAACACCGGAGACCGTGTCGCGGGCAAGATAGACCACGCCAAAACCGCCGCCGCCCAGTTTGCGGGCAAGTTGATACTGGTCAATCTGGCCAAGGAATGGCGGACGCATCGTGGATGTGTCCCAACCAGGACCCATCGTCGGCGCGGAACCAAGCGACAGCTCGTCAACATCGACACGCGTCCGGCGGACGCCGTCTGGCCCCATCGTCGGCAAGGAATTCAGGGTGTTGTCGTCGTAGTCCATTTACCCGAACCGCTTCCGGTCGAAATCTTCGTACTGCGCAAGAAGGGCGGGGGTAATGGAGGACGGAATGGCGCGGACGGCGGCCTCAAGGTCGGCGGAAATGACGAGGGGATCTGCTGATTCATCGATCGAACGGCGGAAGGCGATCTGGCAGGCCTTGCGGGCGAGACCGACGACATCGGAGCCGGAGTAGTTCTCAAGGCGCTCGGCCCAGGCGACGAGGTCGACTTCAGGCGCGAGCGGCGCGGTTTTGAAGGAGCGCTTGAGCATGCCGAGACGGGCGGCGGCGTCAGGGACGCCGATGTGCAACTTCTCGTCGAAACGGCCGGTGCGGAAGACGGCCTCGTCGATTTCCCACGGCTTGTTCGTCGCGCCTAGAATAAGGAGGGTGTTCGGACTGTCGCGGAAGCCGCCGACGTCGGAGAGAAACTGCGTTACAAGACGGTTGTCGACGGCGGAGGAGCTTTCCGTGCGGCGCGGGAGGAGTCCGTCGACTTCATCGAGGAAGAGGACGGCGACGGGGCGCGACTGCGCGGCATGGAGGAGGCGCGATAGCTTCTGTTCGCTCTCGCCGTGCCACTTGGAGCGGATTTGCGCGCCAGAGGCGTAGAAGAAGGGCGCCTTGATTTCGTGGGCGATGGCCTTGCCGAACATCGTCTTGCCGTTGCCGGGAGGGCCGTAAAGCAGGACACCGCCGCCGGCCTTGATGCCGAGCGCCTTTGCCTTCTCGGGGGCCTGCATCGGCAGGATCACCATCTCGCGGATGGCGGCCTTGGCCTCTTCCATGCCGTCGATGTCGTCGAAGGAAACGCCGGTGTCGGCCGTAATCTGGAACTCGGAATCGGCCGTTGCGGCCGATTCCTGGCCGCCGTCGCCCTGTGGGCGACCGCCTCCACTATTTGTTCCGCCATTCTGCATTCTGCTTTCTGCATTCTGCATTGCGGTCGGCAACGGATTTTTGCGGAGCTTCTCGGCGATTTCAAGCCAGCCTTCGGCGTCCTCCGCGTGGCGGGCGCCGATTTGTCCACCGGTTTTCTCCGCGAGTGCAAAGCCGAATTCGGCGGCCTTCGCGGCGTGGAAGATGGCCTTCTCGGTGTCGCCGGCTTTGATGGCCGCCTCGCAAGCGGTCTCGTGGGAGGTCTTCTGGTCGAATAGGTAGGACATAGTTTAGCTCGCTTCGCGGCGGTGAAAGTCAGATAGTCAAATGGCCGGATGGTCGCTACGGGGTACCGGAGGATTGCTAGTGGCTTCGGGATTCGAGGGATGCCTTCCGGGCGGCGATGCGCGCATCGACCTCCGCCATGCGCGTGGCGATTCGGTCGGCCGGAGCGGACTGTGCCCTGGCGACGGGCAATGCGGCGGCCTTGACGGCGTCGGACGGCGATGCGCCTTTCCGGGCTGAGCCAGGTGAACCAATGGCTTCGGGTGCGGAGGTCGGCGCATTGCGCTTCCAGGGACCGGCGAAATGGATTGCGCGCACGAGGGCCACCTTCTTCGGGTCGGCGGGGACAGAGGCCTCCGCGCTCTTCTCGGCGCGCCATCCGGCCATCTGCATGGCGGCAAGGTCCGCTTCGAACGCGGCAGCCTGCCGCGCCGCCTTGCGCCACTTCCAGAGCGCGACAAAGAACAAGATGACGGAGGCTATGCCAGAAAGCGCCAGGACGAGAAACAGACGCACAATGAAGCGGATAGGGCCGCCTGAATAGTCGCCGAACGCCTGTTCGACCCCGTCCTGAACGGCATATTCGATGACTTGAGACGGCATTGGCCGCGTCAGCCGCCACATCGTCGGAATGGCGCCAAGACTGGCAAGGCCAAGAATCGCCGCCGGCTCTCCCGACGCGGCTGCGAGCCCCAGGCCAATGGCGACCGCAACCACGAAGAACAGAACTCGCATACGGGCAGACGCCGCTTCGGCACGGGCCTCAGCCGCCAGTTCGGAGACGAGGCTAACGTTGCACGAGGGGCACAAAGGCATGCCGTTCCATGTGTAAAAGGTGCCCGTGAAGCAGTCGTGGCAAAGGCCGGCGCCGCAAATGCCGCAAGTGCCTACGGCTTCGGAATTGGGATGGGCGATGCAGTTCATAGTCGGATGTTCTGAAGTTTTAAGGCCGCCTCACGGCCTTGCAGATGGTCCCGAAGGTGGTTTTTTGTCGAATAGGTAGGACGTGGTCATCCCGTTAGTTGATGCAGGCGAATAATCGAGCGCACAACTGCCAACCCAAGGCAAAAATAAAACCTGTCAGCGCAATGACCGCGCAGAACGCAAAAACACCCGCCAACATGCTTCCAAATACCTTTGTGGACCCTTTCGCTACCAAATCGGCGGAGCGGACAGTTCGGGCTCCCTCGCAACAGACCGCACGCACTTCTTCAAGTCCTTCCTGAACTATGGCGAGCACGACGATCCAGTCAATGATGCCGATCAACAGATACTTGAGCATATAGGGCGGATTCCAGTCAGAATTCCACAGCATGTGCATCAGGACGGGAACGGAGAACAGTCGGAGGAACTTCCATTTGAAAAACGAAGATGCGGCAATTCTTCCACCATTCTTTG
>JAEEGL012589472.1_pt1 | contig 15938 bp, 8 predicted proteins | sample 9134231 | NCBI WGS metagenome assembly JAEEGL01 (sample SAMN16246548, study PRJNA631951) | gut metagenome | biome: gut microbiome; feature: rumen; material: fiber-attached | host: Bos | place: Iran: Karaj | collected 2018-10 | reverse complement strand
CTCTTCCGCGGCAACGCTGAAGGCGAAATCCGCAAGTTCATCGTCGAGAGGCATATCATCAGCGGTGTGATCGGACTGCCGCCAAACCTTTTCTTTGGAACCGGCATCCCGGCCTGCATCATCATCATAGACAAAGGCGCCACATTGACCTCGAAGGGTATCTTCATGATCGACGCGAAGGACGGCTTCGCCAAGGACGGTGCAAAGAATAGGCTGCGCGAGTGCGACATCCGCCGCATCGTCGACACATGGGAAGCGCAGGCAGAAGTACCGCACTACGCCCGAATGGTCTCGTACGCGGAAATCCAGAAGAACGACTTCAACCTCAACATCCCGCGTTACATCACGCCGATCGACAAGGAGGTTCGTCAGGATGTCTTCGCCCACCTGAAAGGCGGCATTCCCGCCGCCGAAGCCGCAGCCTATCCGTCGGCGCTCTTCAAACAGCTGCGTAAGGGGTATGTGAGGCTCAATGGCACGGTTGATGGAATTGCCGTGAATCTCGATTCGGATCCAGCGACATCTGACGCGGCGGCTAAGTACGGAAGAATGTGCAAGCAGTGGCTTGGATACTTCGCGGAAAGCGTAGGCAAGTTCAAAGTTGGGTCGAATCCAAAGAAGGTGATCCAGGAGTGGGCGAGCAAGTTGCTCAAGGATGCGAAGGAATGCGGGTCGTTTGTTGATGCGTATGATGTCTATGAGATTCTGATGAACTACTGGGCCGAGACGTTGCAAGATGACTGCTACCTCATTTCACGCGACGGATGGAAGGCGGAACTGCTGCCGCCGGCCAAGAAGAACGCGACTTGGGAAAGCTACGTGTGCGAACTTCTGCCGGTCGAGATCATCGCCCGCGTGAAATTCGGCGAAGAACTCACGAGCATCAATCTCCTGAAGACTCACCTTGAAGAGGTGGTTCAGAACATGGCAGAAATCGACGAGAAACTTGCGGACGAGGAATCGGAAGAGGAGATCGACGAGGAGGAACTGAAGACCACGCGCAAGGCGCTGGAGTACAGCGTCAAGCAGTTCAAGAAGGCGATCAAGGATGAGACCGAAGAGCTCACCGGCAAGATCGTGAAATACTACGCCGGCCTTGATGAGAAGGCGATCAAGCGCCATGCCATCGGCGACAAATGGACGGCAACGCTCGAAAGCCGTTTTGCTGCGGAACTTGACCGCGTGAAGGCGAAGATCGTCGCGGACGTGAAATCGCTTGCCGCACGCTACGCCGTGACGCTTCCGGATGCCGAACGTGCGGTCGACGCTCTGAGCACCAAGGTCGCCGGCCATCTCGCGGCGATGGGGATTGAACTCTGAGGAGGCCGTTATGAGAATTGAGCATTATTCCGCACAAGAATTGTTTCGGCAGTTGAATGATGTAGACGAGACGGCCAATGTCGAGGCGAAGGCGCTTTCAAAGGATTCTTCGCGCTCGATAATGGAAACGGTATGCTCCTTCTCCAATGAGCCGGGGTTGGGTGGCGGCGTCATTCTTCTTGGGGTTGCCGAGAACGACAAGGCTCATGGTACGCCATATGTTGTCGAGGGGATTGATGATACCGACAAGGCGCAATTGGATTTTGCTTCGCAGTGCGCCACCATGTTTAACTTCCCTGTTCGGCCTGAGATCGAAGTGGATAAGATTGACGGGCGCAATGTCTTGAAGATCTTCGTGCCCGAACTGCCGGCGAGCCGAAAGCCGTTGTATTTCCCCAAGGACGGATTGCCGAGAGGGATTTATCGGCGCATTGGCAGTTCGGATCAGCGATGCACGGAGGATGACCTATATGTGTTTTACTCTCGCGAAGACGCAGCTGACAGCATTCCGATTGATGGTACCACCTTGGGGGATGTAGACCCAGAGGCCGTTCGCCTTTATAAGGTCTTGAGGGAGAAGGTTCGTCCTGATGCCGCCGAACTTGTAATGGAGACGCCCGAATTGCTGAGGGCAATAGGCTGTGTCGATCGACAGAATCCGGCGCGGCTGAATCTGGCAGGCGTACTGCTTTTCGGCAAACAGTCCGTTCAGCGTCAGATCGTTCCTACCGTGCGCGTTGATTATATTCGTGTGCCAGGCAACGAGTGGGTCAAAGATCCAGAGCGGTCGTTTATCTCGACAGAGATGCGTGGCTCTTTGATTGCCGTCTTGTATCGCGCGATGGATGCGGTCCGTTCGGATCTCCCCAATGGATTCCTGCTGAAGGAGGATGACATCCAGGCGAAATCGGTCGGTCTGCCTGCGGGAGCCTTGCGCGAGGCCATTGTGAACGCCTTGATGCACAGGTCCTATCGCGTCAACCGTCCTACGCAGATCATACGCTACGACAATCGACTTGAAATCACGAATGCCGGATATTCGCTTAAGCCGGAGGACGAACTCGGCGAAACAGGTAGCGAGGTGAGGAACCCGATCCTTTCGGATGTGTTCCATGATTTGAATCTTGCGGAGCAAAAGGGATCGGGCATCTTGCGCATGAAGCGCATGATGGAGAAGGCGCATCTGGCGATTCCGACATTTGAGTCTAGTCGAGAAGCCAACAAGTTCACGGCGCGGCTGCTACTCCATCACTTCCTTGGAGTGGAGGATTTGAAATGGCTGTCGCGTTTCGAACGCTTTTCGCTGTCCGACAACCAGAAAAAGGCACTCGTATTCCTGCGCGAATCAGGTGCCGTGAACAATTCGGTGTTCCGCCAATTCTCAGGTGAGGATACGCTCCATGCAAGCGTTGCGCTAAGGGAATTGCGGGATTTTGGCATAATTGAACAAAAAGGCCGCGGAAGTGCGACTTATTATATCCTGGGGCAGGGGTTCTTGCAAGATAATGCGGAAACCTTGCAAGGCAATGCCGAAACCTTGCAAGGCAACGCCGAAACCTTGCAAGCTAGGTTGCAAGATTTGAGGGTAAGGCCGGCAATTGCCCAAGCCCTTTCGCGGCTTAAAAAACACACAAAACGATGCGAATTAGAACGGATAATCGTCGATATCTGCAATGACGAGCCGTTGAAGTCGGTCGAATTGGCGGGGCTTCTTAAGCGAAACGAGACCTATTTGAGAGGAATTCTCTCAGATATGGTTGGCGAGAAGGGCCCACTATCGTACACTATCCCAGAGATGCCAACCCATCCCAATCAGTCGTATAAGGTATCTCAGGATGGCGTTTTCATGCGTAGTTATGACCGCTCTTTTCCTGCGCATGAAGAAGAGGCGAAGGAATGAGGAATTGGAGAGGCGGCAAATGAAAACCTCGAAATTCAAAATGACCGAACTCGGCCCCATCCCGAAGGAGTGGAGTGTCGTTTCACTTGGCGATCTCTTTTCATTTAAGAATGGATACAATACCTCGGCAGAGTGCTATGGAGCGGGTACGCCGGTTGCATCGGTCCTGGAAGCCCTTGATTGGATGCCCGTCACAAACTCTCGCATTCGTACGAAGGTCATGGCGCCAGAGGGAGCAAGGTGCGCGTTTTCGCTTAAGAAAGGTGATTTGGTTTTTACCCGTAGTTCCGAAACACTTGAAGATGTTGGGCGGTCAAACGTCTATGTTGATGACGAACCTGCTATGTTCGGGGGTTTCATTATTCGTGGTCGTCCGAAGACTAGAAATAATTCGCGTTTCATAAATTTTTTACTTAAGGATCAGAAACATCATGAGCGTGTCATGTCGAAAGGTGCGGGAGCGCAGCACTATAACATCGGACAAACTGGACTTGCTAAAGTATTGATTACGCTTCCCCCTCTCCCCGAGCAGGAGAAGATCGCCGAGGCGCTGTCAGATGTCGATGCGCTCTTGTCGGCAATGACAACATTGATCGAGAAGAAGCGTGCAATCAAGCAGGGCGCGATGCAAGAAATGCTTGGAATGAGGAATGATGGATCAGGAATGAGGAATGTGCCTCGCCGCCGCCTCGCCGGCTTTAGCGGAGCATGGGTTGAGAAGAGGTTGGGGGATGTGTGCGAGATAATAATGGGACAGTCACCCTCGTCAGTTTATTACAATGTGCGAGGTGATGGATTACCTTTAATTCAAGGTAATGCAGATCTGGAAAATCGAAAATCCATAGTCAGATTCTATACTTCACAAATCACCAAAACGTGTGATGTGGGTGATGTGATTTTGTCGGTTAGAGCACCGGTCGGCGCTGTGGGCAAGGCAAGATACAAGTCATGTTTGGGTCGCGGTGTTTGCGCTCTCAAATGTGAGAGCGACTACCTTTATCAATATCTATTATTTGTTGAAGACAAATGGAACGAGTTTTCAAAGGGATCGACTTTCGATAGTATCAACTCCAATGAATTGGCTGAATACAAGTTGACAATCCCCCCCACCCTCGCCGAGCAGCAGGCGATTGCGGCGGTGCTGTCGGATATGGATGCCGAGATTGCGGCGTTGGAGGCGAAGCGGGCGAAGTACGAAAGCATCAAGCAAGGCATGATGCAGGAACTGCTGACGGGTAGAACGAGACTGAAAGGAGAGTGAAATGGAAATCCTACCAGTACAAGTAAAACTCAAAGCTGACGTGAAGGCGGACCTTACACCGGTCGTACAAGCTACGGCTGATATGATTTCAATGTCACACAAGGGGATCAGTAAACTTTTGAATGCGTTTGTTGGCCCATGGATTGCAAATCGCGAACGGGCTATTGCATTGCTTCAAGCGCAGACGCAGCACGATTGCCAGCAGATTGCCGAAGGCGAACTTATCTACCAGGAAGGACGGCTTTTGTCAGTTCCTGATCAGAGGCCATCGCCAAATGTTTATGAAACGATTCACGGGCTTAACCATCAGGCTGATGCGAAACGCTTGGAAGCGGCGATTCGTGAAGCGGCGCGGCAGATATTCGAAGTCTCTCCCGACCAAATTTCCGATGAGTCGATTTCCCAGACCTTTTTCAATCGTTGGCGTCGAGAGGCGGAGATGATTGACGAGAATGAACTTCGCCAGTGGTGGGCAGGGCTCTTGAAAGAGGAGGTTGTGCAGCCTAATCGAATTTCGATGCGAACATTAGATGTTGTTAAGAACCTGTCAAAAAACGATTGCATGTGTTTTGCCAATCTATGTCGAGGGGCGATTGGCGGCGAATTGATCGTCAGTTATGATAACAGGCCAATATTTGGTTCGTATGAGGATGTTCTAGAGTTCCAAGACCTTGGTTTAATAAGTGATCTTCAGTCGGCGGCAAAGATGAATTCCATTGAAGGAGCTGAAGAGTTGACGATTAGATTACGTGATGGGGTGTCTGGGCTTAGAATAACCGGAGGCGTTCTGTGGGTGCATACATTTTCTCTAACGAGAGCAGGCTTTGACCTGATACGTGTTATTGGGGATTATGGCATTACGGAGGATGACGTAAAAACGATCTGTAAGTTCCTTTCAAAACATCAAATTGAGTCTAGTACGATTACCATTGTAAACACCATTGGCGCGGGCAATTCTAATAACTGGGGCTGGGCGCGAGGACATCGGCCAGCTTGTTATGAATAATCTTGAACCACGATATGGAACCGACTAACTATGAACTCCTTTAAACCATTACTTGATGAGTGTATTTGTGATTCAATGTACGACACATTGAATAGTACGAATGTATTTTCCTATGACGAGGAGTTGAAAGCCAAACATTCGCAGGTTTGTGCGGTGCTTGATCGGTTGCGCCATGCGACGGCATGGATAAACACTCATCAGGAGACTCCCAAGGGTATGGATGCCCCGACAGGGTTGATGACATTTATGATGTTTGCAAGCGTAGTTAAGGACTCGATAGAGCGTCTGCGCGAGGAGTTTGGTTTAAGCGCCACTATTTTTGACAAGGGGCATCCAGATAGTCGTAAGTTCTTTAAAAATGTCTGTATGGGCGAGCCGTTAAGTATCCTCGAAGAAGGTTGTCCTACTGATGATGCATTTTTTCAGTACTTTCGTTCTTTGGTATTTGCCCATCCGGGTATGGTTACAAGATCACAAGGCATTCTTCTTGAAGGAGAGATTCAGTATTGCCCCTACATTGTCGAACGTGCGTTGAAGAGATACGCGTACGAGCCAGATGATTATGTCGGTGTTGTGATATATTCGTCTATAAAAGAACGAGATTGGAAGACTTTACGTGTTCGGTTCTCGGTTTTGAAAGAATATCTGAAGTCACGGTATGAGTCTCTCGGTTTAGTGCTTGATAAAGTAAACAAGAAAATAAAGGAGAGCACTAAGGCCTGGAAGAAGGTTAAAGTTGACAGTCAGTTACCACCATTGGATCAGCTTAAGTTTATGCGAGATGAGTTTGACAAGCGATGTGATGATTGGTCTGTTTACGAGACACAACAACTTATTGACCTCTTGAAATGCCCGTGTACGCTTGATGCAAATCGGTCGCGTGTAAAGATGTTCAGGCAAGAGATTGTTGATGTACTGCCTGCGCTTTGCGAGGCATTCTCCAAGCTTGACTACGCTGAATATTTTAACATAGTAGATCATCTGACAGAAATCGAGGTGGAAGAGTCTCGAAAATTAAATTACACTTTGCGGAAAATATTTGAGTATCTTGATAACCCTGACAAGCGTGATTGGGCGACACCAGACATAGATATGATTGCACAAGATTTTGTCTGCAAGTGGGTCAAGATCGACCAGCACAATATGCCTGATAGTGAGATAAAGATGCTTCTTACATTGGCCTGCTATTATGAATATGGCAAACATCAGCCGATTAAACGAGAAATGGGCGAGTATTGACGGGAGGATATGCTATGAAGAAATGGCTTATAAAAGTCGTGGAATGGTTATTGCCGACAAGCGGTTTGCATGTAGCCGAATCGCCATTTCAATCTTTGACACCGACAGAGAACGCTGAAGACATTAAAACATATTCTGAGGCGATGGATTATGCGCTATTATCGAAGAACAAAGATATAAGGAACATTGCCGTCACAGGACAGTATGGCGCAGGGAAAAGTTCATTCTTGAGGACATATGTCAAAGAGAAGAACAAGAAAAATGTCCTTTGGGTGTCTTTGGCCCTGTTCCTTGATCAGGCGGTCAAAGACGAAAAGAAGGAGGACTTTGAGCACAAGCTGGAGCTGAGTATCCTACAGCAGATGTTTCATGTCCGAAAAGAATCTACATCCTGGTGTTGGAAGATAATCATAATACTGGTGTCGTTGGGATTGGGTATTGTCGGAATTAAGCAACCAGATGTGCTTGTTAAATATGTTTCTCCGCCGATACATACCTTTGTAGCCAAGAATGCCGCTATTATCTTTTGGCTGTCATGTCTGGAAGTTTCGGCAGTGTCAGTTTGGGCTTTACGTAGCTTGATCTTTTGGTTCAAATCCCTGGGGATAAAAAAGCTAGAAGTCAATGGTGCTGGTGTCGCCGAATTGGGGATTGAGTTGCCGGACAAGCCTTCGTTTTCCATTTTGAACCATAATGTTAGTACGATTATTAATTTCTTTGCAACTACTCAATACGCAACCGTGATTTTCGAAGACATTGATCGCTTCAATGATCTTTGCATCTTTACAAAATTGCGCGAGTTGAATCTTTTGCTGAACAACGCGAAGCAGATAAAAGAAAAGAAGAAACCGATTCGTTTTATCTATGCTCTTCGAGAAGAACTATTTAAAGACGAGAAGAACAAAGTGAAATTTTTTGACTTTGTTATTCCAATAATTCCGCGAGTGAATGCGTCTAATTCGCGAACGGAATTGTTGTCTTTTTTGCAAGAGTGTGGTGATGATGCCCAAGATGAATCACTAAAGCGGTTCGTAAAGGAAATCGCCCCATACATTTCCGATATGCGGTTACTAAAAAATATCTGTAATGAATATTATACATACAAGGAACAGATAATAGACATTACATCCACAAATGAACTTTTGGGCTTGATTGTGTTCAAGAATTTCTTCCCAGAAGATTTTGCTCTTATGCATAATGGCAAAGGAATGATGTGGGAATTATTGCAGGCAAAAAGGATTGCACAGGAAAATTTGCTAGTGGAGATGAATGAGAACATCAGAACACGGTTAGATGAGGTCAAAAAAATAACAGATGAGAAACTCTCCGATGTCAAGCAACTACAACTGTTGTATTATGCTACGTTGATGCGAGAGTTTGGACCGGATGAAGAGCTTGTGCATTTTAGGGGGCAATGGAATCGTATTGCCGCAATAATTCACTATGAGAAATGGTTTGAAACTTTACGTAGCAATGGGATGTCTCATCATCCTTATAGACACGAGATTCAATGGAAGAATATTGAGCAGAAAACAGATCCTACCTGTTCTTATGATGACCATGTCAAGAAAATTGAAGCCAAACAAAATGGACGCATAGAAAGAATTCAGCAAGAGATTCAAGATCTGCGTAATCGACGTTTGTCGGTAAGGCGCAAGACCTTTCAAGAATTAATGGCTGAAGGTGCGCTGGAAGATAGTGCGATCAAGGCTGTTATACAGAAGCATAGTGACGACTGGCAAGATGTTGAGCTTGTACTTTTACTGTTGCGAAATGGCTATCTCAATGAGAAGTTCAATTACAATATTTCGATATTCCATGAGGTGAATGGAGTGAATTCGCTTCAAGATTATCTATTCGAGGTTGGTGTTACACGTGGCGATGATATGGATTGGGCTGGAAATCTTAGGAATCCTAAAGCATTGGTTGATTCTCTTGAACTCCATTATTTTTCAACACCCTCAATAATGAACTTTGCTCTTTGTAATGAACTTTTGCAACGTCCTGAAAATGTGAAGGCAAAAGCATTCTGGGGTTTGATTACACAGAAGGATAGGAGAAATTATGAGTTTGTAGATGGCTGCTTAAAGCACACAACCATAACGAGTGATAAATTTTTCGATTGTATAATGTCATCCAATCCGAACTACATGGCTGAATTGATAGAGACTTCGCTTTCGGGAGATGGTTGGCCACGCGAGTTTGTTGAAAAGCAATTGGGGCTATATGTTGCATGGGCAATGCGACAGGAGAAAGCTGTTGCTCCGTCTAACATCGTAAAAGAGTATATGGAGCAGACAGCGGCCATGCCTCAGTTGTTGCGGGATAATGGAATTGGCGATACAGAGGCTATGACGGCTTTTGTGAGGCGGTTTGACTTGAAGTTCGAAGTGCTTGACTTTAAGTTGGCGCAAGAGACTAGCTTTATCGATGTAGTCATATCTGAATGTGCGTATGTAATTGATGCAGGTATGCTGAAGGGGCTGTTGAGCGCCAAAGGTGTTGATGTAAATGATTTTGAAAAGAAGAACTACTCGGTAATAAGGAGTTGTGGAATCAAGCCGATTGCCGACTATGTTGATAGGGAGTTCAAAACGTACCTTGACAATGTGCATTCACGGTTAGAATCGCAACAGGAAGATTCCATAGAGAGTATTGCATTGGTTCTCAATCGCGATGATTTGAGCGAAGAGGATGTAACTCAATTTGTAGAGAAGCAGTCTCAGCAAGGTAGAATTGATGATGCTAAGAAGCTCTTGTCTGACAGGGCGCTTGCTCTTTGCATAAGACTCAAGTGGCTCACGCCAACATGGTATAACGCTGCCGAGGTGTGGAATCGAATCGACGATGGCAAGAGCCTCTTTTGGGAATATGTAAATGACGAGGATTGCTATTCGGCTTTGTCTCAGAAAAACTCGCGAGGCATAGCATGGGAAAAAGATGAGTGGTGGGCAACGCGATTTGCAGAAGAAAAGCAATTGTCAGATGAGGCCATGGATGGCCTTTTGTCTGGCATGAGTAAAGGTGTTATATCAAAGTATTCAGGAGCAAATGCGACGCCTAAACGAATTGAGAGTCTTGTCAAAGGGAATCGTATTAGATATTCGAATGAACTATATCAGGCACTTCGTGATATTGGTAATGATTCTCACATCGTTTATGCGGCAATGTTTATAAAAGAGTTTTGCAATGAGTATTCCGATGGTATGGCAAACAGGGATGATGTCAAAAAGCTCTTTGAACCAGGCAGAATCTCGCGGCGTAACATGCCCATGGCTGTTAATACGGTTAAGGAGATAGTGCTCGCTAATGAAGATTTGATTAATGATGGCGCATCATGTGTCAATGTGGGTAACTACATGCAGTTTGACGAGTCGATACTTGATGCGATTATAGAGAAGCTTAGTTTGGTGTCATTGCAGTGTAAGATTATCCAGCATCTTGGGGGCGGTGCAGGTGAAATACGCAATCGGCTAAGAAGGATGGCAGAACCATATAATAAACTAGGTGAATTCGGATGTCATCCGCAGATTTCAAAGTGGGATGGAGTGGAAGATTTTATTGAGTTCTTGAAGGGCAAGGGGATCGTCTCATCGATCAGTGAAAAGCCAGATGGTAGAATTCAGGTGAACACAACTCACTCATAGGAATCGAGGTAAGCCATGACCGATGAGCAAAAGAGTGCAGTGAGGCAGCCGGTGAAGCACCACATGGGGCGGCGGTGCTTCAACTGGGATTACACCTCGCGCTGCATCTACATGATCACGATCACGCTGGCCGATCGGTCGCAGCCGATTTTGGGGCGGCTTGTGGGCGAGGGCGAGGAATGGCGGGTTGAGCCGAGCGAGATCGGGCGCATCGTCGAAGAATGCTGGCGTGAGATATCGGCGCAATGGCCCGGAGTTGAGGTGATTGAAAGCCAGTTGATGCCCGAGCATTTTCATGGCATCATCTTTGTGAAGGAGCCGCAGAAGAAGCCGCTCGGCAGCATCATCGGCAGCTTCAAATCGAAAAGCAGCAGCAGGGCGGGGGAGCTGCTTTGCCGCACGCGGCAAGGCGCAGAACTGCAAGCCACGGCGAGTGCGCCTAGTTCTGCGCCAGCCCGCGAGCGGGCTGGAATCTGGGCCCCTGGCTTTGTGGATTTGATTCTTTTTCGCGAAGGGCAGCTTGCGAAGATGATTGCCTATATTCGCGAAAATCCCCGGCGGCTGGGCATCAAGCGCGCGCACCCCGAGCTATTTCGCGTGGCGCGGGATTTGGTGGTGGACTTCGCCGCACGCGGCGAAGCGCAGAACCCCGCACGCGCGAAGGCGCAGGACGCCGCACGCGGTGAAGGGCAGGGGGGCGTTGCCGCATGCAGCGAAGCGCAGGACGGCGCGCGCGGTCACTTCATGGCGATAGGCAACCACTTCCTCTTGGACTGGCCGGATATTCGGCAGGTACAATGCTCACGCTCATATTTCGCCTACAGGCGTGAACGCTTGCCTGGCGGCGGTTGGAAGATATGCCGCGATTCGGTGGGGGTACCGCTTGTCGATTTTGCCACCCCAGAATTCGAGGTGAAGGCCGAGGCGGCGCTTGCCGCGGCTGCGCGGGGCGCGGTGTTGATCAGCCCGTGTATCAGCCATGGCGAGCGCGAGATCGCCCGTCGCGCGTTTGTGGCTGGCTATCGGGTGATTACGCTTCAAAACAAGGGCTTCTCGCCGCTCTACAAGCCGGGCGGGAAGCTCTTCGATACCTGCGCCGTCGGCAATTTGTTGATGCTTGCGCCGATCAATTGGCCCTACGTGCCGGGCGAAAAGCCAATCACGCGCGATCAGGCGCAGGTGCTCAATCGCATCGCGCAGTTCATCGCGGGTGCCGGGGTGGTTGAAATCAACTACAAGGGCGCTGTGATGAACGGCATAGAGGCGGCTGTGGCGCAAGCGACGGGAGCCCGTCTTGAAAATCAATCTATTTCTCGCAGGAGACTTAGTCATGACCATTGAAATCGAACGTACTGTGCAGAATCGTGTGATTGCGCTCTTGCGCACGAAGCTCGGCTATGGGTATTGGGGCAACCTCAAGGACCAGGACAACGGCAACATCAACGCCGCCGTGCTGGAGGAATTCCTTGCCAACAAGCAGAAGCTCTCCTCGGCGCAGATTTCGGGCGTGATCGCCAAGCTCAAGCAGGCGGCACACTGTACTTCCAAGACGGCACTCTACAACGCCAACAAGGAAGTGTATCGCATGCTGCGCTATCCTGTGCCGGTTCCAACCGAGCCGGGCAAGCCGATGAAGCAGGCGTGGCTCGTGGACTGGAAGAATCCGCTGAACAACATCTTCTCGGTCGCCGAGGAAGTACGCGTTGCCACAACGGGGGGCGAAGTCGCCCATCGGCGCCCAGATGTGTGCCTGTATGTGAATGGCATCCTTTTCGGCATTATTGAACTCAAGAAGGCGACGGTCTCCATTGAGGAGGGAGTGCGCCAAAACTGGCGCAACCAGCAGGATGGCGAGATCCCCGGATTCTTCTCGACGGCCCAGCTGCTGGTTTCCGGCAGCGAGTCCGAGGGCGTCAAGTACGGAACGACGCTCACGCCGCCGAAATACTGGCTTAAGTGGAAGGAACCATGCGGGAATCCGTGCCCCGAGAGCGTCTTCACGCCTGCTGATATCAAGAACGCGATGGACCGCTCTATCCTTCAGATGTTCGAGCCAAAGCGGTTCTTGGGACTTGTGCATGATTCGATAGTATTCGATGCGGGCGTGAAGAAGGTGATGCGTCCGAATCAGGTATTCGCGCTCGATGCCGCCAAGCCGCGGATTGCGAAGAAGGAAAGCGGCATCATCTGGCACACGCAGGGATCCGGCAAGTCACTGATGATGGTGTGGCTTGCTCAGTGGATACGGGAAAGCCAGAAGGACGCGCGCGTCGTCATCATCACCGACCGCGACGAACTCGACAAGCAGATCACCAACGGGTTCCGCGAGGCCGGCGAGAAGCCGCATCAGGCCACGAGCGGCGACGACCTTGTCAAGACGCTCAATGCAAATACGGACTGGCTGGTGACGACGCTCGTCCATAAATTTGGCATCGCCCGCAACCAAACAGCCGAGAAACTCTCGGCAATCGACAAGAAGCTGCGCGGCAAGCCGACCGTCGCTCAGTACATGGAGCAGATTGCCGAGCATCTGCCAGCCGGTTTCAAGGCCAAGGGGAACATATACGTGTTTGTGGACGAGTGCCACCGGACGCAGGGTGGCATTCTCAACAAGGCCATGAAGAAGATCATGGGAGAGGGCGTGATGCTGATCGGCTTCACCGGCACGCCGCTTCTGAGGGTCGACAAGGGCGAATTGACTTCAGCCGCGAACTTCGGGCCGTATATCCACACCTACAAATTCGATGAGGCCGTAAAAGACGGCGTGATCCTCGACCTGCGGTACGAGGCGCGGGACGTGGAGCAGCAGCTCCATGAGGATATCACGTTTGACTCGCTCTTTGATGAATCGACCAAGTCGCTGACGCCGCGTGCCAAGGAGGATTTGAAGTCGCGCTGGGCGAATATGCAGAACCTCTTCTCGTCAAAGGAGCGGATCACGCGCATTGTGGCCGACATCTGCAAGGACATGATGCTCAAGCCCGCGCTCAAGAACGGGTGGGGTAACGCGATGCTGGTGTGCGAGAACGTCTATCAAGCATTCCGCTACTATGAGATGTTCGAGTACGGCGGAACACCGCTCAAAGGGCGTTGCGCCGTTGTGACCAGCTATGACGGCAAGGCGCCGGATCTTTCGGAAGGATATACGGGGGAGGTGGCGACGGAAGCCGAGTACAAGCACAAGATCGCGAAGTGGATGTTTGACGGGCGGACGCCCGAGGAATTTGAGGAGTGGGCGAAGGACTGGTTCATCAACCATCCTGGGGCGATGAAGCTGCTGATCGTGGTGGACAAGCTGCTGACGGGCTTTGACGCGCCGTCCTGCACCTATCTCTACATCGACAAGAAGATGGTAGACCACACCCTGTTCCAGGCAATCTGCCGCGTGAACCGTCTGAATGGCGAGAACAAGGACTTCGGCCACATCGTCGACTACAAGCATCTGTTTGGAGACATCCAGGGGGCGATCGAGGATTATACGAACGGCGCGTTCTCGGGTTATGACAAGGAGGATGTCGCGGGGCTTCTCACGAGTGACGTGGAGGCGGAGAAGGCGGATCTTGAGGACGCGCTTGAGAAATGCCGTGCGCTTGCCGAGCCGGTGAAAGCGCCGAAGTCGATTGACGAATACTTCGATTGGTTCTGCTATGATCAGGTTGCCACTCCAGCAGAGGAACATGCGGAAGAGCTGCAGAAGAACGCGCAGAAGCGAGAAGACTTCTATCAGGCGTGTTTTGCCGCCGTTCGCGCCTTTGCGGCGATTGCGGCCGAGATCCGCAAGGTGTATACGGATGAGGAGGCGTTGGCGCTCAAGAACGAGGTGAAGGACTTCGACCAGATCCGGGATGCGATCATGAAGCGGTGCGGCGATTTCGCCGACCTGAAGCAGTTCGACGCGGAGATGCGCGCGCTGCTGGATGACTATGTGACGGCATCACATGCGACGAAACTCGGTGATCTCGACAACTTCTCGTTCCTTGATGTCATCAAGAAAGACGAGGAGGGGAGCCCCGTAACGACGGATCCCGAAGAGACCGAGGCGGCAGGCGGCGAACGTGGCGTGGCTGAAACGATGGCTGCGAACGTGCGGCGGTACGTCTTCCGCAAGCGCGAGACCAACCCGGCGGAGTTCCGCAAGTTCTCGGAACGCATTAACCGACTTTTGGCGGACTATCTGCAGGAGAAGATCGAGTACAAGAAGTTTCTCGAGGACATGGTGAAGTTGTGCGAGGAACTCAAGGCCGAGAAGGAGAGCCGTGATCCGCGGATCGACACCGAGGCCAAGAAGAACCTGTTGGACAATCTCGGCGGTGACGTCGGACTTGCGCTCAAGGTCTACGATGCGGTCGTTGCTTCCGTCAAGCCCGGTTTCAGGACAAACACGGTACGACGCAAGAAGGTCGAGCATTCGCTTGTGATTGCATTGGCGGGGACGGATTACAAGGCATCTGAAATCTATCGGATTGTCGAGCAGCAGGCGGAGTTCGACGGCGAGTCGATGGAAAGGTGGAGTTAAGAATGCGGAATGAGGAATATAGAATGAGGGAAGAGGAATCGGAAATAATTCCGCATTCTACATTTCGCATTCCGCATTCCTCCTTGATCGTGTCCGTTGAGCGCAAGGCGATCAAGCACACGCATCTGTCGGTATTTCCGCCGGACGCGCGGGTCCATGTCAGCGCACCGCTTGACTTGTCCGAGGCCGATCTGCGGAGTTTCCTCGTCTCAAAGGTTCCATGGCTTCGCAAGCAGATTGCTGCCGTTCTGGCACAGCCCCGTCAGGCTCGGAGGGAATACAAAAGCGGTGAGGACGTCTACCTTCTCGGCAAGCGCTATCGGCTGAGTGTCCGGAAGGGCGACGAGGCAGCGTCGGTTCGCTTAGAGGGCAAAAGCGTAGTCCTTTCGGGGCGAGGGCTTGAGACCCGCGCGGCGCGCGAAGCGCGAATCGTCGAATGGTATCGCGAGGAACTGAGGCGCGTGCTTGCGCGCCTTGTGGCACGTTGTGCGGCGACGGTTGACGAAACGGAGGGGATTGCATTCGAGGTCCGGCGGATGCGGAATCTATGGGGATCGTGCAATGCACGGAAGCGGAGGATTTGGTTCAACCTCGCCCTTGCCCGCGTGCCAATCCGCTGCATTGAATACGTTGTGACGCACGAGATCGTCCATCTGTTTGTTCCGAATCATTCTGCACTTTTTGAGCGGAAGATGGACCAGCGGATGCCGCGTTGGCGTGATGTCCGGAAGGAACTCAACGATTTCATTGCTTTGCCGTTGGGCGAGGAGTGACTTGGGAGGTGGGGGGCGCTGATAGGCACGTGTTTATGGTATAATACTCGCCGCTTGAAAAGTGAGAATTCTCGGCGAGAATGGAAAGACCTGACAAATGCGAAAAGCGGCGTCTTCGAATGCTGATTCTCCTGCCAGACGGCAGGATACATCGGCTTACGTTGCCATTCCTTCGCATATCCTTCCGCGAGGCGCCGCTCACCGCCACGCTCCTTGCCGCGTTGACGCCCTCGGAACTCGGCTTCGACATCCGCATCTGCGACGCGAGCGTCTCCG
>JAEEGL011625286.1_pt1 | contig 15938 bp, 11 predicted proteins | sample 9134231 | NCBI WGS metagenome assembly JAEEGL01 (sample SAMN16246548, study PRJNA631951) | gut metagenome | biome: gut microbiome; feature: rumen; material: fiber-attached | host: Bos | place: Iran: Karaj | collected 2018-10 | reverse complement strand
TGATAAGGTTGTTAAAGCTATTGAAGAAAATGAGAAAACCATAACCATTTCAGTAGGACAATTAACGACTGGAGTTACTGTTCCTGAATGGACAGCCGTTTTGATGTTAAGCAATGTGAAAAGTCCTGCACTTTATATGCAGGCTGCATTTCGGGCGCAAAACCCATGTCTATTTAATGTAGATGGAACTTTATACCGCAAAGAGAATGCTTATGTGTTTGACTTTGACCCTGCAAGAACTTTGGATATTTTTGAGCAATTTGCAAATGATTTAAGTTCTGATACAACTCGTGGCAAGGGCGATATGGACACAAGAAAACGCCATGTTCGGGAGTTGATTAACTTCTTCCCTGTATATGGCGAAGATGACGATGGCGAAATGATAACGCTTGATGCGGAAAAAGTGCTTTCTATACCACGTAAGATTCACGCCGTAGAGGTGGTTAGACGTGGATTTATGAGCAACTTCTTGTTCCAAAACATAAGCAATATTTTTAGCGCACCGAAAGAGGTTGTTGATATCATCAAGCAATTTGAGCCAGTGAAGGAACCTGTCCCAGTAACAAAGAACACAAAAGATGACTTGTCCATCAATGATGATGGTGAAGTTGAGTTATCACAAAAGACCATTGATATCGGTGTAGATAACGTGTTTGGCGAGAAAATTTATGCTGTTGTTGATGATTTGCAGGATACAATAGAGGAAATCCAGAAAAAGCCAACAGATATCAAGAAAGATACGACTTTTGAAGCCTTAAAAGAGCAATTTAAGGCGACTGTTGCTGAACCTTTGATTTCTACAGCCAAAGAGCATTATGGCAAAGATATGACCGCAAGCACGCAAAAAGCCGTAGAAAGGAAGATAAATGCTGAAAGTGATACGGTTATTGCTAAACATTACGGCGATTTCAAAATTCAACACAATACCATTGAATTAGAACGCCAAAAGGAAATTGAACAGGCAAGAATTGAACACAAGCCAGAGAAAATTGCCCAAATTAACAAAGTCTATGATAAGAAGCAAGAAGAAAATAAAAAGAGCTTTGTTGAGAGTATGCAGGAAAAGGCAGAAGAACTTGTTAAAACAGCCGGACAAACGATTGTTGAAGCGGTTGAAACGGATAAGAAGACCAAAGAAAAGAATGCTATTGAGACATCTGTTCGTGACCATTTGCGTGGATTTTCAAGGACTATTCCATCATTTTTAATGGCTTATGGTGATGATGATACAACTTTAGAAAACTTTGATGAAATTATACCGGACGAGGTTTTCAAAGATGTTACAAGTATCAGCCTTGATGAATTTAGATTTTTGCGTGATGGTGGCGACTATACAGACGAGGAAACAGGAGAAACAAAGCATTTTGACGGGCATTTGTTTGACCCAGTGGTATTTAATGACTCGGTTAAAGAGTTTTTACGCCTAAAAAGAAAGTTAGCTAACTACTTTGGTGAAACCAGCACAGAGGATATCTTTGACTATATTCCGCCACAAAAAACAAACCAAATCTATACTCCGAAAAAAGTGGTGGTAGAAATGGTTGATAATCTGGAAAAAGAGTGTCCGGAATGCTTTGAAGACAGCGATAAAACTTTCATTGATTTATATATGAAGTCTGGTCTTTATATTACAGAGATTGTGAAACGGTTATTTAGAAGCAAAGCATTGAAACGTGAGTTCCCTAGTGAAAATGACAGATTAAAGCACATCTTCGCTAATCAGGTTTATGGCTTGGCACCAACGGAAATCATATATCGCATTGCAAAAGCCTATATTCTGGGCTTTGATGAAGATATTGAAATCAAAAAGCACCATTTACGGCAGTTTGATACACTTCCATCAGTCCAAAGCGGAACCCTTGAGCGTGATTTAGATAGAGTTTTTGATGATGTAGGTTGAGTTACGCTATTCTAAACCCTATATAAGTTTTATGTTAAACAATAGGATATGAACTAATGAGTAATATGGGTGTTGATATAGAAAAATTAAAAAATTATGGAACTAAAGATGTTGAAGTTACTGTGGACAACATAACAAAATTGCATGAATGTGATTTTTTAGATTTCAAGAAGCAGTGGCATGATGATAATAGTGAATTATTATATGATATATTGTGCTTATGCAATTCTATAAGCGATGTAAAGAAAAGATATTTAATATTTGGCATTAAAGAAAATTCAAAAACAAAGTCTAAAACATATTATACTGTATCTGAAAATATAGGACGTAAAACAGACGAGGAAATAGAAATATTGCTTCGTGAATTCTTTTATCAGGCTCCTAGAGTTTCTATATCACAACTAAATGTTTCAGGTCAGATTATTGATGTGTTAGAAATTATACCTGATTCAGCAGCTCTACCATATCATTTACAAAAAGAATGCAAATATAAAAACGCTGATAAAAGTAATATCATAAAGAATAATAAAGATAAAACTATACAAAGAAATACTATTTATGCAAGAAATGGAAGTACTAATTTTCCTAAAAATGAAGGAATTCCTCATTATTATATAGAACAACTCTTTGCTATCAAACATGGTCAACATTTAACGACAAGAGAGCGTGGATTTATATATTTAAATGATATTGAACAATGGATAGATAATGGTAATGATGGGATTTTTTATGATAACGATTGTGCTTATAAAATCGTAAACATTGATGACGAGGCTAATATAGTAAATCTCAACGAAGTTCCTGCTTATTCTTATGTGCTAACAGATACAGGACTTGGAAAAGATTACTGGGAAAGCAAAAAAAATAAACTTAACTGCTCAATTGAAGAACACTATTGTAACTATAAAATCAAATTTATGTGGTATAATAATATAATATTTTCCTTTAATGTTATTAGGATTTTAATAAAAAATTATCCTATAATGGGAGACCTGAAAATCTATTATCTCCCAGCATGTTTATACCAATATTTCAATAATAAGCAACGCAGTAAAGACGATATTTTTGAACTGAACGAATATAAAATATGCAGAATTTTATACAATACTGAAAATTCTCAAGGAAGTAATGATGATATACTTTCTGAAATAAATTGGGATTTTGTATTTTTTCCCAGAGAATATATAGATAATAATCCATGGGTACATGAAAAAAGAGAATAACAAATAAATGGGCGTAATCGTTTTAATTATCATCGGAGTTGTGATTTGGTTGATTATCGGAAGTGATAACCAAAAGCCGAAGAATGCAACACATCATCGCCAAAGCAAGGCTGATAAAGAGTTTGAAGATATGTATTTCAATGGTGCATCCGGTGATGATATTGATGACTTTTAACACAATAAGCGAGGTATAACCTAATGAGCGGACTTCTTTGGCTTTTCGGAACAATGGTTGCTGTTGGACTTCTGGCTCCCAAAAAGAAGAAGGAACTTGATGCCTACCAGTTGTTAAGCAAAGAAGGCGATAAAATGTTTGAATCCGCTTGGGCTGAAAGACAGAGGAAAGCAAACAAGAAAACGGCTTATGATGTGTTAGAAATCGCCCCAGAAGCATCGGCGGAAGAAATTAAGAAAGCCTATAAGGCTGCGGTCAAAAAATATCATCCCGACCACAATGCCGGCAAAAATGCAAATGCGCAATTCAGAAGCGTTCAAAAGGCTTACGATTTATTGAAAGATGAAGACAAGAAAGAAGAATATGACGCAACGTTGCTAACTCCTGCCGAAAAGGTTGTATTGGTCGGCTTTTCCGTTCAACAGTTAAGGCTAACTCTTGCCGAATATATGAAGATTGATTCCAAAACTATAAAATTTACGCAAACCGAAGATGTCTTTATCAACGACCAGTTTGTCGGATGCTGGTGCGAATATAAAGGCTTCTTTGTCTGCTATAAACCGAAGACGCCAAAGGCTATAAGGTTTGACCACAACATTCACGAGATAATTTACCTGACATCTTATGATAGGTATGAATTGCGGCAAATGATAGCAATAAACTTCGGATGCGAGACAGATGCTATTGAATTAAATTTATTCGGCACAGTGCTAAAATACGGCGAATATGCGCTGTGTTGGCGAATAGCAGACGGCGGTTTTCTTGAATTCTTCTGCCCGACTATATCAGAAGAAGCGGAAATCACTTCTGATGAAGACGGTGATGAATTTGACTTTGAAGATGATTTTGAAAACGATGTAAAGGAAATAAGCCATCGTTAAGCCGCTGGCATTGTTTGTGCCTGTTCAATTAACACTTTTTAAAAGTTACGTATCTTAAAAACATTAACTTGCGCTTTAAAAGATTAAACCCTAAATATACAGCATAACGTATATATGAGGGTTCTATGACTAAAGAGATGCAAAAATATAAGAAAACATTGGATACTGTGTCTTCTAGGGTTTTGAAGACATATCTTGATTCAGCAATGTTTATATGGATTGTTAAGTTTGCAAATGATAAGCGCAGACCAAACAATTTTCTATTTGATTACTCGTATTATTCTATTAGAGAGAAGTCTATTATAAGCACAAAAAGCATTATTGAACCTAAAGGAAACAATAGATTGACAATAGATAGAGTAATTAAAGAATTACAACAAAACGATGAATATAAGCAATTTGCCGATGAAATGCATGAGAAATATGAAGAATTATTGCATTCAGAAGGCGCCATAAGAGTAAAAGATTTCAGAGATTCATTGTGCCATAATATAGAAAATGATTTTGATAGAATGATATACTGTGATGATATAATGTTTCTGATTGATGGTGTTATGAAGATATTAAACAATATATATCAGCGTGTTTTTAATACCATAAACGAAGATTTTAATAAAATTCAGCAACCATCAATGACTTTAGCCGATAATTACTGGGCAGCAATATGCGAACAGGCAGATAAAATGCCTAAACTTAATAAAGAACTGGCAGAACTTCAAAGAATGTTAAACTGCGAAAAATAACATAAGTTATTTTGTGCTAATTCACCATTTTTCTTGATTAACTATCATTCTGTGTAAAATTTTTGCACAGAATGGCAGTTAATGTTTAAAAAATGCAAAATTAAGCCGCTGGCATTGTTTGTGCCTGCTTAATCATCATATCAATTTGTTCTTTAATGCAATTTTGCAATGATAACGGCATTAAAGTGATGTTTTTAGAATGTGGTCATAAAAAGCATATAAAGTGATATTTATAAACCAAATTATTCCGTATTATATTCCGGAACGGCAGATTTTATGTAGCGATGCAAAGTTGACCAAGAACATCCGAGCATACGGGCAATTTCTGACTTTGATACTTTCTTAGAAAGCAATTCTACAATTTTGTGATGCTTGCGTTTTAATTTCTTGGAAGTTTTACCAACAGGTCGACCGATGTGTTTTCCTTCTGCCTTTACACGTTTTAGGGATTCTCTGGTGCGGTCAGAGATGAGTTGTCGTTCTATTTCGCTGGCAAGCGAAAAAGCAAAAGCCAAAACCTTGCTTTGAATATCAGAGCCAAGACGATAATTTTCTTTCAAAGTCCAGATTTGACAATCTTTTTCAAGGCATTGCTGCAAAATCCCCATAACTTCCAGCATATTGCGTCCCACTCTCGAAAGTTCGGTCGTAATTAAGATATCCTGCGCTTTTAATTTTTTGAGCAATTTTCCGAGTTTGCGTTCATTTAATGGTTTTCGGGACGAAATAGTTTCTTCAACCCATTCATCAATCTTGATATTATGGGCAGAAGTATATTTTTCTATTTCAAAATGTTGGTTTTCTAATGTTTGCAAAGAACTTGATACACGACAGTAACAATAACAAGTCATTTTAAATCCTTTAAATTTTGTTTATACAATTATTTATCAGATTTTATTTCTATCAAAAAAAAGACCGGTTTTGGCGAGTTGTTTTTCGGATTTATGATATAATACGAGATAAAATGCTGAAAAGTCATATTGTGTAAAGGAGTGTTTGATGTATTGACTCTGATTTTATTTGCGTTAATATGCTTATAAAATATATAGCAAAAAACCGGTCTTTTTTGGAGAATACTACATATTAAAGAGGATAATACCATGAAACTAAATAAGAAATATGCAGTTTTGATGTTTTCAATATTTACAACGTTATCATTAACAGCTAATGCATCGGGTAATCTCTCTGCGGAGCAGATTTATTCATACGCAAAAAATAAAAATTTGGCGGCATTAAAGGATATTAAGAATAACATAGATATTCCAAATAAAAGTGGTAATACTGCATTATGTTTATCGTTGATACATCAGGATAAAGAAGCATATAAGATTCTTAAAGATATTGGTGCAAATCCTAACGCAGATTGTATAAGTAAAATTGGAATGGCATCTGGTGATGAAGCCACTACTATTGCAACAACATCAGCATCTACATCAAGTACAGCAGCTAGCGGAACATTTTTAGGTATGGGAACAACTGGTTGGCTAGTAACAGGAGCAATTGTTGCTGGAGGAGCCGGAGTCGCTGCAGCTGCTGGTGGTGGCGGAGGTGGTGGAGGTTCTTCGTCTTCTGGTGATAACGGAGGTAACGATAAACCAACCATTACCTGCGTAAATGGTTCGGTCAGTGGTAACAAATGTATTTGTAAGGAAGGATGGAGCGGTACAACTTGTGCAACGGCAAAGACTTGTGCGTATAATACAACATCCTGTACAGGAGGATATGAAGAAACTGGCAAAACGTGTAAATCTGGCAATACAACATATAAGGAATGTAAAGCAAAGACAGTTCCTAGCGGATATACCAAAAATAAATGTGAAAAAGGTTATACGCAAACTGGTACATTTTTATCTGGTACAGATACATATTACAAATGTGAAGCAAATAAATGTGATGGATATAATTACTCTAATTGTCCTTCTGGCTATGCTCCCAGTGGCTCTTGCCAATCAGGAAAAGAAATTAAATATAAATGCGATAACTGTGCAACAGGTTATGAAAAAAACTACAAAAATGAATGTGTAATCATTTGTCCGCAAGGTTTAGGAAGAAATGGTAATGGGGAATGTGTCGTAAAGAAGGAAGATATAATTGGCAAGACAGCCGTAAATAATGATAAATTTCAAATTACAAACAATGAATACGCAAACGTATACGGAATGAAAAATTCTTCAGGTGAAATTGCCAATTCTTCTGTAGTAGGACAAGGTACGTCTGATGCTGAAATAGCAATAACCAGTATTGGAGATGGTGATGTATATGGTATATTTAATAACGAGTGTGCATCCAATGTATATGCAGAGCATTTTAAATATAATAATAATGATTATGGAAGTATATCTGCCCATGGGGTAATAAAAATAGACAATAAGGGAAATGGAAATATATATGGGATTTATTCAACTGATTCTCGTAACCTATTTGCAAAGCGTGATAATATAGCCGCTGCGGCGGAAATTGCCATAAAAAATGAAGGAAATGGGGATGTTTATGGAATATATGGAAATACGGTATATAATGCACGTTTTGAAGCTTCTGGACAAAGCACAGGCAGAGGATTAATTACCATTAAAAATGTTGGTAGAGGTAACACTTATGGTATGTATAAAGCTACTGATGATGAACACTTTTCTATAAACGCACATGCAAAAGGTCTTGGAGAAATAAACATTACTAATGATAGCACGGGAGATGCTTATGGAATATATGGTAGTGATTCGTATAATGCATATGCACCTTCAATAACTTCCTCAGGTTCTGTTATGGCCGCATTTGGTAAAATCAGCATAACCAATAATAAGACAGGTAATGCTTATGGTATGTATGGAAATGGTGATATTGGTAATGCCCGAAATGCAGGTCTAAAAGGAAATACAACTGGGCTAATTTATATATCTAATAATAGCACAGGAAACGCCTATGGGATGTATGGTAATTGGGTGGAAAATGCAGCAACTGACTCATCTTACTGGGGAAAATCAAGAGGAATAATCAATCTTATAAATAAAAGCACCGGTAATGCTTATGGTATATATGGAGCATCACAAGTTAAGAATAATAATTCTCCTGACGATACATCATCTTTATCATCTATCATAGAAATGGTTAATATTGGTAATGGTATGGTCACTGGAATTTATGCTAAAAATGGTACAATTGAAAATTCCGGAGATATTGTAATTCATAATCTTGGTAATGGTACAGCCGTTGGTATTTATGCTGATGGCAAGACGAGTGTAACAAATTCCGGTATTATTACAGTTTATCGTGAAAGTTACACAGATGACAAAGCTACTGACGATACTACAGATGATACGATATATACGGCAAGCTCTTCTAAAGGTGGCACAGCCATCGGTATTTATGGAACAAGTGGTTCAACCATTACTAACTCTGGTTTAATAATAATCAATGGAGCGAAAACTGCTTATGGTATATACGCAGAATCTGGGGTTGGGGTTATAAATAATTCACTTATCATAATCAATGATATTTCTTGCGTGGGAACACAATGTGGAAGTGCAAACAATGCAATTAAACTTAATGGAGCAAAATTATTCCAAAATGGTGTGTTAACAGTTTCATCATCCATGTCACCACAGTCAGTTGCAAGTGTTGCGTCTCCAAAACCTGCTTCATTAAATCTCAACGACTTTGGTGGAAAGGTGGTGGCTTCTGATACGTCGCAATTTGTGGTGGAAGGAGCAATTTCCGGTGATTTAACAATGAATAACAGCATTATTGAAAATGGTTTTGATACCACTTATGCTGTAAAAGATATGATTAAAGCCGGTGATACATCAGAATTAAACCTTGTTTCACAATCTGCCCTGTTTGATGCAACTTTACAAAATGACAAAGATGCCGTGATGACTATGAAATCATTTAACGATGTTGTGGAAAATCAATCGCTGGCGGATTTCTTAAAGCAAAACTACGCAGCCGAGAACAATGAAGAACTGTTTGGAATACTCAAAGGCCAAGAAACAATTGCGGCACTTAATGATACAATCAACAGCCTGACTGGCACGGATATCTTCAACCGCTTTACGTTTGAAGATTTGACGATGATGCGTGATTTAAATGCCGATATGAACAATACTTTGTTTATGAATACCAAAGACCATTTGGAAACATCCGGCAATATTACTCCGTGGAACTTTGACGGCAACAACGGTTCAAATGCTCGATATGCTTTATATAACACAGAATACGGCAACAAATCATTAGGTTTAGGGTTTGCTTTCAGTGATGTTCGCAGCAACAGCGGTCGCAATAACAAAGATAGTCGTTATGACCAAACGTTCCAAATGTCGGTGCCGATGGGTTATAAAGCCAAAGGGTTTAAATTTATTACAACGCCTCGTTTCGGTTATGCTTACGGAACATATGACCGCACAGGTTATGAAAACAAAAACTATGACGGTAAAATTGAAAAGCGCATGTTTGGACTGATGAATGAAGTGCGTTATCCGATTGCGCTCGGCAAATGGAGCATTGCACCATCGGTAGAGTTCAATGCTTTAGGTTACCATATCAAAGGCAGAGAAGATACTAAAGAATACAGCCTGAATATCAAATCGCAGAACAATTATTCAGTGGAAAGCGGTATCGGATTGTATGCTAATCGTGAATTAAAGCTAACGAAAAACAGCACTTTGAAACTCAACACCGGTTTGGCTGTATATCACGAATTTGCAGACCCGTATGAGATGGAACTCGGAATGAACGGTATGGATGGTTCATTTAAGATTCGTGATAAGCGTCGCAAAGATAATCGTGCAGTATTGCGCACAGGCTTTGATTATGGTTTAGGCAATAATATAACGATTATCGGCGCATTTTCCACCTACATGGACGGAACAACCCATAATAACGCAAACTTAGATTTTAAGTATAATTTCTAAATTTGTAATTATATATAAAGCAAAACCGCTGCAAGCAATTGTGGCGGTTTTTGCTATATTTTAATTCACTAAATCATTATTTTGCGGATTTAACTGAGCCTGCTTAATCATCATATCAATCCGCTCTTTGCTTACACCTTGCGATAAAAAGAGGTTTTCTAACTGCATAAGCCGTGTTTCAGTATGGAGTAACTTTGTGCGCAGTTCGGAATTTTCTTTATCCAGCGTATCTATACGGATTTGAGCCAATTCAAGTTCGTGCTTGCAATAATTCAAATCACGGAGATAATTATCTCGTTCCTGCTTGAGCATATTCTTATCAAAATCCCGCATATCGGCAATAATCGGCGCAAATTCCTTACCGGTATAGGTCAAATGGCGGCGGCCTTTATCATCTTTGGCTTCCGCTATATATCCGAGGCCTTTTAACTCTTTGAGGGCTTTTCTAACGGTATCGGGCTTAACATCAACGCATTTGGCGATGTATTCATTGTTGCCGAAAAATGTAGGACTTTTGGGATTTTTGGTACGATAGATAACTAATTGCAAGATTTCACGCTGTTTTAGTGACAATTCACTCTGACTTCTACTCATGTTGTTTCCTTTAATAAACTTCATTTTTATTTATCAGGAAAAATATGGCTTTAGCACGCTTATCCGCCCGTTGGCATCTATATCCGGATTTTTAGCGATTTTGGCACGTATATCCGCTTTCAGTGGCATTTATATCCGGTTTGGGCGGCACGTATATCCGGTTTTTGCGGTACGTATATCCGGCTTTGAAAATCCAAACCCCTTGTGAAATCTGGCATACAAGGCAATTTTTTGCGCCTATAATATAATTAAAATAGAAAGAAAATATATATTATAATAGAGCCTTTTTGCTTCGGAATTAAAATAGAAACCAAAGTAATTTCCTGATGAATTAAGAATAACAGATTGACCTCATTTAAAGCAAAATTTAAATCTGCAATTTATGGAGAAAATAATATTGACAAGAAATGACTCGTATAAAATCCGAAGGTCAGATTAACGGATAAAAAATCAAACGGAAAATGGAAATTCTGTGGGGAGGGGCTTTCCGCTGGGGACGATAACAAAAATGCTACCGATTGGGCGGTAGCACTTGTGATGAAATTTATTTTGAAACAATTGAGCAGGAATCTGCTACACAAATATTTATCTTTCAAATTATCAGAACCAATATCGTGCCAATTTATCCAATAAATATTCTTGTGAAAGGAATTTAACAATTCAATTACAAGGAATATGCTATGAAAGATAAAGATACCGAATTAAAGAAAAAAATAGAACGCTCTTACCAACTTTTGGATGAATACAATGAACTGGCAAAGAGTGCCGAATTGCGTGATATTACACTCAGAGACATGAAAGATGTGCCGCTATTGACGATTGAATCCATTAAAAGATATTTTGCTAAACACCCTGATTGTAAGTTGGAAAGCCCATTTGAGTCTACTCGTAAAACCCTATATTTGATATGCTGCGAGAGGGCTAGTGACATTAAAGGCATTAAGTATTTGCTGGAAAAAGGTGCGGAATTGAACCGAACTGACCTCTTAAACGAAAATGCGCTTATGTTGCTGACACGTAATGAAAATATGCCGCTATCGGCCAAATTGCACATTATGGAGTTTTTAATCAACCAAGGAATAGATATCAACTGGGTAAACCATTACGGAGAAACGGCTCTCTGCATCGCATTATATGAGCACCAAACCGAGATTGCCGAATTGCTTATCAACCACGGGGCAATGCAAATAAGCCTTGGCTCACCGTCCAAAACAACCATATCCATGTTGTGACTAGCCATTTAAGACAATTCTGATTGCTCCTTACCCGCCATGGAAACGTGGCGGTTTAATCTTTCTTTGAAGAATTAAGACATAATTCTTGACACATCAGCGTTTTAAGTTTATTTTTTTTGTTAAAAATAGTAAAGGAAAAGGATTAAGAATATTAATGAATTATGGCGTACTAATTAAAAGTATGGCTAAAACGTCATCACAATATGCAACCTCTACACAAGGTGCAGATAATGGAGATATATATTCATCTATTCTCATCTTTCTTATAATAGCACCTGCACTTTATGCTGTTGTTAGTATTATATTCTTTCTATTTGTACCATCAAACGCATTTAAGAAAGGAAAACTTATGGATATTTTTTCTGCTTGCATCGGTGCAGCTGGAGTTTGGTTGTATTCTAAATGGAAAAAACAAGAAAATGGAAATAAAGACGTTTTAGAAAACAAAGGAGAAAAAATACAAGAAACAGATAATATATCTGTATCAGAAAATCAAAATGTGATTACTCAATCAAGTGAAGTATCTACATCTGAGATTTTATCTGGAGAAGCTCCTCAAAAGGATTTAATATTAGAACGAGTAATCAATCTATTAAGCAGTGGAAAAAATGTTTTTATAACTGGTGGGGCAGGAACTGGTAAAAGCTATATGTTGCAACATATTAAAGAACATTATCCAATGATGGTACTTACGAGCACAACGGGTGTGTCAGCTATTAATATAAATGGCCAAACAGTTCATTCTTGGGCAGGTGTCGGAATATGCAAACATAGTATTGAAAGCGTTGTTAACAGTATTCTGAAAAATAGTGTTAAATACAAACAGTTAGCACTATGTGAGATGTTGGCTATTGATGAGATTTCAATGCTAAAAAGTGAAACAATGGAATACATTGATAAGGTATTGAAAAGAGTTCGCAATAACAATGCACCATTTGGTGGAATTCAGACTATTCTTATAGGTGATTTTTTCCAATTGCCTCCAGTTGTTAAAGATAATGAACATCCGAACAGAAAACTTCAAGATAGTGATTATTGTTTCAATTGCAAAACTTGGAAAGATTTGAACTTAGTACCTATTGTGTTAAAAGAAGTGAAACGCCAGACAGACAAAGACTTTGTAAGGGTTTTGAATAATCTTCGTGAAGGAAAAACAGAATTAGAAGATTTAAAAGTTATATGGAATAGAGAGCAAGAGGTACGAGAATTTCTTCATTCGGACGAAGCAAACGATATTTTAAAGCTCTTTTCAACAAATGATAGTGCAGATAATTATAATTTACAAAGATTAGCACAATTAGAGTATCCAGAAGCATCGCTTATTGCTGAAGATGGTATAAAATGGTACGATGATAATGATAATTGTGTTGAAATTGACCACATAGATAGGGAAAGCGATGAATGGAAAAAGTTTGACACAGACTGTAAGGCCCCATTAAAACTGCAACTTAAATGTGATTTGAAACTGAAAACTGGTTGTAGAGTGATGTTACTTAAAAATTTGGATATTGCAAATGGTTTGGCAAATGGTAGTTGCGGAACTGTTGTAAATATTAAACCAAATGTTGTTGAGGTTTTATTTGATACAAATAAACAAATAGTTCCTATTCAACGTGTTGATTTTGAAATGCCAGTGAATACAAAATCAAAAACTATACAAATAACAAATGAAGATGGCTATACAACAAAGATAATTGCTACGAAAAAGAAAATTGTCAGAAATCAATATCCTTTGCGATTAGCTTACGGAATTACTATTCACAAATCCCAAGGAATGACATTTGATAAGCTAATAGTTGATTGTGGAAGAGTTTTTGCTGATGGACAAGCATACGTAGCATTAAGTAGAACACGTTCTCTACAAGGATTATATCCGATAAATTTTGACCATACAACAGTAACAGTCAGCAAAGCTGTCGTTGAATTTTATAAGAAGTTAGATGATATGTCTGTTATAAATGATTTAACCGATATGAGTGTAGAAATAGATGAAAAAGAAAAACTTATAAGACAAGCAATAGAAGAAGGAAAAAAATTAAAAATAAAATATCATTCTAATTCACTATACAAAAATGAGACAACGATAAGAACTATTGTTCCTCAAAGATTGGCTTATGGGGTAGATTTAAATAACGAAAAGAGTGAAAATCCATATCCATTTGAAGATGATAAATTATACCTGAAAGCTTTTTGTGAAATGCGACAAGAAAATCGCTCCTTTAATGTTGATAATATTGAAGATATAAAAATTATATAAGATTTATAGGAAAAGCTTTTATTTTATACAGCTTCTGATGGCACTGTTGGCTTCTCTTAAACGACCAGCGGCATAGATAAGTTTTTCATACTGTTTGGCTTTTTTGATTTTCTCTTGTTGGCGGAATATATAGAATAGTTTATTTTCTAACACTTCGCAATCTTCGGCTAAACCTTGCAAAATATCATTTGTGGATGCGGTATCATCTTCTTGCAAAATCTCATAACTGGCGATATTGCCGTAATGTCTGCCTAAATAAGCATCCATCTCTTCTTTATTTTCAAAGAATTTATAACCTTTGTGGTTATTGTAGGTTTCCAATAATACCTTCATTTCTGCTCCTTATGCTTCATAAAGATATTTATGGAAAAATTTTTATTGACTTTGAAAAACAATATCAGATAATCAATTGAATTATAGGAGTTTTAAATAAGGTCAATAAAATGAGTAAAAAATTAGAAGCTAATATAACTTGTCCTCACTGTGGTCATGTTTTTAAAATGGAATTATATCGCTCAATTTGGGGTGAATATCCTGAAAATAGAGAACTTGTGTTTTCGGACAAGATTAACGTTGCTCATTGTCCTCATTGCCACAGAGATACTAAATTACAGTTTTCTTTACTTTATACAAATACACCAAAGAATATTGCAGTTTGGTGGGAACCAGAATTTGACCCTCAAGTAGAAGCAGATGCTAAAGGATACAGGCAAATTGCTCCAGGAAGCCATTTAGCTAATGCTCCAAGAATCAGGGATTGGAATGAATTTAAGAATAAAATTAAAGAACTTGAAGGAGATGAAAAAGCTTCTGATGCTATTAGTGAAAGAAACATAAAAAAAGTGAAGGGAAGCGACAAACAAGGCAATAAAATTGTTTCTGATAATAAGAGTGATTCAAATACAACAAAGCAATTTATAGATATAAAATTTACATTAACAGCTTTATTATTCTTGGCACTTACATTATTAGATTACAAAAAGTGCAGATATGGCGATGATTTTTGTTATAATTTTCCTTACGGCTTTTATGAGATACTTAAGTTCGTAATATGTGGCTATTTCTTGTACAGAGCTATGGTATTATGGCAGAAGAGTAAAGTTCAATTTGGTTTGATTATATCTATACTTGCGGCTATTACATACAATCCTTTTGTAAAAATTGCCTTTGAGAAGAGTGATTGGTATATTATCAACATAGTAACTATTTTTATTGTGATATTCCTAGCAAAAGATGAATTTGCTATGATATATCAAAAATACAATGAAACTAAAGCAGAAAAAGAAAAAAGAACATTTTCATCTGTTGAAAAAATTGTTGAAGAAAAACTAAAAAACAAACCTATGGAATTGCAACATTTATATCAAATAAAGGCTAATAATCCTGAACAATATAAAGCTTATGTATACCAAAAACTTTTACAGATATGCAATGTTGAAAAAATTAATAAGACAATTGAAGATAATATATCAGGAAATCAAAAAGCAGATGAGTAAGAATATTTTATCTCATTGAATTTAAAAGAAAATCATGCAAAAACATGGACTTATGTGTATTTTTTGTGAAAAAAGTACTTGACATGTGGATTCGGGCATGTTTAAATCAAATCGTAAACAGGAAGTGCCGTTAAGGCATTTCTCAAAAAGTGAATTTATAAACCAACTTGTCCCACTTATAAGCGGACTAAAAGGAGATTAAAATGGAAAATAATATCAAAGTGAGTCCGTCTCACGAATTACTTGAAGAACTTAAAACAGCCGTTTTTAACTGCGATATTGAGGCCGTAGAAGCTGCCTTGAAAAAAGGTGCAAAACCGAACCTTCCGTATAATCATCAGGGCTGGACACCATTTCTTCGGGCTTGCCGAGCATTCTATGAACCGGAAGTGATTAAGTTGTTTTTAGAGCACGGTGCCAACATCAACGGCAAAAACAAAGATGGCGAAACCCCGCTGCATATTATGGCGCAGCATCGGGCTAACTATGATTGTTTGGAACTTTTGATTGACGCCGGTGCTAATCCG
>JAEEGL016643543.1_pt1 | contig 15939 bp, 9 predicted proteins | sample 9134231 | NCBI WGS metagenome assembly JAEEGL01 (sample SAMN16246548, study PRJNA631951) | gut metagenome | biome: gut microbiome; feature: rumen; material: fiber-attached | host: Bos | place: Iran: Karaj | collected 2018-10 | reverse complement strand
CGCGTCTCTTTGCCCAGCGTGCCGCCTTCCGTTGCGACAACTGGCCAGCCATTGCCCGCAACTGGGAGCACAGCGTGTTTTATCAACTGGATCTCGACGATGCCGCCCGCGCATTTGCCAGTCATCATATCCCCCTGCCCGAACCGCTGCTACAAGATGCCCCGCTCATGGTGCGCATCCACGATGCCATGTTCAGGGGTGAGCCTGAACAGGCCTTCGGCTTGCTACGACAGGGTCTGACGGAGCAGGCACTGTTGCAACCACAGCATCCACAACTGGCTGTGTGTCAGGACCAGATAGTATGGGGGCGCAGTCCAGTGCGCATCGACATTGCCGGTGGCTGGACCGACACGCCGCCGTACTGCCTGTTAGAGGGTGGAAACGTGGTGAACCTTGCCATCGAACTTAACGGACAGCCGCCCTTGCAGACCTACGTCAAGCCCTGCAGGGAGCCGCATATCATACTGAGGAGCATCGACCTGGGCGCCTCCGAGGTGGTGGAAACCTACGATGAGTTGCAACAGTACAACAAGGTGGGGTCGCCTTTCTCTATCCCCAAGGCAGCCCTCGCCCTGGCCGGCTTCCTGCCGCAGTTCTCGGCCGAGCGTTTCCCGTCGCTGAAGGCGCAGTTGGAAGCCTTTGGCAGCGGTATCGAACTGACCCTGCTGTCGGCCATTCCCGCAGGCAGCGGACTGGGCACCAGCAGCATACTCGCCGCCACGGTGCTGGGGGCAGTCAGCGACTTCTGCTCACTGGCATGGGACAAGAACGAGATAGGACACCGGACGCTTATTCTGGAGCAACTGCTCACCACGGGCGGCGGCTGGCAAGACCAGTTTGGTGGCGTGCTGGGCGGTGTGAAACTGTTACAGACGCAGAGCGGCTTCGAGCAGAACCCGCTGGTGCGTTGGCTGCCTACCGATGTGTACACCATGCCCGAATACCGCCAGTGCCATCTGCTTTATTATACGGGCATCACGCGCACGGCCAAACAAATACTGGCCGAAATTGTACGACGGATGTTCCTCAACAACGGCGACCAGTTGCTCTTGCTGCGGCAGATGAAGGCTCACGCCTTGGAGATGTTTGATGCCATTCAGCGTCAGGACTTTGAGCAGATGGGACGGCTGGTAGGCGTCACATGGCAGCAGAACCAGCACTTGGACAGCGGCACCAATCCCGAGGCGGTGCGTCGGCTCACCAATATGATTGACGACCTCTGCTTAGGCTACAAACTGCCAGGTGCTGGTGGAGGTGGTTTCCTCTATATGGTGGCCAAAGACCCCGATGCTGCAGCCCGTATCCGGAAGATACTAAACGACAACCGCCATAATGCCAACTCACGCTTTGTCGAAATGGATCTTTCGCCCTCAGGTCTTCAAATTAGCCGCAGTTGATATCGTTTTTTATTCAAATTTGTATAGAGAGACGCAAGAAAATGGAAAAAAGTTTGATTCTTTGACAAAAAAGCATTACCTTTGCACAGAAATTCACGATGACTGTGAATATGTGACTAACTAAAATGGGAAAGAGAATCAAGAAACTAAAAAAGATACGTATACATCGTGAAGGCACCGAGGAACTGCTCTACAGCATGTTTGTACTCGTAGCGGTTGCCGTCGTACTATGGCGTTCGTTCGACACACCGATACCCTTCATCCTCTTTGTTGCAATCTTTGGTACGGCATGGCTTCTCATGCTGAACTTTTATCGTTGTCCTATCCGATATTTCAATGAAGACACCACTAAGACCGTGGTTGCTCCTGCCGACGGCAAGATAGTGGTGATAGAAGAAACCGACGAAGATGAGTATTTTCACGACAAGCGTCTGCTCATCAGTATCTTTATGAGTCCGCTCAACGTGCATGCCAACTGGTTTCCCGTAGATGGCCAGGTAAAGTTCGTAAAGCATTTCAACGGCAACTACCATAAGGCATGGCTGCCGAAGGCCAGCGAGGAAAACGAGCATGCCGACATCATGATTGTGACGCCCGACGGCCAGGAGGTGCTGGTCCGTCAGATAGCCGGTGCCATGGCGCGCCGCATCGTGACCTACGCCAAAGCCGATGAGGACTGCTATATCGACGAGCATTTAGGATTTATCAAACTGGGGTCGCGCGTTGATGTATACTTGCCTTTAGGATCCACGCCGTGTGTCAAGATGAAACAGCCCACTACTGGTGACCAGACGGTAATTGCCAGGCTAAAGTAAAAGGGAAAAGTGAAAAGTGAAAAAGGAAAAGTGAAAAAGTAAAAAGTGAAAAAGGAAAAGTGAATAATTTGCTACCGCTAAGATTATGAAGAAGCACATTCCCAATATGATTACCTGCTGCAACCTGATTTCGGGATGCATTGCTACCTATTGGGCTTTTCTTGGTGATTACCAGATGGCATTGCTATTTATCATTATTGGAGCCGTATTCGATTTCTTCGACGGCATGACGGCCCGTCTGCTCCACGTCAGTTCGCCAATAGGCAAGGAACTGGACTCGCTGGCCGACTGTATCACCTTTGGCTTCGCGCCGTCGGCCATCATCTTCAGTTTCCTCACCCCTCACCTCTCACCCCTCGCCTCTCACCTCTCACTTCTCACCTCTCACTTCTCACTTCTCACCCCTCACCTTTCATCTGTCATCCCTTACCTTGCTTTTATCATGGCTGCTTTCTCAGCCTTGCGCCTCGCCAAGTTCAATCTCGACGAGCGGCAGGCCATGGGGTTCATCGGACTGCCAACGCCTGCAAATGCCCTGTTCTGGGGCTCACTTATCGTAGGGGCCGGCGACTGGCTCAAGACCTTCGATTATTTCACGCCACTTATTCTTGTGGGAGTCGCTGTCAGTTGTTATCTGCTCATAGCCGAGATACCCATGTTTGCCCTGAAGTTCAAGCATTGGGGCTGGAAAGGCAACGAAGTGAAATATGTTTTCCTGATTACCTGCATACCTTTGATTGCATTCCTTGGACTCAGCGGACTGGCCGCCATCATCGCATGGTACATCCTGCTCTCGGTAATAACGATGAAAAAGGTAAAAGGGTAAAAAAGTAAAAGGGTAAAAAGGTAAAAAAGTAAAAAAGTAAAAAGGCCTATGACGACATTCACTGTCATTTTCTTCGGTTTGCTGGTCTTGGTCACCATTGCATTGATGGTGGTGCTCTACTATGTGAGAAAGGGCATCCGCTTCTTCCGTCGTTTCTCCAACGGTGACATGACCGAAGAAGAGTTTCAGCGCATGGCCAACAAATACTATTACAAGGAAAAAGGCAAGAACGATGGTCCACAGTTTGATGATAACTATTTCAAAGGCAATCCTAACAGTTGGAAAAAGAGAGGACAACAGCAAAAACAACATCAGCAAGCCGCTCGTACCACGCGAACGTCCGACGGCGTAACCATTGTGGACAACCGCCAGCCCAGCGAGGTGAACAAGAAGATATTTGCCCAGGATGAAGGCGAATATGTTGAGTTTTCTGAATAATCAAACGAATATAAGTCATGCGAAAGTTTCTGTTGATGGCCGTAGCCGCCCTGATGGCTACAATGAGTGTGAATGCACAGAATCATCGGTTGTGGTATACACGTCCGGCCAGTCACTGGCTGGAGGCACTGCCCATTGGTAACAGTCATCTCGGCGCCATGGTCTATGGCGGCACCGACACCGAGGAGATACAACTCAACGAGGAAACCTTCTGGAGCGGTTCGCCTCATAATAACAATAGCACGGAGTCGATAAAGGTGCTTCCTGAGGTGAGACGACTCGTATACCAGGGCAAGGAGGAAGAGGCCGCCAAAATCATTGACCGGACCTACTTCATGGGCCCCCACGGCATGCGATTTCTCCCGATGGGTAGCCTGAAACTGAAACTGGGGCATAAAGACGTGACCAAATACGAACGTGCGCTGAACCTCGGCGATGCCACCGCCACCACCTCTTATATAGTTAATGGTGTAAAGTATGAGCGTACCGTCTTTGCATCTCAGGCCGACAATGTCATCATCGTGCAGTTGAAGGCCTCGAAGAAGGGCGAACTGGAGTTTGATGTCAACTTCGATAGTCAGTTACAGAAGAATGTCTTTACCGTCTCTGAGCACGAGGGCATCAGCGGAAAGGTCAATGAATTGGCCGCCGTGGTCGACGGTGTCGAGCAGGAGGGTATCAAGGCCGGTCTGAAAGCCGAGTGCCGTGTGCTGGTTGAGACCGACGGTGAGGTGGAGCGCGGTGCTGACAAACTGAACATCGACGATGCTACCACCGCCACCCTCTACATTACTGCCGCCACCAACTTCGTTAACTACAAGGATATCAGCGGCAATCCCGTGAAGAAGAACAACGAGACGCTGGCCAGCGTCAAGGGCAAGCCTTACAAGCAGTTGTTGGCCAATCACGTCAAAAAATATCAGGAGCAGTATAATCGCTTGCAACTCTCGTTGCCGAAGTCGAAAAACTCAGGCTTAGAGACCGACAAGCGTGTAACTGCTTTTGAGAAGGATGCCAGTGATCTTGACATGGTGGCGCTGATGATGCAGTACGGCCGCTACCTGCTCATCTCGTCGAGTCAGCCCGGCGGTCAGCCTGCCAACCTGCAAGGCGTGTGGAACGACAAGATGAATGCACCGTGGGATTCAAAGTACACCATCAATATCAATGCCGAGATGAACTACTGGCCCGCCCTCATCGGCAACCTCGCCGAGACGCAGCAGCCGCTCTTCTCGATGGTGAAAGACCTGAGCGTGACGGGTGCCGAGACAGCCCAGACGATGTATGGCTGCCGAGGTTGGCTGGCCCACCACAACACCGACATCTGGCGTATTGCCGGCCCCGTCGACGGTACGCCCTGGGGCATCTTCCCAACGGGTGGCGCCTGGTTGTCCACACACATCTGGCAGCACTACCTCTATACGGGCGACAAGGCTTTCTTGGCCGAGTATTATCCCGTACTGAAAGGTGCAGCCGAGTTCCTGCTCGACTTCATGCAGGTGTATCCCTCTAACGGCGAGGTGAAGCAGGCTGCCGGCTGGCTGGTCACCGTGCCTACGGTATCGCCTGAGCATGGCCCTGTGGGTAAGCATACCAACGTGACGGCCGGTTCGACGATGGACAACCAGATTGCCTTCGACGTGTTCAGTCAGGCACTGCAGGCAGCCAAGTTGCTGGGCAAGGACAGCCTGTTTGTCGAGGAACTGGAGTTCCAGATGGCCAATATCGCTCCTATGCAGATTGGTCGTTACGGTCAGTTGCAGGAATGGATTATCGACGGCGATGACCCGAAAGATGAGCACCGCCATATATCACAACTCTACGGCCTCTATCCTTCTAACCAGATTTCGCCATACTCCAATCCCCATCTTTTCACCGCTGCTGCCAACACGCTGAAGCAGCGCGGCGACAAGGCTACCGGCTGGAGCCTGGGCTGGAAGACCAATTTCTGGGCACGTATGCTCGACGGCAACCATGCCTTCCAGATTATCAAGAACATGCTCCATCTGCTGCCCGATGACTCCAAGACCCGCCAGTTCCCCGACGGCCGCACCTATCCCAACCTCTTCGATGCCCACCCGCCGTTCCAGATTGACGGTAACTTCGGCGTCTCTGCCGGCATCTGCGAGATGCTCGTGCAGAGTCACGACGGTGCCGTACACCTGCTGCCCGCCCTGCCCGACACATGGAGCGAGGGCGAGGTGAAAGGCCTGCGCGCCCGTGGCGGCTTCGTAGTCGACGAGAAGTGGAGTGGGAGAGTGCTGCAGACTGTCACCATACAGTCTACCATCGGCGGTACGCTGCGCCTGCGCTCATACGTGCCCTTGGATGGCAAGGAACTGACGCCTGCCGCCGGCCCCTGTCCCAACGCCCTCCTGGCTCCCGCCGAAATCCGCACGCCGTTGAAGTCGGCCGAACTCAAGGACTTCCCCCTGCTGCCCCTCCGCACGGTCTACGAGTATGACGTGCAAACGCAGCCTGGCAAGACCTACAGTTTCCGCAAGAAATAACAATGTATGAGACATATAGAAAACAATGCGACACATGCCAAAGGGCGTGTGTCGCATTGTTTTTGTAACTTTGCAAGCGATATGAGAACAATCATCATGAAGAGAATCATTTTAGGAATTATACTGATGTGCGGAGCATCAGCAGTCAGTGCAGAGGAAGAGACCATTGACATTAGTGGAAATAACAATTCCGACAATTACGTTTCTTACGACGAGTACATCGCGCTGCCGAAAGGAAAGACCGTGAACGTGAAGATGGCGCGATATTGCTATTTCAGTTCGAGAATAGCAGGCAAGGGCGTGCTCAACCTCTATGCCGGCGGCGAGCGCTGCTACTTAGGCACAGAAAAAGGCAAGGCTTGGCCAGACTGGAACTCCTACAATGGCGACGTACACATCTACCCCTTCAAGGAAAACTCGCCCTCGGCGGGCTTCTATGGCGTGGTGCTGGCTCATGGCGGTAAGAGTTCGACGGCCGAGAATGCCCTCGACGATGCGAAGGGCGGCAAGGTGAACCCCTCGATGGCCAGCAACCATGTGACGCTGCATGAGGGTGCCACCATCTGCTGCGAGGCCAACAATGCCGGCGCCGGCTTCCGTATCGGCCATCTAGACACCGAGGTTGGCTCCACGCTGCAAGGCTATATGAAAAACCAGCGGGCAGCCTACTACCTGCTGGGCGGGCTGAACACCGACTTCACCCTGGCCGGCACCATCATGCCGTCTGGTTACAGGGACGATACATCGCTCAGCGTCGTGAAAGAAGGCACCGGCACCATGACCATCACCGGCAACGACAACTACCTGAGCGGCGCGCTGCGCATCTTTGAAGGCCGAGTGCTGGTGAGCAACGACCGTGCCGAGGCCGAGAGCAAGAAAAAACGTGGTGCCCTTGGCGCACGCCCCAACGAGAGCGAGGCCGTGGCCTACGTCTTCACCAAGGGCGTTCTGGGCGGCACAGGCAGCATTGGCGGCCTGGTAGACAACTACGGCACAATAGAGCCGGGCGATGATGCCATCGGCATGCTGACGCTGAAAAACTATGCCACGCCGTCGAAGAAAGCCAACCTGACGCTCCATCCCGCCTCGGTGCTCCGCTTCAAGGTGGCCTCGGCAACAAACTACGACCAGTTGGCGGTGGCCGGCTCGGTGAGTTATTCCAACACCACCGAGGACTTCTCGGAGGGCGACAAGATGCCGCAGGTGAAGATTGTCCTCGACAGCACGGCTACGCTGGCCGTAGGCGACGAGATGGTGCTTGTCAGCGCGCAGGCCAAGAAAGGCGACTGGAGCCTCGATTTCGTGAAACCCGAGAAATACACCTGGGCCATTGACGAGCGCACAGAGGACGGTACCTATAGCGTAGTGCTGCGCCTGGTCTCCATGGAAAACCCGGATAACCCGGACAATCCGGATAACCCGGACAACCCGGATGACCCGGACAACCCTGGCATGGGCCCTTATTACGATGACGGCATAGACGACAACACCGACAAGAACACCCTGTGCCACTACGCCGAGTTGTGCGGCAAGTACATTGGCGTGGCTCTCTGCACCTACAAAGGCCTGGACAGCGACCGCAACGAGGCTGCCCGCCAGTTTAATATGATGGTGTGCGAGAACGAGATGAAGATGGATGCCCTGCAGCCCAGTCAGGGTAGTTACAGTTTCGGTGGTGCCGATGCCCTCGTCAGCCTGGCCCAGAAGAACAACATGACCATCCGCGGCCACTGCCTCGTATGGCACTCGCAGCAGCCCACATGGCTGAGCAGCGACGGCAAGAAAAACGACAAGGGATGGACACGCCAGCAGGCCCTCGACATTATGAAAGACCATATTACCAAGGTGATGACCCATTATAAGGGGAAGGTCAGCGAGTGGGACGTGGTGAACGAATGTCTGGACGACGACCAGAGCATTATCCGCTCCAACCCCGACGGCTACACCCTGCGACAGAGCGTATGGCAGCGCGCCATCGGCGACGACTATATCGACTCGGCCTTTGTCTATGCCCATCGTGCCGACCCCAATGCCGTGCTCTATATCAATGAATACGGCGTGGAGCATCAGGGTAAGGCCAAAACCGTGGCCTATATGAACCTGGTCAAGCACCTCAAGAGCCGCAATATCCCCATCGACGGCGTGGGACTGCAGTGTCACTTCTCTATCGACGAGGTAGACTCCGTGAAACTCGATACCAACATCAAGAACTTCGGCAAGGAAGGCTTGAAGTGCATCATCACCGAACTGGATATGGGCGTGCCCAGCACCTCTTCGGCTGACCTCGAGGAGCAGGCCCGTCTCTACCGTGTGGTCACCGACATCGTGCTGAACAACGACAACTGCCCCAACATGGTAGTCTGGGGCATCAAGGACAACGACAGTTGGCGTAGTGCCTCCAATCCCCTACTCTACACCTCGTCGCTCACGAAGAAGAAGGCATGGTATGCCGTGCGCTCAGCCCTGCGCCACCGCTCCCTCACCGCCCCCTCTTCCGTCGGTTCAGTATGTTGCGATGACATCGCAACACGCAGGACGGGCATCTACGACCTGAGCGGCCGTCTCGTACAGGGCCAGACCTCTCACCTCAAGAAGGGACTCTACATCATGAACGGAAAGAAAGTCATTATCAAATAACTATTAAACCCCAACGCATTAAGTATTATGAAGAAAATCTTTAAACTTGCTCTCGTGGCCTTTATGGCACTGAGCACCGCGAACACCTTCGCCCAGTGGCGACAGGTAGACCCCCGCGCCAACGTGGGACTGAAGGATGCCTACAAGGACTACTTCTCCATTGGCGTAGCCGTGAACCAGCGTAACATTTCTGATGATGCCCAGATTGCCCTCATCAAGAAAGAGTTTAACAGCATCACCGCCGAGAACGACATGAAGCCCGGCGAACTGCACCCGAAGGAGGGCGTATGGAACTGGGAGAAGGCCGACAAGATAGCCGACTTCTGCCGTCAGAACGGCATCAAACTCCGCGGCCACTGCCTGTGCTGGCACAGCCAGTTTGCCGACTGGATGTTTACCGACAAGAAAGGCAAGCCGGTGAAGAAGGAAGTCTTCTATGAGCGTCTGCGCGAGCATATCCATGCCGTGGTGAACCGCTACAAGGACGTGGTATACTGCTGGGACGTGGTTAATGAAGCCATGGCCGACGACAACGCCGGTCCCCGCTGGCCCGGACGTGGCGAGCAGAGCCCCTACCGCCAGTCTACGGCGTTCAAACTCTGCGGCGACGAGTTTATTGCCAAGGCTTTTGAGTTTGCCCGCGAGGCCGACCCCAACGCCCAGTTGTTCTACAACGACTACAGTTGCGTGGACAATGGCAAGCGCGAGCGTATCTATAACATGGTGAAGAAGATGAAGGATGCCGGCGTGCCCATCGACGGTATCGGCATGCAGGGCCACTACAACATTTACTTCCCCGACGAGGACCAACTGGAGAAGGCCATCGTGCGCTTCAAGGAACTGGTGAAGCACATCCACATTACCGAACTCGACCTGCGCATGAACAATGAGAGCGGCGGCCAGTTGATGTTCTCGCGTGGCGAAGCCAAGCCTATGGCCGCCTATATGAGCACCCTGCAGACCGACCAGTATGCCCGTCTGTTCAAAGTGTTCCGCAAGCACGCCGACGTCATTGATGTGGTGACCTTCTGGAACCTGGGCGACCGTGACTCATGGCTGGGTGTCAACAACCATCCGCTGCCCTTCGACGAGCAGTATAAGCCCAAGGCCTGCTACCGTGCCATCCGCGACTTCGACCCCGTTCTCGACAAACGCGTGCCGAAGGAAGACTTCAAGCCCAACGTGCTGAACCAGCCCGGACAGGAGTACCCGCAGGTGAACAGCGAGGGCTATGCCCGCTTCCGCCTCGATGCGCCCGATGCCAAGTCGGTCATCGTCAGCCTCGGCCTGGGTGGACGTGGCGGCACTGTGCTCCGCAAGGATAAGGACGGCATTTGGACCGGCACTACCGAAGGCCCGATGGACGAGGGCTTCCACTATTATCACCTGACTATCGACGGTGCTACCGTCAACGACCCCGGCACCCACAACTTCTTCGGCTCCTGCCGTTGGGAGAGTGGCATCGAGATTCCCGCTCCCGACCAGGACTTCTACCAGAACCGCATGGACGTGGCCCACGGCAACCTGCAGCAGGTGCTGTTCCCCTCGGCCAGCACAGGACTGGTGAAGACCGCATGGGTATATACCCCGCCTACCTACGGCCAGTTGGTAAAGGGCAAGCAGGAGCGCTTCCCCGTGCTCTACCTGCAGCATGGCTGGGGTGAGAACGAGACCAGTTGGCCTGTGCAGGGCTGCGCCGGTCTGATTATGGACAACCTCATTGCCGAAGGAAAGATAAAGCCCTTCATCGTGGTGATGACCTACGGTATGACCAATGACGTGAAGTTTGGCGGCATCGGTCAGTTTACGGCCAAGGAGTTCGAGACTGTGCTCGTCGACGAACTGATACCCTATATTGACAGCCACTTCCTGACCAAGGCCGACAAGTGGAGCCGCGCCATGGCCGGCCTGTCGATGGGCGGCATCGAGACCAAACTCATCACCCTGCGCCGTCCCGAAGCCTTTGGCTACTATGGTCTGCTTAGTGGCGGCACCTATATGCCCGACGACATCAAGGATCCGAAGCAGGTGAAGGTCATCTTCGAGAGTTGCGGCTCCAAGGAGAATCCCGACGGCATCAAGAGCAGTGTCGATGCCCTGAAGGCTGCCGGCTACAACGCCCATGGCTTCGTCAGCGAAGGCACCGCCCACGAGTTCCTCACCTGGCGTCGCAGCCTGCGCGAGATGGCTCCGCTGCTGTTCAAATAGAAATACTTGTAGGGACATAATCTTGTTTTTGTCCGCACCCGCGGCCATTTGCGGACAGATACAAGAATATGTCCCTACGAGCAAAGTATAATCCCCGAATCACAATTGTGGTTCGGGGATTACTCATATCAGTTATAATTCAATATTCCGTTAGGCGTTCTCGGCATCTATGGCCTTGATCTTCTCCTTGACCAGTTGCATGTCGTCCTTCAGTTTCTGAATCTTGCGGTTCATCTCCTCAATGAGGCTGTTACCCTTCTTGCTACTGGCCGTTAGGAAGCCCAGGTTGTTCTCGTAGGTCTGGATGTCCTGCTTCAGCATGTCGTACTGGCGCATCAGGCGCTGACGCTCATTGTCCAGGGCACCCTCGCCGCGTTCGGCCACCTGCTTCAGACTGTCCTTGAACTTGTTGAGGCGCCTTTTGGCTACGCTGATGTTCAGTTCCTTATAGAGTTTGTCGAGCACGGCATGATACTCCTCGTAGAGTTTATCCTTCTCCTTGTAGGGCACATGGCCAATGGCGTTGTATTCCTCCACAAGTTTCTGCACTTTCTCCTGCAAGCCTTCGCCAGCCTCTTCGGCAGCAGCCTTCAGACGCTCGATAACGTCGCGCTTCTTCTCCAGGTTCTGGTGCTCCTCGCTACGCTGGCCGGCACCGGCGGCGTTGCGGGCCTCGAAGAACTTGTTGCAGGCACCGAGGAACTCCTCCCACAGTTGGTCGCCCAGTTTCTTGGGCACCACGCCGATAGTCTTCCATTCCTTCTGCAGGGCTATGAGTTTGTCGCTCGTTGAGCGCCATTCTGTGCTGTCTTGCAGGGCTTTGGCCTTCTCGATAAGGGCGCGCTTCTTGTCGGCATTCTCCTTGAAGTTGTCCTTCAGCGTCTTGAAGTATTCGGCCTTGCGGGCAAAGAAATCGTCGCAGGCGGCACGGAAACGCTCAAAGATCTTCACGTTCATCTTCTGAGGAGCAAAACCGAGGGTCTTCCGCTCCTGCTGGATGGCAATGATGTCCTGGGTGTGACGCTCCCAGTCGCCTCTGCCCTTATTCTCCTCGCCGTTGATGGCTTCCACCTTCTCGCAGAGGGCGGTCTTCTTCTGCAGGTTCTCCTCCTCACGGGCACGCAAGTCCTCGAAATGCTGCTGGTGACGCTTGTTCACCACGGTCGAGGCGGCCTTGAAGCGCTGCCATATCTCTTCGCGCAGTTCCTTGCTTACGGGGCCTATCTCGCGGTATTCCTGATGCAACTGCTGCAACTGGTGGAAGGCACTGATGACGTCTTCCTCGTCGGCCAGTTTCTCGGCGGCCTCGCACAGGCGGTTCTTTGCTTCCAGGTTCTTCTTGAAGTCCAGTTCGCGGGCCTCGCTGTTCAGTTTCAGCAGGTCGTAGAACTGCTCCACATACAACTGGTAGTTACGCCACAGTTCGTTGGCACTCTCGATGGGCACGGCCTTGATTTCGCGCCATTCCTGCTGCAGGGCTTTGAACTCCTGGTAGGTCTTGCTGGCCTCCTCGGGCGAGGTGACCATCGACTTTATCTTCTCAATGATGGCCTGCTTCTTCTTCAGGTTCTCCTCTTTCTCGGCTTCCTGCTCGCGGAACAGTTGCTGGCGACGCTCCTTGATAACGCCCATCTCGGCCTTGAACACCTCTTCGTCTTCGTCTGGCGTAATCTGATAGGCCTCGGGGTCGCCGCCGCCATCAATATACGCCTTCAGTTTGGCCTCGCGCTCGGCGATGTGCAACTTATAGAAAGCGGTCTTCAAATATTCCACTTCGTCTTTTTGCGGAGTTTCTTCGCCATGGGCTATTTCCTTGACGCGCTCCAGCACTTCCTGCTTAGTGGAATATACCTTGCGTTCTTCTGCGGCTGGAGCGTTGTCTGCGGCATTGTCGACACCGTTTTCGGCGGCATTGTCGGCGACATTGTCGGCGACATTGTCAGCGGCTGTTTCTACTGTGGTCTCTGCGACCTTTACTTCTTCTTGATTCCCCGTTTCGAGGATGTTTTCTTGAGAGTCCATCATTTCACTTTTTAGTTCTTACTTAGGTATGCGAGCAAAACTCGAATCCTAATTCGATTACTACAAACCAATTTACAAATTTGGGGGTCAAAGGTACTGAAAAAAAGTTAAAGTGAAAAAGAAAAAGTGAAAAATTTGCTCTCGCTATACAAAAATTAACGATTAACTCCTTTGGCGGTGCTGTTTTGCCCCGTCTCTGTGCCTCTGCGGTCATGTTTCTAAGGCACCGTTAGAAAAAATTATAGCCATTATTTTGAAAATTATGGCTATAATTTTCAAAATAATGGCCAAAATTTATTTTTAAGGGAACTTCCTAAACCAGTCTCTTATACCGGAACAGCCACCAGGCGGCACCCGATACGCCCACCGAGATAATCAGCGCGATGAGGAAACCGAAGCGGCTGGCCTCCATGCCGTTGATCAGGTTCATACCGAAGAGCGAGGCGATGAGGGTGGGGAACATCATGATAATGGTCACTGAGGTCAGCGTACGCATCACCGTATTCATGTTGTTGTTGATGATGCTCGAGTAGGTGTCCATCGTCGATTCCAGGATGTCTGCATATATATTAGTGGTTTCGCGCGCCTGTGTCATCTCAATATTAACATCTTCTATCAGGTCGGCATCCAGTTCGTCAATCTGAAGTTTAAACTTCAGTTTCGACAGCAGCGTCTCGTTGCCGCGGATGGAGGTTTGAAAGTAGGTCAGCGAGTCTTGCAGGCGGCTCAGCCCTATCAGGCTCTCGTTGTTCACGTTCTGGTCCAGGTTGCGCTTTGCCTTGTCTATCAGCGAGTTGATCTGCTTCAGTCGCTTCAGGTACCACACCGCGCTGCTGTAGAACAATCGGAAAATCATGTCCACATAGTCGGTGAAGCCCACGCCGCGCTTCTGCTGATAACTCACGAAGTCAATCATCATGTTTGTCTCGTAGTAGCACACGGTGATGGTCACGTCGCGTTTGTGGATGATGCCGAGGGGCACCGTGGTATAGGGCGTGCGCGAGCGCACCTCCCTGACGTAGGGTATACGCAGGATGATGAGCATCCAGCCGTCGTCGTACTCATAGCGGGCACGCTCGTCGGTATCGCTGATGTCGGAAATAAAATAGTCGGGTATGCCGAACTTCTGTTCCAGTTCGCGCTGATCGTCTTCTGTTGGACACGTCACCTGTATCCAGCAGTTGGACTCCCACTCCTGGAGTTGGGTCAGTCCGTCTTGGGTGTTCCAGTAGGTCTTCATTGTTGCTAATCCGTTTTTAATGAGTGGTGAATTCGCTGCGGTAGCAAACTCTACACTCTAAACACTAAACTGATGTATTGCGGCAAGGGGATTAGCAGCCTTGCTCGCTATCCCCCAGCCTAACGTTTGTTACTATCCGCCGGGTAATCGTCCATAATTTTGTTCGTTTTTTGGTCTATCGGGTGCAAAGGTACGAAAAATATTAAAGGTAAAAAAGTAAAAAGGTAAAAAAGTAAAGACTGAAGCCTAATTTTTCTCCTTTTTACCTTTTGACCTTTTTACTTTTTTACTTTTTCTCAGGTACGTCTTCGAGCGTTTTCTTCAGCAGCGCCCAGACGGCATCAACGGTGGCGATGAGTGCGCGCTCGGTAGTGGTGTGCGGCGACTTCATCGTAGGACCTAACGACACCACGTCCAACCAGGGATACTTGCCCAGGATGACCGAGCACTCCAGGCCGGCATGGTCTACCTGGATGATGCCGTCCTCGCCAAAGAGTTCCTTGTACTCTTTCAGCAGCAGGTGCAGGATTTCTGAGTCGGGGTTGGGGTCCCAGCCGCCATACGAACCGGCGGTCTCTACCTTCATGCCGGCCATCGAGAAGCAACTCTCCAGCATCTTCACCACATAGCCCTTCATGTCCTCGCGGCTCGAGCGCGCCAGGATCTTGATGCCGGCCTTGCCGCCCTCGATGTCGATGATAGCCAGGTTAGAAGAGGTCTCGACCACGGCTGGATAGGCGGGGATAAAGCGGATAACGCCGTCGTGACAGGCGTAGATGGCATCCACAATGTTGTCCTGAATCTCTTCGGGCATCTCGGTCTTCGGGGCTTCCACTTCCTCGATGTCTACGGCTATGCCCTGCGGCTCTATGAGTTTAAACTCGTCGTTGAACGTTTCCTTCCAGTCGGCTACGGCCTCTTTCAGCGCGTCGATGTTCTCCTTCGGCAGCGTCAGCACGGCCTCGGCCTTGAAGGGGATGGCATTGCGCATGTTGCCGCCGTGCCAGGAGGCCAGGCGTGCCTCGCAGTCCTCGATGGCTTCGCGTACCACCTGCACCAGCAGTTTGTTGGCGTTGCCGCGACCCTCGTTGATTTCCAGTCCGCTATGGCCGCCGCGCAGGCCCTGCACGGTGATGCGCACGGCAGCATCCTCGGGGTCGGTGTCCACCTCTTTATATTCTAAGGTAGCGGTCACGTCGATGCCGCCGGCCGAGCCGATAACAAACTTTCCCCAGTGTTCCGAGTCGAGGTTCATCAGGATGTCACCCTGCAACTCGCCCTCAGGCAGTTCGTTAGCACCAAACATACCAGTCTCCTCGTCGCGTGTAACCAGTGCGTCGATGGGACCGTGCTTCAAGGTCTTGTCCTCCATGATAGCCATGATGGCAGCAACGCCCAGACCATTGTCGGCACCCAGCGTCGTACCCTTTGCTTTCACCCACTCGCCGTCAATCCACGGTTCTATGGGGTCTGTCTCGAAGTTATGTGTTGACTCTGGTGTCTTCTGCGGAACCATGTCCATGTGGGCCTGTAAGATGATACCCTTCTTGTTCTCCATGCCTGGTGTGGCGGGCTTGCGGAAATGGATGTTGCCTGCGGGGTCCTTCACGGCATATACGCCAGCCTGCTTGCCAAAGTCGAGCAGGAACTGTTGGATTTTCTCTAAGTGTCCACTGGGGCGTGGTACCTGTGTCAGTGCGTAGAAGTTCTTCCAGATGCACTGTGGATTTAGGTTCTTAATTTCTGACATAATGTTGATATTTTAAGGGTTTGATTTTACTTTTGTGAAGTTCAGCGCCAGCCAAGCATAGATGCCGAGGGCAACGACGAGCATGGTCTGGATAGT